>Ga0272441_10000700_pt1 | contig 74619 bp, 79 predicted proteins | sample SSMProp6N_FD_193582 | JGI IMG/M metagenome (GOLD analysis project Ga0272441, IMG submission 193582) | Marine sediment archaeal communities from Little Sippewissett salt marsh, Falmouth, MA, United States - SSM-Prop-6N | ecosystem: Environmental > Aquatic > Marine > Wetlands > Sediment ...
ACCTGTGATCAACATCAATAGTTCAGGTATACCTTCGCCTGTTTTTGCACTGCAAGGTACAATTGCTATTTGTTTTGTAAAGTCATCGACTCGGTCAAATCTATCACCATTTAGATCATACTTGTTTAGTTCACCAACAATCTGATAAGTCTTTGTTTCTAGATCTGTAATTGTTTCTGTGCTTTGTCCTTGTATATTCTTAACTAGAATTTCGTCTTTATTTTTCCAGCCTTTAACTAGGTCTGTTTTATTTGCTGCTATAATAAATGGTGTTTTGTATGTTTTTAGGATTTCAATAGATTCATAAGTCTGAGGTTTGAACCCTTCGTTAATATCAATAACTAGAATTGCAACATCTGCAAGATTTCCACCACGCTTTCTTAGATTAGTAAAGGCTGCGTGTCCAGGTGTGTCAATAAACAATAATCCTGGAATCTTTGCTTGACAGTCAAAATTAGGTATTTTTGCGCAGATTTTTTTGATGGTGTTTATTGGTATGGTTGAAGCGCCTATAGCTTGTGTTATACCGCCTGCTTCTTTGCTGATTATGGATGTATTTCTAATCTTGTCTAGAATACTTGACTTTCCGTGATCAACATGGCCAACTACGCTGCATATTGGTGCTCTGATAGATTTCATAATTTCTTAGAATTTTAGTGGTTTATAAAGGTTTTGTAGCTATCTTCTTTTAGATTTTCGTTTAGTCTTTTTTAAATGATCTAATACTTTCTTAGGAAAATCTTTTTCAGAAAGACCTGAACGTTTAAGTTCTCGAATTCCGGATTTCCAATCACCAAAGATGATATTTGCATGACTTATTAGGTCATGTTGATTCTTAGTTAAGGCTATAAGATTGTACAATCTGCAATTAAAATGATTAGCATCAATATGGTGAATGTGTTTCTTATAAATTACCTCTGTTTTATAATAATGCCTGTAAACCCATCTATGTACCAGTGTTTTAGAATCACTAAACACAAAATAACCTTTTTTATCATACTCTATTCTTCTATGAAATCGTTCTTCATATTCTTTTTTGAATCGTTCTTTGCTAACTTTTTCCAGATTACGAAGTTCATATTTTCTTTGTTTATTTAATTTTATAAGATCGTCATTTAATTTTTGGATTCGTTCTTTCTCTTTTTTTGTTTTCCAAGATTTAGATTTAAGTCCTTTGAGTTCCTTAGATTTTTGCGTCAACTCATAATTTATTTTTCTCATTTCTGCTTCTATCAATTCTATATCCAACTGTTTACTTTTATTAGATTGATGTTTTACAATTAAAGAGACTATTAGAAAAATTAAGGCTATGCTACCAATTGAAAATAATAGAGATTTGATAAAGTCCTCTCTTTCTTCTTTTTCTTTTTTTAGTCTTTGCGCCTCTTCCTCTTGCAATTGTGCAGGAGATTTTGCACATAGTCCAGTTCCAGAATCAATATAACCTGAAACGCATTCTTCAGACAAATTGCAACTAGGTTTTACATCCAAAGGAACCACTGTTTTCTTTACACACCTTGTATTATCTGTGCATTGGATTTCATCAGCAGAACATTTACAATCATTATTAAAACATACAGATGATGTAGAACAATGACCTTCAACACAATACCCACCACCACATTGTTGAGGTGATGAACATGCAACACCGTCGTTTAAGCAATCTTGACCTAAACATTGCTCACAAACTTTAACAAATTCTGATGATGTAATTTGTCTTTCTTCAATGTTATGAATTTCATAATAAATTGAATCAGGGTCAAAAGGTATATTCTCTTGATTGTATGTACCATGTATCCTATATATACCATAAGGATCTAGACTAATATCCCTATAAAGTTGTCTACCTTCTACATTATAATAAACTGTAACATCAACAGGATAAATGGTATTACTTTTTACGTAAAACTGATAATCTATAATATAACCAATAAATTCTTTCCACGATTTTGCTCCAGATATATTTACAAAAGGAGGAAGTGCGTCTATCTCTTCACCTTCCAAAAAATATTTTGTTTCTACTTCTGAAACTTGTTTTATTTCAGTATATTGACAAGATAAAGCATGAACGTTATTAATTAGAATAAATAATATAATTAATAAAAATATACGATTTAGTTTCATGATAAGAATATACTATTAAATGTTTATAAAGGTTTTGGGAAGGTTTAAATATAAATAAGCTATATAAACTTACATGAAAATCAATCCTTATTACAAAAGTATTTTCAATTCATTTTCAATAGTTATTCTTGTTATCACAATTCTATTTGGAACATTATCTGGATTAGATTACAAAGCAATTGGTTTGATTTTATTATTAATAGTTTTCATCAAACTCATGCTTGTGAAAAATCCTGATGCTGAACAATTCAAGCTTGTTTTATTAGCTACAGTTATAGGAATATTTTACAATATTATTGCAGGATATCTTATGTCAGATATGATATTTCGATTTATTACAATGTTTCCATATCTCTTAAAGAACTCCTTATTATCAATCTTTGCTATAATTTTTATAAGTAATGGTATCTTATCATTATTCAGATTATCTGAATTCAAGACAAATAAACAATATAGACCTAAAATATCTAAACTATCTTGGAAATTGATTCCCATTATATTGATTAGTTTAGCTATGGCATTTTTTGCAACTGGATTTCTTGCGCAATTTATGCGACATTATGATGTGCTTATAATATATACTGAAAATCTAGTTAGACATTCTGAAGAGATTTTCTTTCCTGATATAATCTTATTGTATTATTTAGCTAAAGCTTTTATCTTCATGATTTCAGAATATTTCTTGTCGTAGAAACATTTATTAAGAAAAAAGAATTATAAAAAAGCATATGAAAACAAAACATATAGTCTATATCATTTTAATCGCAATTGTCATAGTTGTATATTCACATATTGCAAGTCCTTTTGGATACATCACTGATCTTGCTGTAGAATATGAAAATGAAGATATCTGTAATTTTATCGTAATCAATCAAGAGGTTAGCAAATCAATATGCATCCAAGAGGTTGCAATTGCATCCAAACAACTTTTTATTTGCGATAAGATAAAATATGATAAAAAGAGAAGTTTGTGCTATGTGAATTTCCACAAAAGAGTCGAAGATGATGAATATATTATTTATGATGCACCTTTTGATGCAACATACCTAAATATGCTCAAATATTTACAATACACAACCTTAGATGAATATGAAAAAAAACAAGTTGAAGAAGCAGTATATAGATCAACTGTAATGTACTTTACTGATAGCTTTCTAAGATACGAAGATTATGATTCTGAAACAGTTGCAGATATGCATAGATCTAGATGTTTAGAATTAGAACATCCACTTCTTGTAGAGAGATGCGCTACAGCAATGGACGAAGCTGAATTTTTCATAGAAAAATATCCTGAAAGCGCAGAAATATTCAAGCAGATGATGATGAGACCTAAAGTAACTGCATGTGATGATATTAGTCCATCTGCACCATTTAATCTGTATGGTGACTATCATTGTCTTGATGTATTGGCTATGATAGGTCATAGATATGATTTTTGTGATGATGATTATCAATGTGAATTAAATGTTGCTATATTCAATTATGACAAAGAATATTTACAAAATAATTTAGGTTTTTCTAATTGTGAACAATTATTTTCAGAAGTTGGAGAAACTTACTTGAATTAAGAACAATTCTCAACCCACTTGCAGAACTGACACTCGTCAGAACACTCAGGAATATCGCCTTCTAGAACTTCAATAGCTTTCTTAAAGATCTTATCAGCATTATCAACATTAATCTTTCTTTTTACTAGATCAATATCAAAAACAACATCACCATGATCATTAACTTCTTTAGGTACATAAAACAATAGATAAGCATAATCTTCTGTTTTGTATCCATTCTTCCTAAGAAGATAGTTATATATATCTAATTGATCCTGATAAAAATCAGCAGTATCTTCTTTCAAAGGAAAACCTCTTGTTTTGTAATCCAAAACAATAAGTTTCTTACCTTTCATAAGAATCTCATCAACAGCACCTCTTAAGAGATTACCTTTCTTATCAGTATATTGAATACCTTTGAAATTACTTCGCCATATTTTTAATAGATCAGTATCTTCAAATAGCTTAATATCTTTTAGCTTAATCAGTTCTGCAGGAATAACATTATTCTTTCTGTATTTATCAAAGTGATTCTTTAGAATTTTATCCATACCGCTTGGTAATGATGGAAAGATTGTATCTGGTCTTTTTATGTTTTTGTTGTGATGTAGCCAGAAGCATCTAGGACATTCTTTTAATAGTTTCAACGAGCTTGGTGATAGTTTGTATTGTGTCATTTAAATGAATCCTCTATTATTTTTTTTTCTTTGTCAGTAATATTATATAATTTATAAACTGCAGCGTTGATATTATCATCAACTTTCTGTATTTCTTTTGTCAATTTTAATCGTTCGTCCGTCAATTTGCCACCAAGTTCATTTAAGCGTTTATTAAGAATTAGAATTTCATCAACTAACCTGTCGAATTTACTAAACTGTTTTTCTTGAATCAAGATAGGTAACTCCAAAAATGCGTTTTTAGCAACACTCAATACCTTATACTTTTGTGTATAATAATAATTCAGTAGATTAGAATTAATTAGTGCTACAAGATACTTCAAAGAAATGTTTTTATTTTTAGCTTTTAAGATTAAAGCATCTTTCACATAGTATTTTTCTTTATCATAAGTACACACTAATTTTTTCGCGATATCCATTATAATTATTTTATCTTCTTCAAATCGCTTAGGTTCGCCAGGCCTGGCAGTCGATCTATTTTTTATCATTAGTTCAGGTTTGTAATAAACATATTCTCCGCGAAAAAGGGTCTTATATCTTCCAAAATCTCGCCGTCTTAAAATCTTCTTATAGTCGGAACTGTTTTTTGGATCAGTAGTTAAAAATTTTTGGTCATCAGCGGTTTTTAGACCGTAAAAAAAATTAGTATAAGCCTTCAATTTCGAGTCAATTTTATCGAGTTTTGAAACTATTTTATTGCTCTCGCCAGTACTAATATCAAAAATCCGATCAAAATAATAAAGCTTTTGACTCCGTTTGCCTTTAAAAATTATATTTTTATTGTCTTCTATTTGAAATATTTGAATCAAATTATTTTTTCGGAATGTTTCATTTGAACATTTTTCAAAAACAAAAATGAGTGTTTCAACTTCAGCATCTTGAAATACTTTTCTAGGACAAATTATAACTGATTTTATTTTGCAAGTATTTAATATGTAATCTCTTAAATCACTGAAACTCTCTAATGAAAGCCACGTGTGAGGAACTATAAAGGAAAGTATTCCTTTTTCTTTCATCAACTGTATTCCTTTTTCTATAAATGCAGCATATAAATCTCCTTTTGCTTTAATCACGGCGCTATTTTTCCACAAAAATCTTTTTGTTTTTTCGTCAAGGTTGTGAGGCCGTACATAAGGAGGATTCCCAATAATAACATCGAATCCACCATTAGACATTATATCTTTAAACTCAGCAGCCCATTTGAAAGCTTTATCACCAGCAACTGCAGGATCATCAATCAAGCTATTCCCAACTTTAATATTCTCTTGTAATGTTGGAAGTCTATGCTTCTTTTCTGCAGCTTTCAATAAAAGATTAAGTTGGGCAATTTCAACAGCTTTTGCATCTAAATCAACACCAAAAATATTGTTCTGTAGAATTTCAAGTTTTTTAGAAAAAGTAATTGCTTCACTATCAGTATCTAACTTAGTTTGAAAAAATTTACTCTTTTCTTTTTTCTTACGTAAATTACAAAGATAGTCATAAGCTTTAATCAAAAAAGAACCAGATCCGCAAGCAGGATCTAATACTTTAATTTTATTAATATCAAACTTTTTGTTTTTAACTATTTCTCCAATAGTATTCTCAACAATATAATTAACAATATAAGTAGGAGTATAATAAATCCCTTGTTCTTTTCTGTGTGTTTTACCTTCTGATAACTTTGTTCGTTTTTCAGTTTTTTTTAAGATATGTCCCAGATATTGTTCATAGATATTGCCCAATACATCTGCATCAATTATACCAAAATCGTAACTTACGGAACCATCTTTTGTTTTAAATAAACCCGAAATGATGTTTTCAAGTACATTATCACCAATCTCTATCTGATCAACTAGATGATTTGAAAATAATCGACTATCATACCAATTATCAAAATTTTTAAAAACTTCTCTTAATTTAGTTATAATCTTTTTATTTTTATTCTCCCTGATTACAGGTAACAATTGCTGATCAACTAAACGTCTATCTTCACAAGTTCTGATAAAGATCAATCTATCTATTAATCTTTGAATAACTTCGTCCAACTCATCAAGATTGATACTTTTATTATGTTTCAGAACCTCTTTAGACAACAATTCTCTAAACTTAGTTAAATCATTAAGAAGTTGCCTATCTACAGGGATTTTCTTTAACTTTTTGCCCCATTTCTCAGCTTCTTTATCTAGTAAGTTATCTTCACATGATTCTTTAGATAAGAGCCACAATTGATCAAAACGATTAACATATTGATCATAATGGATACTGAAAAATTGTGACTTCAATGGATTTTTTTCCTTAACTTCACAGTTGAACACTTTCAATCCTTCAAAATCACAAAGAACAGTCCAAATAACATTTTTATGCCAACCATAATTAGTGGCTTGTTCAGCCCACTTAATATCATCTAAGTCAACAGATAATTTTTTTGCTTCTAAAAAGAATTTTACAACGCTATTAGACCTAAAAGAATAATCAACTCTACCTGTTGATGCTTGTTCTTCAGGATATACATCTTCTTCAAAATCCCATCCTAATGCTTCAAATAAAGGTCTTATAAAAACTTGTTTTGTCCTATCTTCATTGAATTTGGTCTTATCTGCAGAAGATAATTTATTATATTTATCTATAAGTTTCTGAATTCTTTCTTTCGCATCTTTTTGCGATATTTTATCAACCATCTTTTATATATTTAAGATACTTATATATTTATAAAAATATCTGCATTTAGAGTAAAAAATGACTGGCAAAGAACGGGGAGCGCTCATTGGACTAATAGTATATTTATTTATTTTACCTAGTTTACTCTCCTGGAATTCTCAAAACGCAGAAGATCCTGGAAATGCTCAAATATTAGAAAATGGAACGACAATAATGAGCGAGGTTATAATTCCGTGGTGGTTCAAACCGCTGGAATGGATAGCTAATTTGATTAATGAAGCAGGATTCTTCATGTTAATTATATTTGTTTTGTTCTTGATATGGATAGGCGAAATCAAACCGAGATAGTAATAGAATGGAAAAGAGAATTGATAAAACTGATGGATTTCAAACTTACTATTCAAATTACGTCACTGGATTTCGTATCATTGCTCAAAAACCAAATTCAATAGAGTGGATGATGATAGATTGTTGGAACTTTAAAACTATTGAAACGAAAGATTCAAGACCTGAACTAATGAGAATAACTCATGTTAACTCAAATGGCCAAAGAGAAAAACACAAAATAACAATTTGTATTGATTTGAAGAATCACAAGTCAATTGGACCGTTTCATATTAATGTAGATAGACTATCTTTAATGACTGAATGCGATTATTGCAGATCTAGATTTACAAATGATGTTGAAGAAGGCGGATTAAATCATATGGAGATAGTTACAAGAAAAGGTGTTGGGAATAAAGATTATAAGATGATTGAATTTAATGACACAATTGACAAAATAATATTACATCTTAAGAAACAAAGATTGTTTGAAGATTTTCCAGATTATTGGGTAACTCCAGTAGATTCACTTGATGCAACAAGAGTTGCAAGATTACTAGAATAAATACAATCTACTAGTGTAGCCGTATTAGCTTAATTTCATTCTGTTTTTTACCAGTAAGTACAAAAACATGTTTATCAGTAAGTTTTAATTCTTTTTCAACATTATCTAAACAATTCTTAGTTATTTCTAGAATTTTATTTGTTTTTATAAATTTATGATCTATACCGCCAGATGAATTTAGTATGTAGTTATCATTTAAATAAATCTGATGAATGATACCAAAATCATCAGAAGAACTATTTTCAAAAAACGGTTCTGCTATAGGAATATCATGAATTATATTATTTCTATAGAATGCCCATATCCTATCTACATAGTTTTTGTTAAAATCGTCTATTTGACCACCATAATTCCTAATGACTTTTTTAAATCTGGGAGCTACATTATAGACATCAGGATACATTATTTTACTCAGTCCTTCAATATGAGAAATACAAATAAGATAAGATATATCAAAAAAATCATCCTTTAATCTAACAGCCAATTCATGTCTTTTTCTTAATTTATCAAAATAAGGTTTAGCATCAAAATAAGGTCCATATTTTTTAAGAATTTCAATTTTTTCGATTTTAATAAATCTAAATTTTTGAACCATATATAAACATTATTGTTGTTCATTATCCAAAATAAACAAACTCAACCTTAGAAAAAGAACAAGCACTCGTTGAATAACTCGTTGTAATGTCTTTGTAAACTCTTTTTAACTCAGACGCAGTATAGCTCGTTGGTTCAAGAGGTTTGCTTTCTTCCAACCAATCACCAGAAACATATTTGAGTTCAATAATCTTTTCTATCGACATCATAAACCTTTAAGATTAATCTCTCACGTAAAGCCTTTAATGAATTTAGATTATTTGATAAGAAATCTTGTTCAATTGAATCGTCAGAATTATGCTTTTTAATAGATTCTGATCTTACTGTTTTAAGATCTCTTATGAGCTTTTCATCATTTTCAGATAAATAATCATCAATAGATAAAGACAATTTCCTAAAAATTGCAGAAATTTCTCTAAACAAATCATCATAAAGACGAATTATAAAAGCATAACAATCTCTATTCTCATTTTTTATAATTCGTTCTAAAGTTTTATCCAGGATAATCCTAGAGCTTTTTGCATCAAAGTCCATTAGTTTTCTCCATTCAATAAAATAATAATTATTAAGCTTTCAACATATATAAAGATTATTATAATGAATTAGGAATGATCATTATTCAAGATCTTTGCAGATAGTATGATATCTTTAGCTTCACCAAGCTCAGAGTAATTATCAGAATTATAAGTGAGATATAAATGACGATTATTTAAAACATTAATACAAAATATCCAATATTTATACTTTAGGTGTTTGGGATTCTTGACTTTTATATAAGTCGAATTACCTTTAGTTTTAATGTCATTTGCACCATATCTTATTTTATGAGTACCTAAAATATAAATCAGAATTTCTCTAGCATTTAGTTCATGAGGAGCACGATATACCGAAATTGTTATTGCACCATAACCATCGGGTTTGTAGATAGATACTGTTCCTTTGTCTTCTTCATGTATCCATTCATCAGTTAAGTCAACTTCAAAAAATCCTTCAAATCTAAGCTTTTGTTTCTTCATAGAAATAATATAAGCATTCGAGCTATATAAATATTATTATACTTCGGAAATATTGCGAATGTGAAAACCCAATCTTTTTAAATTGAATTGCATGAACAAAAATGACCCCGTAATAAATATAACTTCGGCATCTGTTGTCATCTTTGGATTATTATCAATATTCTTAAGTGGACTTGTATATAATAAGACAAACAGTATTAGTCTTACAATAAGTACAGTAATCACAGGTATTATTTTTGTATTTCTGGGATATAAAATATTCTATAAAAAAAGATGGGCTATAATTACATTAATCGTATTTTGTTCAGTAGAAATGATTGGAAGAATATATGCAATGATTGCTGAGTCCACTATAGGGCATATACCAATATTACTAACCGGAATATTGATTCTATTAATAATGAGTTTAAAAAAAATAAAACTCTACTTATAACTCGTCAGATCTAGTTCTTTACCGTTCATGCTCAAGCAAGAACTAACATTAGAACCATCAAAAGAATAAACCAACTTACAACCTGGCTGCATAGTAAGTTCACGATAAGCATAACCAATATAACCACCTTGCAACAAAACACAAAGTGTCAAAGGAATCCTTTTATCAACCAAAGGAGAAATAAAATCAGTACCGCCTAAACCCCTATAAAATATACCTGATTTTTCAGCTATGGGATAAGCAAGCTCAACATTAAGATTTTTAAGTAATTTTATATGTTCTCTAGATGATTTACCATCATAGTTTTCTAGAGGATGTATTCTTCTAGAAATTATTAATTCTAGAGGTATAGTTTTTACAACCCTGTCCTGAATTTCTTCACCCATCAAACCATTGAAACTATCATTAATTATCTCGAGTTCTGCAGGTCCTAATGAAGGTACTCTAAAGCTTGTCATAAATCAAAAGAAAACATTATAAGTTTAAATATATTTCTTTAGGTTATGAAAAAAATAAGAAAACAAATTATTGAAAAATTTGCCGCACTAATCACAGGCGCATTTGCTTTAGTAGCTGCTTTGGCATGGAACAGCGCAATCCAAGCAGCATTCAAAGAATTCATAGCTGAAGGAAATACAATATCGGCACAATTTCTATATGCAAGCGTTGTGACAGTTGTAGCTGTACTAGCAACACTGTGGATTGGTAGATTAGCAGGCAAAGAACAATAATTATATAAATAAAAAGATATATTATAAGAGTATGATAGATCTAAAAAAAGTACTTAATTATATAAGCAAACAAAAAAAAGACATAATCAATATTTCTAAGCTATGCAAGAAAAATCCGGATCATATCACAACAAGAAAATATAGCGATATGAAATCGTATTACACAGAAAAAATAAACAAGAATCCTGTTCTATACAAAGTATATGTGAAGCAAGGTGTTTTACTTAACTATGGATTAACAATAATAAATCCAGGTAAAATAGGCAATGAATATTATTTTACCAAAGGCCATAAACATAAGAATGATTCTGAAGAACTTTATTATCCGATAAAAGGTAAAGGCAAATTAATATTACAAAACAATAAAAGAACAATAATCAAAGACCTAAATAAACCAATAATTGTTCCTAAGGGCTATGCACACAGAACAATAAATACAGGCAGATCAAAACTCGAGGTGATGACAGTATATTCACCAAAAGCAGGTCATGATTATTCCATAAAGATAAAAAAATGAAGAACAAAGTACTTAAGATACTGATAGGATTACAGAACAAAAATGGAAGTTTAACAGCCACACCTGAAAGCGGAGCATATCCTTATGTTTATCCAAGGGATGCTGTTATCATGACCAAAGCACTTAACAGAAACAAACAGACAAAGATGTCAGAAAAATTCTATCACTTCATTAACAAAAACGCAAAGCTAGAGCAATACAAAGAAATATTCCATAGATATAATACTGATGGCAGACCTGCAGTTACAAGAAAGCACGAGATGGATAATAATGGTTTAGTATTGCATGGTATTTATGACACTTACAAATATGGAAATAACGAAAGTTTTTTACAAAACATGTGGCCATTAATACAACAAATAGTCCAATCAATCAAATCATCAATAAAGCAAGGCTTAGTGAAAACAGAACGAAGCATACATGAATTCTATAGGTTAGAACATGGTCATGAAATATGGGCTAATTGCGCAAGCTGCAGAGGATTATATGATGCTGCTGAGATTGCAAAAGTCCTTAATCATGAAAAAGAATACAAAGCATGGAAAGAGCAAGCTCAAGATTTGCACAAGAACATAAAAAAGAAATTGTTCATCAATGGCATGTACAGGAAATCAACAATACATAAGAAAGTACCGGATATGTCACAACTATCACCATTTTATTTTGAACTTGATGATTCAAAACCAAGGTTAAGAAAAACCTTGAAATATCTAAAGAACCATCTATGGTATGAAGAACTAGGTGGATTCAGGAGATTTAGAAAGTTTGAGATTGTTGTTGATTGGCATTGGTATTCAGGAGGTTCTGGTTCATGGTGTGTTTTAACTGCATGGGCTGCTAAATTCTATAAGCAACTGAATGACAAGAAGAACTACAATGAATGCAAGAGATGGCTAGATAAAATAATGAAGAAAACAAAAGGTATGCTTCCTGAACACATAGCAACAAAAACAGAATATGAACAATGGGTAGCAAATGAAATAGAGTTTAATTCAAGAATAATGCGTGGCATGAAAAAAACAGAATTACTATCAAAAAAATATAATCACGAAATAATGTATTGGGCATTGCCTTTAGGTTGGAGTCATGCTGAATACTTACTTATTGATGAAAAATGAAATATATTGGTATTGATATAGGCGGACATTTTATCAAAGCAGTTCTTATAGATAGTAAGAACAAGATTCTAAAAAAAGTAAAGATAGAAACAGCAAGAACACAAAAACAGAACATAGAAAATATCATATACCTAATAGACCAACTAAAAACAAAAGACACAAAAGCTGTTGGTATTGGTGTTCCAGGCATAATCGAGAATAATAAGATAATAAAATTACCTAATTTCAAGGAATGGAAAAATGTCAAGCTCAAAGACATCATACAAAAGAAAACTAGACTAAAGACAACACTAGAAAAAGATACTAACTGCGCATTAATAGCAGAAAGCAAAAACAGAAAATACAAGAATATGATCATGATCAGTATAGGTACAGGCCTTGGATGTGCTATCATGATAGACAACAAAATATACAAAGGCAAGGGTAATGCAGGCGAACTCGCACATAATATCCAAAACAAAAAAGAGATAGAAGATTTAGTGAGTGCAAAAACAATAAAGAAACTTGGAAAAACAGACGATATTATTGCCTTGGAAAAAACAAAGAAAGGCAAAATAATATACCAAGCAATAGCCAAACAACTCAGTATTACACTAACAAACTTATCAAATATTCTTGATCCTGAAGCAATCATCATAGGCGGTGGTGTTGGCAGATCAAAAATAATAAGAAATAATATTCAACTAAATCCAGTCTACAAAAAACCTAAGATACTAGAAGCAAAAAGAGGTTATTATGCTGGCGCAATCGGCGCAGCAATGCTTAACAAATGAAAAAACTACTATATGCTATTGTCATAGCACAACTCGCAGGTCTAATGGGATCAGTTTTCACAGATACTGGTATTTGGTATAAAAATTTAGCAAAACCTTTTTTCCAACCACCTAATTATTTGTTTGGCATAGTATGGCCTATATTATTTCTGTTGATGGGTATTGCGTTATATTTAGTATGGGGAAAACAACCGGCAATGAAATTATTTGGCATTCAACTAATACTTAATATTTTATGGTCTGCTTTATTCTTTGGACTAAAACAGCCATTAATAGCATTAATAGAAATATTTGTTCTGTGGTATTTCATATACAAAACAACAATAGAATTCTATAAAATAAACAAAACAGCAGCATACCTGTTCATACCTTATCTGTTATGGGTTAGTTTTGCAATAGTACTCAATCTAAGTATTGTCATTTTGAATTAAAAGAAAAGTGCTCCTGTAGAGTTCAAGCCCGCAACAAAAAAATCATCAACCGAAGCATCAGACTTAATTGCATGTTGGTACACTCCACTCAAGCAAGCAATAGAATAGTTATTGTATTTATAAACTTTTCTAAAAAATTTTAAATATTAGGGGAAAATGGCATATTATATGGATATAGATTGTTTTGCGATTGAAAGAATAATTGAAAAAATTGAGAATGAAAATGCAGATATAACTAGATTAAGAAAACATCTTGAAGAAAATATGGATTATTCTGAATTGAAAAGAGTTGAGGCCTTCATACTATATGGTAAAGCACTTGTATATCATGAAATCTCACCAACACTGTCATTCATGCAATATGCAAACCGAAAACTTCTTCTGCTTTCAGAACAAGACACAGATCTCAAAGAAGCAGAAGCAACAACAATACGAGAATATATTGTAAAGAATTATGAACAAATAGGACTATACATCCAAAGAGCCAGAGAAAATTCAGAGTTTGGCTTGCATCCACTTTAGATGCTGTTCATACTCAGATGAAGATTGATTCTTTTGTTCTTTATAGAACTTCTTGAACTTAGAAATATACTTTTTCTGTTCTACAACAAACTCCTTCTTAGAATAATCCAAGTTTTTATCATTATCCATAAGATACCTACTACGATAATAAAGCAAAGGATCGCCTTTAACACCTGATGCAAACATCACAGCATCAACCTTGGCAAACGAAAATATAAATTTAACATTACCAGGTTTGTGAATACCACCCGAATATATAACAGGAATGAGTAATTTTTCCTTGAGCAACTTAACAGTATCATAATCCAAAGAACCACCTTTATGCAATTTAGGTGTTATTGTAATAGCAGCAACACCTAAGTCTTGTAATTTCAAAGCAACTTCAAGTGCATTATTCTTATCATAACCCAACATTATTTTCACAGTGACTGGTTTAGAACTAATCTCAACTAGCTTAGCAACAATATTATACAATTGCGAAGTTTCTTTCATAAGATAAGCTCCGCTTTTATCACCTGTTATATGTGGCATAGGACAACATGCATTAAAATCAATGATATCAACAGAATCAGAAATCAATCTAACCAAAGTGATTAGCTTATTGATATTTGTTAGATTACCAGCTATTTGTCCGACCTTAACACAATCTAAATTAGAAAAATCCAAATAGATTTCTTTTATCCTATCAATACCAATTTCATCAAGTTTAGTATACATTATCATAGGACCATATATCATTCCAATATCGTCAAACAATCTATAGAATGCATTACAATTTACTCCTAACATTGGTGCAATAACAAATTCATTTTTTATACTAACATTACCTATCTTAAACATAGAAAAAAGCATCTATTCTGTAATATAAAAAGCTTACTCTTTCTTATTATTTAAATGGATTATATATGTATCTTGTTTATAGCCTATACCTAATCTTTCAGGAGTATAATCAAAAGACATACCATCGGCATTACGAATGATAATTCCAGTAATTGCAGCATCAGTATACCAAGAATTTCTTATATGAATACCATTTGTTTGTTCTTGAACTATTAATGGTGCATCTATTTGTATTCGGCTAAATAGCTCATCCATCTTCTTCTCTAATTCAACAAATTTTTCTTGATTTGGTGCAACTATATTAAAGTTTGCCATAACTCAAAGAAATTAAAATGACTTAAAAAACATTTCTATAATACAATATATAAATAAACTTTATAAAAGAAAGATTATTCCTAGTAATAAAAAAGGAGGGGTTTTACTATGAAAAAGACAATCATATTTAGTTTGGTTCTATTGTTGGTCTTTTCTGTTGCTGTTGAAGCTGCAAATCTAAATCAAGCTAGAGTAGTTAGCAAAGCAAGAGTTCAGCAAGCAAAAGCAAATATCCAAGATATAAAACTAAAAGTTCAAGAACATGTTCAAACATATAGACAAATAAAAGAAAATAGGAACGAGCTTAGACAGCAATACAAAGACTGTGTAAATACAGTATCAACAACTGAGGAATGCCAAAACAGGATAAGACAATACAAAGGCAATGCAAAAACAACACTAGAGATTACAGCAAACATAACACTAGATAAGCTAGAACAACTAAAAGAAACTATTGGAGCTACAGAATATCTTGCAGAAGAAGAAATAACACTACTTCTTGAAAATATTGATGTGATTATAGAAAATATCAACGAAGATATTGATAATGTTCGAGACTTGACAAACGCATCTGAAAGACAAGAGATCCAGGAAGTGATCAGTGAACTAAGACAAGATATTCAAGAAGCATCAAGATACATAAAAAGATATGATGGCTATATGCTTAATGAAAGAGCAAGATCATTCATAGCAAAAGAAGAGAATCTTTATGCAAAACTGGATAGGATATTGACTTATGCTGAAAATAATAGTATAGACACAACAGAACTAGAACCACTAGTAACAGAATATAATAGTTATATCGGAGAGGCAAAAGAAAGTTATGCTAAAGCAAACGAGTATTACTTGCTAGCAATACCTGGTGATGATGACTTTGATGACAATGTTAAGGCAGCACAACAATACTTTGATGATATGAGATCTAAGCTAGATAGTGCAAGAACAACAATGCAAGCAATACATCTAGAGATAGTAGACTTGATAGAGCAAGGTCTTGATGTTGAAAAAGCAATAGGTGATGAAGATGAAGAAGTATAAATACGCAATCTCATTATTAGCAATGGCAATACTTTTGTTCATGGCAGTAACACTAACAGGCTGTAAAGCAGAACACACAGACACAACAGAACAAACTCAAGTAACAGAAGTGCCTGATTCATTACAAGTATCATATGATGATTCAGAGCTTGATACTAGCTATGATGATTTAGATGATATAGATTCTGATCTTGGTGATTTAAATCAAGATTTCGAATAAATTTTTTATTTTACTTTTTATTTATAATATCAATAATTCCATGCGCATTTGATTGACTCAACAAAGATTGAAATTTCTGCTTATCGTGTGAATGTAAGAACATGATCATATTCAACATCTCTTTTTCTTTTTCAGAAACCTTAGCAAACTTATCAGCCAATATCAGACCATAAGGATAACCTCTGAATATATTATCAGACTGATCAACCAAAACACTCAAAACAACATTAATATCACCTTGATAATCTATCCTAAAGCAATGCTCAGCGTCATCAAATAATTTAGCAACAACTGAATTTTCCTTTAACTTAATATAACCTCTCTTATTAAGCAATTTATTAAAATTAGATTTCTTAGAAAAACCAATATAAGCATTAGATACAAGTTGATTCTCAAAAGCATATCTACAATCTAAAGAACCATCTAAGATTGCAAATCCCAAACATTTAGTCAATTCAAGATATCTTCTTATCATATCAATAATCATAGACACAGACATATCTTTTTTAAGTTCAAGATCGATCTCATTTATTTTAGCGAGTTCAGAATCAAAATCCAAATCTAATGAAACTGGAGAAAGATCAAAATTATAGCCAGAATATGAAACAACTTTGAACAATTCAATATCATCACCTAAAAAAAGGAAATACTTATCTATAGAGACAGATTTTGTGTTCTTGCCTTCAATACAAACACTGACAACTTTGAAGAACAACACTTTAAGTTCAGCACTATCAAAAACAGAGTTATAGCCAGAATCAATATAATTAAATCTATTTGTTGGAATATCAATAATATTGAAGCTATTAAAAAAAGAATCTTTGAAACTCAAAGAATTGAGCTTGTCATTGAATATATTATTGAAATTAACCATAACAAACTAAAAAAACATAATTTTAATAAAGCTTTGTATAAAACAAGATATGTATGATAATGAGTTATATAAGGATATTTTTATTGACCTTGATACCTTTGCTAGAACTAAGGTATAGTATACCTATAGGTATATATTCAAGCCAGATAAGTTTACCATTTGGCTATATAATAAAAGGTTATAGTCTGAATATACTAGGAGTGTTTTTCACAGCAGTAATAGCAAATATTATTCTAGCGATTGCATTATATCCATTTTTAGATTATATACATAATATATTAATAAAAATAAGATTCATAAATAAACTATATGAGAAAAAACTGAACAAGCTTCAAAAAAAACTAAAGCCAAGAGTAGAGAAATATGGACTCATTGCTTTAGCATTGTTCATTGCTGTTCCATTACCTGGTTCAGGCGTTTATTCAGGATCATTAGGTGCGTATGTATTAGGTATGGACTATAAGAGATTCATCTATGCATCTATCATAGGTGTTACAATCGCAGGAACTATTGTAACTTTCTTATCTACTATTGCTTTCATATAAGATGATAGACTTAGCCATAAGCAAAATACAGGATGATGAAGATAGAAGTAGATTAAGCAAATATAATTATATTTTAAAATTTTCAGGAAAGTTCAAGCACTATAATGGCAATATAAGACAGCACTACAGGAACATCACAGTATCATTGAGTAAGAACTGGATAGGTGTTGACAAGGATATAACAATAGGTCTTATACACGTATTATTGTTGAGATTGTTCAGACTAAATACAAGAACAACAGACAATATTGATCTTTATGATTCATTCATAAAGAACATTTCTGTAGCTATAGAAAAGACAAGGATTAACCCTTATCTTAAATTACACTTTGACGATCTTAATGAAAAATATTTTCATGGACTATTGGATTCACCTAATCTTGTTCTAGGAAACTTATCCAAATACCAATATGGTAATTATAATTATATGAATGATACAATAAGTATAAGCCAAGAACTTGTTGATGATGTGCAATTATTAAGATATGTATTATATCATGAGATGTTACATAAGCATCTTAAGTACAAGACAAGCAAAGGCAAGACTTTTTACCACACTAGAGAATTCAGAAAACTAGAAAAACAATATCCTAATTATGATATCTTAGAAAAAAGACTAAAGACTTACTCTAGAAAAACTCAAGTTAGATCATTCATAAAGAGATTGTTTAAATAAATAAAAAAAATTTAAAGAGTTCCTAGTTTCTCTTCTATCTTTCTAAGCTCTTCTTCAAGTTTATCAAGTTCAGTCAGTGCTCTCTTTGGTTTTGGTTGTTCTTTGACTTTCTTTGCTTTCTTGCTTTTTGAAGATTTTAAAGCTTTTGAAGACTTTTTCTTAGACGATTTTCGTCTAGATGTTGCTGGTGGTTCTTCTTCAGCCTCGTCAAGCTCTTTATGTTCTTGTGCTAGTCTTACTCTCAGCTTAGTCTTAGGAATAAACTTTCTTAGTCTCTTCATCATCGCTTCTATAGCAATGATATCTTTTCTAAGTTGTTCTTTAAGTTCATATTTTTGCTCACGCATATCTTTGAATCTTTCAAAGTCCTGCATTAGCTGAACGATCTCCTTAGATGATTCAAGTAAGCTTCTCCTAATTTCAATAGGATCTTTTATTCCTACATAAAATACATCTTGTTTATCTTTTGATTGCATTATAAAATCACCTACTTATAATTGTGACGGTTCAAATAATGTCTTGTCGATAAAATCAACTTTTCTTTCTATTTCATCAAGATTAGTCTTCCATAGTTCAACTTCACTATCTTCAGCATTCTTAAGTTCATTTAGTTTACCTAAAGTCTCTTTTGCTTCAACAATCTTGTTTTTTATCATGTTTGTAACGTCAAGTACATCATTGTAATCTTCAATTTTTACGAAAACCGGCATTGTTTCATCCATCATTGTCTTTCACCACCTTTTTTAATTATCTGAATAATTTCTTATCAGCAAAAATTAATTTTCTTTGAATATCTTCCAGTCTTTTCTGGAACTTAACATATTCTTTATCAAAATCACTCTTAAAATCCTCAAGTCTTGAACAGATCTCAGTGTTTTCTGATAATAACATATCTGTCTGATTCATCTCATCTATCATTGCTTTGTATAGATGAATCTCTATAAAGAAAGGTTCTTCTAGTTTTAGTGTATCTCTTGCATCCAATTCTTTTTCTTGAACTTTTATCTGCTTTTTCTCATAGACCTCTACTTCGTCTTTGATTGCAGGAAATTCAGGTAACTTTGGCAGTTTTTTACTGCTTAAAGAACTAGGTGGAAGAGGAACATCCAATCTCTTTTGTTCATTGCTTTTAAAAACATCAAGGAAACCCATATTATGCACACCTCCTTTTGAATATAATAAAGTAAATAATGGATTAAATATATTAGTATATATAAACAACAGAGGTGTATATTTAAAGCTTTCTTACCATTATTAGATAGTAAAAGCCACTTATCGACTAAAATTGAAAATGTTTTTAAAAAAACGTGCATTAAACTTAAATATGGTTGAACTAGAGTTTGAAAAAGACATTAAGAAAGAGTTGCCTGAAACTTTAAGAAACATAAGAGAACCTGAATCAGGCATTGCTCATGCAACCAAGACTATCAAGAAGATATATGCCGATCTAGAAAATTTTTTCTCTGAACTAAAACAGAGTTTGAAAGAATTAAGTGATGAAGATTTTGAACCAAAGGAATCCCTTGCAAGAACAGAAAAAGCAATATCTAATATAGATACTACCATAAAAAGAATAAAGCAGATTCTTAATGTAGATTATAGACTTAATCTTAATCTCATGGCCGCAACAAGACAAAGAAAAAAATATATTTTCTTTGGCGAAAGCGATGATGAAGAACTAAAAGCAATACATGAATATCTTAAAGACAATTTTAATATTGATCTCATCAGCGATCTCAGAGTTCAAAGAAACATGGACAAGACAATAATTGAAAAAGGAAATAATCTTATCAAAAAATTGTCTGAAATAAAAAAGGAAGTAGAAACAGGTAAAGTGCAATATAATTCTATAATAGAAAGAAAAGGCAAGGGTGCTGAAAACTTTGCACAAGATGCGCTCATTCAGTTTTTCACAAACAAAGACCTTGTGAGAGATATCGATATACTATTCAATACAGAAGCAAAAAGATTCTTTACTATGCTTGAAAAAAAAATATCTGCCAGTTCAAGACTTGTTACAGGCCTTGGTAAAGCAATGAGTGCAAAATCAGACAAAGAAGAAACACCAACAATTACATTACTTCTACCTCTTTTAGAAGTATCTTCAGCAAGACCTGAAATTCAATCAATTTTAACTACCAAACTTAAAGATCTTTCAAAAACATTAGAATCAACAGGATTATTCCTTAGAAATATAGAGACTAAATTAGAACAAGAATTAATCTCTGAATTCACAAGTATATTTTCAAAATTAAGAATAGAGGATGTCCTGCGATTATTGAAAAACCAATGTAATGGTGAATTCAAAGACCTAAAATCATCAGCAATACGAAATTGGACAATAAAAGCATATATTGACTTCTTATATTTTATTAAAGTAAATATTAAACCTCTGAAAGATATAGAAAAACAAAGAGGAAGCGGTGGCGGATTCAAAGAACCTAAATGGATAAAATCAAACATACAAGTAAATTATTCTGCTATTCTACTGAATGCTTTGCGTAATTCATCAAAAACAAAAGAAGATTTTTCAGGTATCTTGGTTAATATGATCAAAAGATCTTAAGCAAAATAAAAAGGTTTAACTTCTGTAAGATTAAGTCTTATAATTTTTTTCTCAGGCAACTTAAAGAGTTCACTCCGTGCAGTATCAGAATTATAAGGATTCATATAAACTAAGGAAGCCTTAAAATTGTCAGAGTGAAGTTGCTCATATAGATCTTTCAACCAAAATCTATATTTCGAACTATCAGATTGACTGTGATGTAATTTGAATACACTAAGATCAGATGGATTTTTTAGTAATTCATCAAGAGATATATTCTCATCAGAAGGAACACCCAATAAAATACAATCCAAATAAGATTCTAATATATCCATCATATTGAGATCAGGTATATTTAGATCAAGAACTTTTTTGCATTTGCTATAATTTTCGGATAAGCCAACAATAACTTTAGTTTCATTCATCAAAAACACCACTTATAAGTAATATCTATGTAGAATATAGTTATAAATATTATTACATGAAAAAATATGTTTTAGAAAATATATTAAACAGAATATCTTAAAATTGCAGCCATTTTACCGAGGGCATCTAGTTGTTTTCCTTCTGATGTGTCTCTTGCCATAACAATTATATTTGCGCCTGATGCTGCTGCTTCTTCTTCGAGTTCATCAAGCATCTGTTCAGCTAGTTCCTCATGGACCAATAATGTTCGAACAGCACCCATAATAAGTTTTTCTTTTGTATCGTCATAGCCATAAGCCACTTTTTCAGGCTCTTTTGCCAATAGAGTAAGTAATTCATTCATAGCTTGCTTTTGTTCAACAAGTTCTTCCTTTGCTAACAGATCTTTAGACTTTTGAACAAGTTCTTGAATACCGAAACTGCCTGTATAAGCAAGATCAAAAGTTCCGATTATTTTTTTTTCAACATCACCAGTAATAAAATCTTTATTCAAGAAATTTGCAACAGTTGTACTAGGACCACCTATGACTATGCCTTTGAGATTATCCATCATCAAGAACTGATCCTTCATATATTCAGCTATTTTTTTGTAGTGCTCTTTTAGCGCATCTGCCCTCTGTCTCATAAATCTTGCTGCTGATTGTCCGCCTGCTTTAAATTTACCTGGAACCTCTGAATGAGTATGCAATAATGGAATGATTGCACTGCCTTTCAATAAAGCAATATCTGCATCTCTTCTATCTAGAACAATAAGACCATATACTGATCGTGTTTCAGCCATATCTCTCAGTGGTTCAAGAACAAATGTTTTGTCACATCTATATATACGTGTATTCAAAGGTACAGGCGGTTCAATTGCCCATACTCTTACATCACTATCACCAGGCTTATCAGAAATATTGCCTGAAAAAACAGCAAGACCATTATCAGGAGTTTTTTTGAATAGTTTAAGATGCTGAATCATCCTTTCAAGCGCATCAATGACGTTCTTTCTTGTTGTTGATGATTTTATGTTTGTTGCTGTACCTTGTTCTTGCTGAAGATGAGTCATTATTTTGTTAAGATCATAACCCGCAGGAATATACACAGATACAAGTTCTGTATGCATTCCCTTATATTGTTCTAATTCTTTAACTACTTTCTTCAGCTTAATCTTTTGCGCTGTACTCAATTCCAAATCCTTGGTTTTTTCACTCATAAAACAAGAGACAGAATTACGATTTATAAAACTTTGTAATAAAATTTAAAATATAATATATAAATTTAGTATCATGAAACAAATACCAATAACACATCTAAGCTCATATCTGTATTGTCCTATCAAGTTCTATATAGAGAATGTACTAAAAATAGTCAAGCTAGATCAAAGATTAGTAATCAAAGGAACTTTAAAGCATAAAGCTATTGAAGAGATAACAAAACACGAAAAAAAACTTGTTGAAAGTATGGATAAGATACAAGATTTTAGTACACTAGCACAAACATACAAGAATAATTTTTCAAGCAATATCAGATCAGTATTACTAAAAAACAAATTTGAACTTGAAGAACTCAATATGCCATTACTTGCATTATTCAATGATTTTAAACCTGTGTTTGATTTTGAAGCAGAACAAAGAGCAAAAAATATTTTTGAACAGCATAGAAAAACAAATCTTACAGGAAAAGAATTATGGTATAATCTTAATCCAAAATACATATCTGAAAAAAGCTTGAAATCGAAAGAGTTTGGATTGCGAGGAAGGATAGATAGATTAGAACTTTGGCATGATAAGATTGTTCCTATAGAGTTCAAGAACAGAGAATCATCAACATTGTTTGATTCACAAAAAGTACAACTTGGTTCTTACATCTTGCTAAGTAATAAGCTCTATGAAAAACCTTCAACTTATGGTTATGTTTATTTTCTAAAAGACAATCAAAAGAAACTTTTGCTGATGAATGACTTTTTGCAGGACGAGATCATGGATGTTAGGTCAAGGGTTGTCGATATTCTTGAGATGCAAAAAGTACCCAATATTCATTCTATTAAAGTGAGTCCAAGAAAATGTTCTATATGTCCTTACCAAGACACTTGCAAAAGATTGAAACAATAATTAAGGATATAAATTTTTATATACTATCACTAATAAGATATTTCTATGTTTGAAAATATTAAGTTAGACCTAAAGAATCAAAAAGAAATAAGTACTCCTATTCAGAGGATAAGCCGAAAAAAACACATCAACTGGTTAAGCAATCTTGCATTCTCGGGTCTTGAAAAAATATTACATATAAACAAGAACATAAAGATAACTGAAAGTGAGTTTCAAAGTCCCATAAGAAGCAGATTCTCAAACAATGACACAGGCAAGATAAGGCATTATCATTCTGCTCAAGATACAAACAGAGCAGTTGTTGTTTTACCTCAAAGAGGAGGCGGATATAATTTTGCTCAGCTTATTGCAAGATACTTAGCAAGTCAAGGCATAGAAAGTTATGAGCTAATAACACCACTAAGAGAATCAAGATTTCCTCGAGGTTGTGGTAGCTTAGCTGAACTAGATTTAAGAATATCTGATCTAGAACGGACATTCAATCAAGCAATCACAGAAACTAGAGGACTTATTTGCAATATCGATAAGGAAAAGATTGGTATCTGCGGTATAAGTTTGGGTGCTATATATTCTAGCATTGCTTATGGGATAGATGATAGACTTAATAGTGCTGCATTGATACTTGCAGGAGGAGATCTTGCAGGACTGATAATGAATTCTGAAGACAAGATAGCAAAAGCAATAAGACCTAATCTTTATGGGCTTAAAGAAAAAGAATTACGAATAGTTCTCAAAGGAATTGAACCTTGCAATCATGTAAATGAAGAAAAAACAGATAATCTTCTTATGATTACAGCACAATTTGATAAAGATGTTCCTGAAAACTACGGCAATATACTAAAAGAAGCATGGGGTAACCCCCGAACATATTCTATAAAAGCAGGACATGTAAGCGTTGCAAAAGATATATTTAGAATTCTACCCATGATATTAGAACATTATGATAGAACATTATAAAAAAAAAGTGGACAGCTTACTGTGGTTCCCGTATAGAAATACAGTACAACACAATACGTTGACCTTCTTGACTTTCGTGTTCGGAATGGGAACGAGTATCACCAGGTCGCTATGGCCGTCCTAAACTACTAGGAATTATGCCCATTTATAAAGCTTACGCATAGATTTATAAAGAAAACTTAATCCAAGCATAGTAAAGCCGAATCAACAGCTGAGAGCTATTATGGCGGTTGTTGAAAGCTACATGAGGCGATAAAAACTGTAGCAGTATAAGTAATACTTCTACTGCTAATAACGAGGTTAAAAAAATGGCAAATGATAAATTATTAGTAGATTCAGATGTTTATCTAAAAGCAGGTATACATATAGGTACAAAATTCAAGACAAAAGATATGAATTCTTTTATTTTTAAGAAAAGACCTGATGGTTTAGCGATAATGAACTTACAGCTGATAGATCAAAGGATCAAAACTGCAGCTAAATTATTGAGTCAATATGATGCTGAAGATATTCTTATTGTAGGTAGAAGAGAAAATGCATGGAGAGCGATAAAGAAATTCGGTAAACACACAGGCATTGATGTTTTTGCAGGACGTTATCCTCCGGGTGCATTAACTAATCCTAACCTAGAAAATTACATTGAAAAGAAAATTGTTATAATAACTGATCCTTGGCCTGATAGAAACGTCATCAAAGATGCATTAAAAGTTGGCATATTTGTCATTGCACTATGTGATACTAACAATGTGTTCAATGGTATTGATCTTGTTATACCGGCAAACAACAAAGGCAGAAAAAGTTTAGGTGTAATATATTACTTATTAGCAAGAGAATACCTAAAGAATAAAAATCTTCTAGGCAGTGATCAAGAACTTGATGAATCTATTGAAGTATTCTCAGGCGAACAATGAATGAAGATCGAAAAAAGGAACTAGAAAAACAAGGCTATCGTATTGTTGGCAATCATTCAGCTGTAAAGATATGCATGTGGACAAAAAAAGCAATCAAAGCAGAGGACGAATGCTACAAAAAAACATTCTATGGCATCAATACACATAGGTGTGTTCAGATGACGCCTTGCTTACCTTTTTGTACTATGCGTTGCATGTGGTGCTGGCGAGATTCTAATTTTGAAGATGCGAGATGGACAACAACAATAGATGAACCTAAAGATATTGTTGATGGCTGCATCAAAGAACAGGTAAAGATATTACAAGGATTCAAAGGTAATCCTAATTCTGACCCCAAAATTTTAGATGAGGCATTCATGCCAAACATGTTTGCAATCTCTTTAGTGGGAGAACCAACTTTGTACCCTAAATTGCCTGAACTTATAGATGAAATCAAGAGTAGGAATATGACTGCATTCTTAGTAACAAATGGAACTAATCCTTTTATGCTAGAGATATTGAAAGGTCATGAACCAACACAATTGTACATTACATTACCTGCACCAAACAAAGATGTATATGAAAAGGTATGTAACCCTGTTATTCCAAATGGTTGGGATAATATTATGCAATCCTTAAGTAATTTGGAAAAGCTTGATACAAGAAGAACTATAAGATTAACATTGGTTAAAGGTGTTAACATGATCAATGCTGAAGAATATGCAAATATCTTAAAACAGCATCCTGATATTCATTTTATTGAAGCAAAAGGCTATGTTTGGGTAGGTCATTCCAGAGAACGTTTAGAAAAGGATTCTATGCCAACACATGATGATATTAAAGCTTTTGCAAATGAAATAATAAAATATTATCCTGAACTTAAGATTGTTGCAGAAAAAGAAAATAGCAGAGTTGTTCTTTTAGCTAAACAAGATTATGATTGGAGAGTTATGGATCTTTAGTTAAATGAGATGATTTGAAAACCATATTTTTCTACGTCTTCTTTTGACCAATAAGGTGTACCTTTTGTTTTGCCAACATATGTAACTTCTTTTTCAATTTCTCTGCCAGTATATTCTTGAGCTGATGGGTCCCATTCTTTTAATACAAGAATATCACCAGGATTACATTGCCAATCAGCCAATCTTAATTCATAATGTTTTTTTCCATCTAGAATAAGTTGGAAATATGGTGGCCAGACTTTCTTTTCTATTCTCATTGTCTCAACTTCCTGGCAGTATAACCTATAATAAAAGGCAGTATGAAGAAAAAGCCATAAACTACCATATTTAACAAAACAAACAGCATGCTCAAAGTAATAAGGCCATACATCCTAATAACCAGATAAATAAACACCATATTTACAATAGCCATTGAAGGAATAAAAAGACCTTCAATTATCCTATTTTCGTAATCAAAAGTTTTCATCTGATTAATAAGTAGATCGAAGAACAACCCGAAGGCAAATGAAACAATTGCAATGAAAAAATATGCTTTGAAATCACGAATTGTAACAATAATAAAAGGTATCACCAGGATTGAAACAGATATATTGACAGCAATCGCAAACAATATTGTGATCCAATAGAATAACTTATTGAAAAACTTATAACCTTTTTGTTCAGGTTCTTTTGAGAAAATAGTTTTTACTTTGTTTATTTCCTGTTCATTCCAACCCTTTTTTTCTAATTTTGAATAATCTATCATTCTTCTTCAGGAACTTCAAGGCCAATCCACTTTTTAAAATTTTGCTCTATTATATCAACATAATCTAAAGTCTTATGATAGTAATCTTCAACAGTATCAATAAATAGCTTGAACACACCTTCTTTAAGATCGACTTCCATATTTACATGCCGCCTATATTCTTGATTCTTTTTGTAAGGAGCATTTAATAGCTTTCTAATATGTCTGTAGAACTTAATTACTTCTTGCATAGTTTCATCTTGAACTTGTTCCAGCAAAACCTTAACCCTAAGAGCAGGGACAACAGGCATAGTCTCTATCTTTTCGAGATCGATAAGTGTTTTTAGCATACCCTCAAAAAGAAAATCATAAGCTGCAACTAGTCTTTGTAAAATAGAACGAAGAACATCAACAGTTCGCGTATACTTCAATGTAACAAAGATTAAATGGTCAACACGTTTAAGTTCTTGTTTGGCTTCTAAAATAAGTAACTCCATAATATTAAGCACGTCTTTTGTTATTTTTAAAAATATATATCTGAGTATACGATAGGTTTGTTTCAACTATGCGAGATTAATATATTACGTATATATAATATATAAAATTTTGCTTTTTAAAGGCCGTATGCCTAGAATTTATTGATTTGTGAGTTCAAGAATTGCTTTAGCAATATCACCGTCATTATCTTGCAATGCTTTTCTCGCATCATCTTCAGAACAATCGCATTGCTCAACAACAACCTTGACATCATCAGCACTGATTACATCAGCAGTAACAATATCTTCTTCAACAGGTTCTCCAACAATCTGAAAAGTATCTTGACCCATCATATTAACTCTTGATACCTTTGGATTAAGGAAAACTATCCTTTTGTCACCTAAGTCAATAACGACTTTTTTAGCTTCCATATCTTGCTGACTGATGCCCATCTTTCGCATCATCTGTTCCATTTTCCTTTGGTTCATTCCTGGAAACATTTAGGATAACCCCAGTAACAAATTCCCGTATTCGCCTGCGTTGTACATCAAAGCCAAAAGCAATATAACAACAATTGCTATTATAACAAAAACAGTCTTAGGATTTAATGCAAACTTACTATGATACTCTTCATCGTATCTTGTAAGACCTGCCTGGCCGCTTGGTAAACTTATCTTATCTGCCATTTTAAGTTAGTAAAACATTATTTTCTTTATAAAATTAACTGAATATCATGAGTTTTTTATATACTTCAGAACATGTAATCAATAAGCTGATGATAGATAGCGATACTGTAGCAAAATCATCTTTTAGACTAGAACTTATATCAATAAATTCAGAATCGGATAAGGCCTTAGAATTATTTAGATCAAGCAATAAATCATTCATCAAACTAATACTATCATTAACAATAGGAATATCTTCAACAATATCAGCATGACTAAAATCAGCAGCATCATAAACTTCATCTTGCGGAATGATTACATTAAGATCAATCTTATGTACTGTTTTTTGTTCATTCTTTACATACTCTAGTCTTAATGTGAACATAGAATAACTATCATCTAAGTCTTGAAGATAGTCTTTGAATGATTCTGTGTCAATATCCATATAAACTATTTTTTCCTGACTTTGGTTTATATGAAATTTGCAATGTTTTTTATCAGAACATACAGAATCACAATAATTATCCAAACAGACTTTCATCTTGTTGATTTTCATAGAATGTTTTTTCTGTGTCGTAGGCTTGCCTATAACATCAAAAGTTAGATTATATTCTTTGTTTGATTTAACTATGAGCTTCACAGGCAGATTATCTGTAACCAAAATATCATCATAATAATCTACAACAACTTCAAACTTTGTTATTGAATCATCAACATCAGCTTCAGAATAAGTGATGTCAATATCATCTAGATAATCACTAACAAAAACAGGATTTTTCTTATTAATCTCATCGAATATTGAAGCATTATATCTAGCATAACAAAATTCAGTCTTGTTTATCCTTAAATCTTTTGTAATTTCAAGATTATCGTTCTTGACAAATAAGGTTATATTTACTAGTTCATCATTGTCCTGTTCAAAGGTATAGTATTTTGATAGATTAATGAATTCTGAGAACGGTTTTTCATCATGATACACAACATCAACATCATCTTCGTAGCAAAGATAATCTAGATTAACAAACTCAATAAACCTAAAATCTTGATTTTCAGTAAGCTCTATGCGGTGTTTGTTTGAATTATATCTTGTTGATTTTTTTATATAGATATCAAGATAATCATCATCAATATTTCCTTCTATAAGAACAGCAATATCGTTTGTTTTTAATCTGTAATAGTCATCGTAGCTAGTATTATCAATATCAAGTATAGATACTTCAAGATAGTTAGATACATTATTGATATACATGATAGGAACAACAGCATAGTTATTACTAAGATTAGTATCGTTTGTTATTGTATTCAAGATAGCTTCAATAAAATAGATCTTATCAGTTTCTGTTGATTTGGGAGTATAAGATTTTGTTGATGTTGATGAACTAGTTTTATTGCTCAGGTATATCTTATTAGCACCCATTGTATATATTAAATAATTAATCTCAAAAAGACCATTACAATAACTATTATCATAATTAACATCAAAACCATATTTTAGTTTTTCATTAACAAACATATCCTGTTCAGGATTTATGGATATGGAAAAATCACAAGTTCTATTTTCAGGAGCTACATACAAAGCAAGTTCATTTGCATAGCCTGGTGTTGGCTCAGATTCATTCCATATATCATTGATCAATGCTAATGATTTACCATTATCATCTGCTCCAAGTGACGTATTATACGTAATATTACACTGATGATCTAAACTACCATTTTTCATAATCAGGAGTTCGCCAGAATTATGTAAGCTAAAACTTGAATCAAATAATGTTGAATTAAAATCAGGATAGTCTGACAAAAAAGTTGCAGTAACATCAGCAATAATAGCATAACTATCTGCTTCTAGTACGTAAGAACCATTAATCAAGCTAATGGCATGATTTGTTCCTTGTTCATAGAATTTCCATCCGGTTATATCTATTGTTTCATTTGTATATATCTCTATCCATTCTGCATCAGAATCTGAACCTATAGGATTATACATTATCTCAGATATTATTATAGCATGGACTGAACTTAATAATAATAGAAATGCAATAAGGACTATCACCTTAGTTTTCATATAGAACATATAAGTAATAAAATTATTTAAAATTTACTCTTGAATAAGAACTGCATTAACATTGCCTTCTTGACCTGGTCTTGATGTAACCTTTGCCTTACCCATATCAGTTTCAATAACAGCACCCTTAGTTACAATATTTCGTCTGATATAGTTTCGGTTTGCAGTATTATCAACAACTGATTTGATTAAAACTTTCTTGATTTTCTTAGTCTTAGGATCAGCAACATTTGCATAGTTAACAGACAATAATGTTCTCTTTGTGTATTTGCTTCTACCTTCAACTGTTTTAGCTTTAGTCTCATCAACTTTTGCAAGATATGTCTCTCTTCCTGCTTCGTAAAGCTTCTTCTTTCTATACAGTTTATGATATCTTCCACCAGTTGATTTTCGCTTTGAACGTGTTTGTGTTATCATATTCAAGAAAAAAAGCAAAGTATTTATAAACATTTTGATTTAATTATATATAGCATGAAACAAGAGCTAAATTTCTTAGAGACTCGAAAATTAGTCAATGAAATTAAGGTCTTTATAAATAATAATTCCAAGATTGAAAAAATATACTATGATTCAAGGAATAACCTATATATTCAACTATATATTACGGGCCTAGGTAAGCAATACCTGCATTTCATGGATAAATTTCTATATATAACAGACAAAAAGCTTGAAAGTGAACGAGCAAGTCCAAAAACCTTATTTCTTAGAAAAAGATTGACTAATGCAAGGATAGAATCTATCCAGCAATTGAACAATGAAAGAATAATCAAGCTAACAATCCAAGCTAAAGAAAACAGATATCATTGGTATTTTGAACTTTACGGACAAAACGACATGATTTTGTGCGATGTAGATGACAAAGTAATATTCTCAAACAAATACAAGAAAAATGAACAATACAATACAGACTATGATTTTGATATCAATAGCATTGAAGAACTTAAGTCATTAATTGAAAATGCAAAGAAAACTGACAAGATAGTAAAAACAATCGCAAAATCATGGAAACTTGGAAAGATATATGCAAATGAGCTTTGCATAAGAGCAAAACTTGATCCTGAAATCAAAACACAAGATATAACAAACAAGCAGACAAATAATCTATTAGCTTCGTTAAGTAAATTAATCAAAGACATAGATAAATCAAAGAAAGTGTACATCATTGATGAAGGCGAAGATATTGTCCCTATAAAATTAGATTATTACAAAGACAGTAATATTGAAGAGCTTGAATATACAATACAGACAACAGATATTGAAGCAAGCAAGAAATATTGTATTTCGTATAATGCAGCAATATCCAAAGTTCTAGATAAAGATATTGAACTCGTAGAACCTAAAGCAAAAACAGAAAAAAAAGATAAGTATTCAACAATCATAGAAGAACAAAAAGCATTACTTCAAGAACTAAAAGATAAAGTAGACGAGCTTAACAAGATTGTTGAACTTGTTTATGACGACTATAATGGTTTTAATAATTTTATTGAAGATATAAAAGATAAATTTAAGCAAAAGCACTTTGACGAGATAAAAAAATCATCATACAAAAAACTCAAAGTAAAAGACCTAAACAAAAAAGATAAAACTGTGATTCTTGAAAATGTTTAAACTAGTCGAAAGACATAAAGAAATATATAAGTACTATAATAAAAAGTTTGATAACAGAACAAAGCATGACTTTGAACCCTTGTTCATCAACAACAATATGATAAATGAACAAGATCTATTAAAACAACTAAAGGCAAATAATGTTGATGCAAAACAATTCTTTTATAATGCGGTTATTGCAAAAGCAACATTTTCATTGGCATCAACAATCCAATACTTATCAGGCCATTATTACATCCAAGAATTCAGTTCACAACTGTGTTCCAGAGCCTTACTAAAGCCAACAAAAGACAAAGTCAACATATTAGATATGTGTGCTGCACCTGGCGGAAAAACAATAAATCTATCAGTATTAGCACCTAATTCTAAAATTGATGCACTAGAAAAACATAGAGCAAGACTTGCAGGATTATATACAAATCTTAACAGGATGATGATAGGCAATGTTGATGTTCACCATATAGATGCAGTTGAATGTCCTAGCTTAAAGAAAAAATATGATTATGTATTATTGGATGCACCTTGTTCAGGTAATTTCATGAATGAAAGACAATGGTATGATAAAAGATCGCTAAAGGATTTTACTAACAGGCAGAAAATACAAAAAGAATTGCTATTATCAGCACTTAAAGTAATGGATAAAAATAGTACTTTAGTATATAGTACATGTTCTTTAGAACCTGAAGAAAATGAAGCTGTAATTGATTTTGCACTAAAACATTTTGATATTATAGACATCAAAGACAAAGTCATAATTGAAAATAGTGTACCTGCAATGACTTCATTTCAAAACAATAAATACAATCCTAAAGTAAAGAAAGCTCGAAGAATATTGCACAATAGTAAGTTTACTCCGTTCTTTATTGCAAAGCTAAAGAAAAAATAATTATGTTATTAATGGCTGTTTACAACAGATCTTATCTATGCCACAGAAAAAGTCAAGTTCTTCACCAGTGCATTCTTCAGAAGGAATACATTTACCACCTTGACCTACACAAGTAAGCTTATCTGAAATATCAGAAATCTGTTCTGTTTTTTCTGATGTTGTAACAAATAAAACCGCTACGAGAACTGCGAGTAGAACTAATGCAAGTGCTGCGTATATCATTACCTCTATTGAAATTTCTGCTTTTTTCATTTTAAAAAAAAAGTATATTAAAAAATAAATTAAATTTTATTGATCGGATAACAGAGTACCTGTACCCTTGAAGCAACATACACTACCAGGATAATCACTCGCATCACTTACCAAAGCTGTAGAACCATGTACATTAGCATCAGAACTCTTACATTGATCTGCTGGCACCCAACTACCTGACACTTGATATTTCTGATTATCAGTACCAGTATAAATCTTAGTGGTTGCAGTACATTGTTTGATGTAATCACTTTCATCACCAATACTTTGTTGCCAACCTGTAAAGTAACCTGCGAAGATAGCTATTACAACAACTAGAACGATTAAAGCTATTGCAGCTGTAATGATCATACCTATTGAGATATCACCTTTTTTGTTCATCATAATACACCTCTCATTATATTAATAATAAAGAATAGTAATAATCTTTTATTTTTAAAGGTTTCTTTATTTCCACTTCAAATATCTAGGATTCTGCTTAGCATAATCCAAGAACCACAAAAATAATACTAGGAAAATAGCATCAAATACTGCGAAATAAAAGAACAATATATTACCCAGTCCTGAAAAATAAAAGTAACTTGTCAATCCAGAATATACTGCCTTGTACACAACACCTAGTTTAACAAGATCAATATTTCTATACATATTAAGGTATACAAAATAATAACCTACACCCATTGCAATAACAAAAGCTGCACTCATCTGCAAGTACATAGGATATACTGGTAATGTAACACCAAAATAATTGAATATTGTTGGATAGAACAAAAAAAACAATACGCCTAACACCAAATCATATATTGATGCTACTAAAAATAAATTCTTAAAAAATCCATCTCTTTTTTTCATATCAAAAAACAATGAACTAGAATATATAAACTTTACTATATAGTTGGACAAAAACTTTATAACAATATCTCAATATCCTTAATATCATGAGTCACACACCTTGGACCAAAAAATATGAACCTAGCAAGATTGATGAGCTAGAGCTCCAAAACAACATAATCGTAAGGATAAAGAACTATATGCATGATCACAAAAGTTCAAAACCTATTCTGCTATATGGTCCACCAGGCACTGGAAAAACAGTTGCAGCGCATGTTTCTGCCAAAGAGTTTGGTTATGAGCTTGTTGAGGTTAATGCCTCAGATTTTAGAAGCAAGGCAGAAATAGAAAAAGTCATTGGTACTGCTGCAAAACAGATGAGTCTTTTTTACAAGAGCAAAGTAATTCTTATAGATGAGATAGATTGTCTAACAAAACATGATCGAGGCGCACTAGGCGAAATAATCAAACTATTCAAGACCTGCCCTTATCCAATAATTATCACAGCAAACGATCCATGGGATAGATCATTGAACAAACTAAGAAAAGAATGTAATCTTATCATGTTTGATAAACTAGATTCTAAAATAATTGCAAGCATACTAAAAAAGATTTGCATACATGAAGAAATCAAGTTCAATGATGATGATATCAGATTATTAGCAATAAGAGCATCAGGTGATTTAAGAGGTGCAATCATTGACTTACAAACATTAGTAAGAAACAAAGAGTTTGATCAAGCATCATTGCAAGAACTTACAGGTAGGATGCAAAAGCAGTCTGTGATGAATGCAATGGCTTTAATCTATAGATCAAGCAATGCAAAAATATCATCACATGCTTTTGATTTTGTTGATATTGATTATAATACACAGTTTAATTGGTTAGAAGAAAATACAGCATATGCTTATGATACTCCAGAAGAATGGAGTTTTGCGTACAACTATCTTTCATTAGCAGACATCTTTAACAGAAGAATAAGAAGATGGCAGCACTGGAGATTCATTGTTCATATTAATGCTTTATCAACAATAGGTGTTTCATTAGCAAAAACACAACCTTACAAAAAGTTCATCACATTCAAAGAGACTAAAAGATTCCTTAAACTATGGTTAGCAAATAACAAGAATGCAGCTAAACTAAGCTTTTCAAAAAGGGTTGCTGAAAAAACCCATTGCTCCTACAAAGAAATATACAAAGGTATTGAGTCATATAAATATATTCTAAACAATCCTGCAACTCAAAAATTGTTCTTAAAAGAATTTGACATGACTAAATCAGATATAGCTTTCTTGTATAAGTAACTAATAATAAACATAAAAATTTATTCTACCTGATCTCAATGGATAAAAACCAAGCTGTCTATTTCCTGTAGGTAAACCCTTACTTATTGAAACATCCGTGTTAGTTACATCAAAACTATATGAATAACCCCATTGATCAAAGCTATTACTAAGTATACTAGATATCATAGCTTCACTATATTCACAAGAATCAAGATTGCCCGAACACATTACTCGAAAACTAGAAGTTTCTCTATTGAAAGCACAGTCCTCCAATAGTTCAGCAAAAGTATAATCTAAGCAACCGCTATCTGATTTAATAAGGACATTGACAAACTTTTGTGATAATGCTTTTGTAACATGAATGTCTCTTGTTGAGTCAGGTGTTCTTACAAATATGGAAACAACTAATCCAACTATCAATAACAAGAATACAATTATCACTAATCCCAATATTTCAGCTTGTGCTTTTTTATCTTTAATCATAGTACATCTTCACCTGCAGATAACTAAAATAGTTTTTTCCACCATCACTAAGCTCGTCAGTGGCATTATACACCTGTACTGGAAAAACGGTTGAATAAACATTATTATAACCTTCTGGAACATTATCATATATAGTAAAAGCATTGCCAGGAGGATATAATTTATGCAAACTTATTGTTGAATAACCAAGATAGTCAAAAAAGTACTCTTTATTCTGATCCAATAATGCAATCTTGTCAAGATCAATACAATCTTTTTCAAAATTACCTGATTGAGAACATGCAAGTTCAGGCATAGAAGTCAATAACTCAGCAATGTTTGCAGATTCTTCTAATCTAAGTTCAAAAATCTTATTCTCTTGATATTTGCCATAAAAACTATAGCCAAATATCAATGCTAAAGCTAATAACATTATGAAAAAAAATACAGTGATTGCATTTTCCATCATTTGTAACGAAGCTTTTTTATCCATTTTAGTATAAGTATACACATGTATCTAATGCGAGGTTTTGATTCTTTGTGCTTATTGAATTTGAAATTGTAGATATATCATTACCTGATTCAAGCTCGTTTTTCAAAGTGCTTATATCTACACATAATTGTTCATAATCATCATAGCACAATATATCAATATAATATTCGTCATAGATTTTATTGCATTTGTCCAACATAATATCAGTTATCATTATTTGTCTATCAACTAGCTTATCGTGATTGATATCATAGATTAAATCTTTGCTGATTATCTTCGCTAGCTGTAATTCTTTATCTAGTGTTGGATCAATATCCGACAAAGCAATATTAACAAAGACATCATTAGGCGAGGTTGGAATATTTACTGTTGACTCAGGATAAAATATTGTTTCAATAACGGATTGTTGTTCATAAAAAGTATCAATAAGGAAATCTTTTATCAGTGAATCATAAAGAGTATCAGGTAACACATATTTGTAGTTAGAATCTACCATATAATTAATATTAGATATGAAAAAAGGTTTTTCATAGGATAAAGTAAATACAGTCATATCTTTAATATTGCCATCATATATAACTTGGTCTTGTGCAAACAAAATATAGTTATCCATAGATGCGCCATCAGAACCCTTGCAAAATAAAGAAAGACCATCATAGTTGATTTCGGAATTGGGTTTTATCTTGATTGTGCTGAAGTAGTTTGATTGATAGTTTGCATTAACAATATTATCTTTAAGCGTAAAAGTAAGATCATTGCAATAACCTACATCTGCAGCAGACTTTATTCTGAATCCAAAGAATACGAGGAATGCAAATATAGCTCCGCCGATTATTAATACATAAAGCCAGTTGAACTGTGCTTCCACTTGAGATTTTTTATTCATTTTAACTTACTTGAGTTATATTAACAAAACCACCAGGCACATTTTCAAGATTAATCTTTAAAACGCCAGTTGCAGTAATCATAACTTTTGACTGACTCAAAGCAATCTTTTTGTACTGACCTAAAGGCTCTATAGTATTACAATCAGAATCATCACATAAAAAGATATTATTATAATCTCCTGCAGGATACAAAGAACATTCATTTTTTATTTCAGGAATAGAATAAGCACAACCTGAACTATAGTCTGCAAAAACAATCACACTATAATCTGCAGGCAGATTTAATGAAGTGACTTTAGCACTTCCATAGTTCTTAGCAACAAAGTCCATGTCAGTCAGCAAATCGCTTTTTAGTTGTTCAAAACTAATATCTTCATATGCTGTACCTAAGCTCATTATCAAACTAATTCCATAAGCAAAAAAAGCAACAGCAATGATAAGACCTGCAGCATAAATAAATACCTGACCTGTTACACCTTTCCTCATTATTATTTCCTCCTGTACCTTGAAATCAACTTAAGCAGTTCTACAAACACATCCATATCACTTAAGCTAAATTCTTTTTTCAACATCTTAAGTAATTTTTCAAAAGCATCATTATCAACACTATTAAATTCTATTTCTTTGCCTAACATGTTCTTTAATAGTTCAAATATATCTTGCCTATCTTTTTTAGACAATTTATTTAGCTCATAGAAAACATCACCTTTAGATATCTTCTTTCTACTTTCAAGCTTATCAAATATATCAAGCTCTTTTTTAGTAACATCTGGAGCACCTCTTAACATAGAAGGTCTAGCTTTAGGAGCGCCAGGCATGAATCTCAGACCTCTTTTTGTAGAAGGAGCAAACCCAGGTCGCTTGTGTTTTTGTCTTAGTCTCGCTAGTTGAGCAGGATTCAAACCAAATTGAACCTTGGGTTTTTGTGGCATACGAACTTGAACTTTAGGTTGTTCTTTTTTCTTCTGTGATTTTTGGTATTGCATGTATGCATAATAACCAGCAAACAAAGTAAGTAACAATAATATTATGAACAATAAAGCATAACCTACATAAACCCATTTACTTGTAGGATGATCGTCAGCATTATTAGGATCAGTATCTACTTCTATTTCAATCTTATCATTCCAACCATCGCCATCACTATCAGGATCAGTTGGATCAGTTCCATGTATAAATTCAATTAAGTTGCTTAAACCATCACCATCAGGATCCTCGTCAGGATTTGCACAGGTCAAGCAACCAAAATATTGTTGTTCCCACCAGTCTGGCAGACCATCTTTATCAGCGTCATGGAATTCAGGATGATCATCTGCATCTGTTGGGTCAGTACCATATTCAATCTCTTCAAGATCATCATAGCCATCACCATCAGTATCTTCTTCCTTAGGATCAGTACCATATTCATACTCCTCTTCATTTGTAAGACCATCATTATCATCATCAGCATCTGGATCCGCACAAGTTCTACAGTTAAAGTACATACATTCCCACCAATCAGGTAAGCCATCATCATCTGAATCAATATGACTAGTAGGATAATCTTCATGATCAACAGGATCAGTCTTCATCCAAAACTCTTCACCATCAGAATAACCGTCACCATCAGTATCGTGATCTCTTGGATTTGTACCTAGTTGATATTCTTTTAGATTTGTTAAACAATCATGATCTGGATCATCATCAGGTTCAGCACATTCATCACAATCAAAGTATTGATCTTCCCATGAATCAGGCAAGCCATCACCATCACTATCTATTTCAGTTCTGATTATGTTGATAGTCTCATTACCTTCTGCTTCATTACCATAAATATCAACACCAAGATAACATATTGTTGAATTTATAGTTATATTAAAAGGGGTTTTATAGAGATAAGCGTCTGTAGGCTTAAGTGTTGAACAATCAGCTTTACCTTTTTCAAATGCTTTGTAAAATACACCTTGACATTCAGTATCATCAGTACAAGTTATCACTATCTTTGCGGACTGTCCTAGCTGTGTTGCCAATACCTTTACAGTAGGCGGATTATGTTCTGCACAAATATCGTCAGACCATTTTAGAGCTTTGAAATTGTGCTTTACAGAAACAGATGAATAACCTGCATTATCAACAGCAACAGCATATAATTGATATTGCTGTAATTCAGTAAGATTAGCTGTTAAAGGAACTGTTTGATAAGCTTTATTATTAGAAGCATCAACAATCAAATTATCTTCTATCAGTTCAGTGCCTTTTTTTATAGTAAGATTAAAATAATCAATACCGGATAGATCAGTTGCATTCAACCCAAAGCTCTGAGTTGTACCATTGAACCTAAACAGAGTCCAAGAATAACCTGATTTTGGCGATGTTGGACAAGTATTAGGATATGCTTCTATATTGACATCAGTTGGTTTGCTTCTATCAATATAAAATTCGTAATCAAGTGCTTGCAATCCTGATTCGTCATTTTGACAGACAATATGAAGATTATATTTACCTTCAGGGAAAACTGCCCTAGGATTATTATCACCAATCAATACTTGATCACTGCCTTCGTAATAATAACCTGCTACTTCGCCTTGTTCGAGCGAAGATGTTGCAACCTGTTCAGAACCTTGTGCACCATCAGGATAAGTTAACCTATATTTGCATGAGCTATCTTCAGGTGTATAAAACAAATATTCTAGTCTGTTTGTAATATCCGAAGAGTATTTATCTGGCAGAATGATTGTGATATAGTTTGATTCATTGTATTTACTTGAATAAGATACTGATTTTTTTTGTGTTGATCTTACTAAAGAAGGATCTTTACACTGGATATAAAATGTATACTGTTCATTATCCTGATCAGAATAAAAATATCTCTCTTCAGCAAAATTACCTTCAAAATTTACAAAAATATTTGATTCTAGTTCATCAGGCCAAACATCATAAACAATAACACCATTGTGCAATAGACTTTCTAGTCTTGAATAACCTGCATCATCTGACTCAAGAACAAATGCATAGTTATAGTCAACAACATTTTCGTCATAACCTGAGGCTTGACTAAAAGTACCAGGAAGTACTACCTCATTGTTAATTATTGCATAAGTATAATATTTGTTATTTTCGAATTTTTGATATATATAAGCAAGACCGGAGTTATCAGATAGTCCTACAATATCTGAACTTGAAGTAAGACCAAAATGACTCTTTAAATCAACAGAATCCGAAAAATAATAAGTTAACTTATCCTCATTACCGATATCTTCAAAATAAAGTCTTGAAAACTTGTCACAAGATCTAAAGATCATATCATAACCACTATGATCTAACAAGATATTCTGTTCATTTATTACTAATTCTTTAGAATCTATTGATTCAGAGTAAGTCACAGCACTCATATCGTCAAATCCTAAAGAGGAATTATCAGTACACCTACATATACCTTTTTGATTCAAAGTCCAAGAAACTTTAGTTACAGGATTATTTGAACTTACGATCTGAACTGGCAATGCAAAAGGATCTTCAACAAAAGAAATATCAGAACTCTTTTTTATGTAGAAATGACCATAGACCATATCATCTCTATAGTCTTCACAAGCAACATAAACATCAAGTATATCATTTGTTATATAGCCTGATATGTGCTTGACAAAATAATGCAAATCTTCAGTATAATCAAAGCTTTGCATGTTTGCATAAGGAATATCCCTTAATGAAAATTTACACTCAGCAGTATTATCAGTATAGAACACTGCATCAAAACTGCTCTGATCAACAACACCATACTTAGGCATCAGCATAAATATTTGTGTAGGTGGAGCAACAAGATCGAAATTAACATTGAATTCATTTTCATTTTCGAGCGCATCTTTTGCAAAGATGTGAAAAGTATAAGCGCCATCATTCAAGAACTTAATAGACTCATCAAGTTCAAATCTATATGTTATCTGATCATCTGTAGAATGACTTATAGGATAAGACCTTGAACTATCGGATACATAAAAATCACGGATTGAAGCAGGCTCATTAAATGTCACAATAACACTAGGTCTTGCCGATTGAACAATGTCTAGTTTTTCTATTGTAATCTGAGCATAAACATTGCATAAAGAAAATAAAAATATAATTAAGAACAAACTTAAAAATTGCTTTTTCCTATTGGTTCTGTTAGTAATCATACGATTAATTTATTCAAATACAATATTTTCTTCGCTCAATATTGGTGCTTGCTTATCTACACTAATATTTACGTCCTGGTAAACAATTCGCCCATTATTTCCTATTAGTTTAAATCTGAAGATATTATCTAAATCATTAAGGATAAGATCTTTTTCAAACATTTTTGTTGTTGAAGGATTATAGATATCAATCTCATAATAAGATTGAATTTGACCTACTGATCTAGCATAATATATCTTATAAGTATTTGATGACAAAGTTCCTTTCAAAGTAGCTTCATTTGAATTTGTCAGTGTATAATTATCATAACTAATCACATTACCTGAAGGCACTTCAACAACATAATTCATCGTAGGCACAGTATTATCAATATTCAGATTACCATTTATTGAATTTTGATTGCCTGCTAGATCAGTCATAGTGATTGTATAAGCATAATTACCATCTTCAAGCTGAGGAACAGTATAGGTTATTGCATGATGAAGATTATCGTGCGCATACATATCAACACAATCATCTTCTAGACAAAATGTTGATGTATAAATATTGTAATCATCATATCTTTTACTCTCGTCATAGTTCAATCCTGAATCAGGTAATAGATTTGCAATAACATTAATGACTGCATCTGAATATGTTGACAAAGGTACTGTTGCAGTAAATAATGGTTGTTCATTATCATAAACAACAAGATATTCATAAGCAAACTTATCTCCATTCATGTATAGATAATCATCTTCGTCATCGATATTTTGTAATAAGAACTTTATCTTCACCTTGTATGCAGACGCCATTGGCAAAGCATGAGTTCCTGAAATACCTTGAGTGGTTGTTGTAAAACTATCAATAGGTTCTAATACAAGACTATCAGTATCTTGTAATGTTATATTAACATCACTAATCCTATAACCTTCAATTTCATCAGTATTAACAAGATCAAAATCAAAGCTCAAAGCATTATTGTTCAAAATATAATCATTGTAGTACTCAACAGCATTATCAACATTTAATTCAGTATCAAATGAACAAACATCTGCAATATTAAAAGTCCATTCAAAATTATATATATTTCCTGCACGATCCTCAGCAGACAATTTTGCAGTATGTTCTGTCTCTGTAAATGTAGAATTTGCATAAACATAATAATATCTATAACCATCCTCATCGTCATAACTATAAGTAGAGCCTAAACTGATTTCATCAACATATAATTTTAGTTCGGCATAGCCTGCAAGATCCTCAAAGTCCAAAACCTTGGCATATATAGTGTGCTCTTGTGACGATGGTCTGCATCCAGTAACACCATAATCTATTATCGCAGGGAACTGATTATCATAAACAACACCTAGTCTTTTAATATCAGCATAATTATTTGCATAATCTTTGCCCAACAATTCAAGATCATTTGTACCTAGCTTTAGTCCAAGACCTATATTGTTAAATTTATCAACATAGTTTGAAGAGTTATCAAATATCCTTACCTTTTCTGCTGATGATTTGAACTTAGATACATCCTGTGAAAGATTAAGTCTATGATAGTTTGAAGCTACATCCAAAATATAATAAGTCATAAGAGTTGCATCATTGATATCATTCAAGATACCATAATTAGGATAAGTATCTGAAACACCTCTTATAACATCACCATTACCATCAGCAAATCCTAATTTATCATAATTCAGAGGATTATAGTAACTAGTAACATCAACATGGTTTTCAGAAAATGAAGGGAATGACTTTATCTTCATAATAGTTTCAGTAGGTTCATGAACATCAATATCAAAATCATACACCTCTTGATTTTGCAAGAATGAATTCAATTTACTTTGAAGATTGTACTGAATAAAAGATTGCTTAGATGAATTTAATCCAAGGACAACATCATCTTGCTGAGTATAAATGTCGTCATTATATTTTTCAAAAATATCAGAATAGTAAGCATTTCCTAATGTTGGTTCAAAAGATAGTACTGGCTTTATTGAATCAAAATCAAATGTTCGCGTTACCTTTGTACTTAATCCCAGTTTATCAACAGCAAACACATCAAGATTTACAACAGCAGTCTTATCAATAAGTTCAGGGAATTCTTCTTCAGAGATAACATACGGCCCTAAAACATAAGAATAAGTGTATAATGGTGATGCACCTATATCTAGTACATCAAGCCTAGTTCTAAACTGGTTATTGTCATTATAGTATTTGTATGTGAAATTAACTGCATTATTTCTTATTTCAGAATCTGATGAAACAAGCACTATATAAGTTCCATATGTTAGTGCTTGAACCTCATTATAGTCCATATCAGTGAATTTTATATCTATTGTAGGCGGTTGAGAGTAATCCTTATCCCTGTACCTTAGCACTAGATTTTCTACATTGTTGTTCAATGGATTATTATCACGCACATATATTTCAAGCAGAGTATCAGTTATTGTTGTATATTGCAATAGACCTTGAGCAATGTGTAAAGGAACCGAAATAAAAAACTGCTTATGATCATCATCATAAGTAGTTAAGTCATCAACAACATAATCAATAAGATTAGAATTGGGATTATCAGGATATGTAAGATCATATTTAACATATTCTGCATCATCACTTACTTTTACAGTAATGTCAACCATACTGCATTGACTTAAATAAGTGTTTGAATCTTGTGAAACTATTGTAAGGTCCTCTGCACAAATTGAAGATTTAGCTACACTAATTATTTCAAGAGATGGGGCATAAGCATCAACAGGTCTTGATTCTGTGATTGAATTTAAATTACCTGCTTTATCCTCAGCAAAAATAGTGAACATGCAGGAATCATAAAAATCGGTTTCAGGCAGATTGAATATCGCATTATATTCGTTATTTGTGCCAAATATAGATTCTGGCAATATTCTTGTCTCAAAATATTTCATCTGATTAGTTGCAGTTTCCTTACATATTGTAGTTATGTTAAGATTTTCAATATCGAATTGTTCATTTGGAATTATTATTGTTGTTTCAAAGTTCATACCTTTTGTCAAACCAGGTGTATCTAATTGAATTTCAGGATCAACTGTATCATAGATGAAATTTAAGTTATAAGAAAATTCAAGATCAGTACCTGATTTTGTTGCTGTGATTGTTAATATATTCATATCTTCAATAAGCGAGCTGTCTTCAGAAACAAAACTGATTTCATTTCCATCAACATTATAATCAGTCACATTATTATCATTAAGCAGAACAGAATTTACAGTAAATTCATCACTGAAAACAACACTATAGTTATGAGAACCTGATGTTGATATTGCATTTATATCATTATAAGTATAACCTTGGTAAAGAACATCATCTACTTTATTTGATACTTTACCAGAAGCATCAAAGATATTAAAGCTGTTTATCATCAAGATATTTGGATCATAGTATATAGGATATTGTTTTAACGCTTGATTAGATACCTTGTCTTCAACACTTACACCAACAGAATTCCAGCCATTTGCTAACTCTTGCTCAAAATAATTTATTGTGCAATCATTATCAATAACAAAGCTAGGCATATTCCATGCGGCATCAGTTATAGATATAATCAATGAGCTTGAATCAAGTCCTGAATCAAACTCTCGGTCTTCGCATAATCTATAGTAATATTCCAAACCACCAAGACCTAATACTGGCGTATTTGTATAAAGTTGGTTTATATTTGTGAATATTGTTGGTTCATAAGGATCATTGTTTAATTCAATTGTTCTTCCATTGCTATGCAAAAGATTGCCTTTGTGAACAGTATAAGTATATTCATTACTGCCAGGAATAAAATTTAATATGCTTCTGAACAAAGGATCAATATCAGCAAAATAATCATCTAATAAATTAATACTTAAAAACACTTCCATTAACTCAACATTTTTTGCATTTAAATCATAATAATCAATAGAAGAAACTAAATCAATACTAGTTCCGTAGATATCTAAACTATCATTACTAGTGGAAAGTTCATCATTAACATCAAATATTGTTTTAGTTATAACATCATAATAATTGTGCAAAGGTTCTAATTCAGGCGCAAATATGATTTCAGAAGGTTTTGTTGAATCTATGAATACAGTACTACCAGTTCTTATCTTAGTTGAAGAAATATCATGGAAATCATTTACAGTAAATTCAAACTCCGCATCTTGATATAATTCACGTTCATTACCTATAGTAAAAGAACATTCAAACACAGAATCATAAGGATCAAGTGTTGCAGGACACCTTAGTTCAATAGCATCATCTTCACCCAATACTAATGCAGATGCTAATATGTTCTTCAAAGGTTTTGTTGATGCTGCGCTTAATGTATAATGACCTGGCACAAGCGTATCAACAACAACACCTTCACTATTCAATACTTGAAGATCAAGATTTGCTTTTGTAAAATCAAAGCTCAAACTTACTTCAGTCTGATAAGCATTCCTAGTATCATTTGCCATAACAGTATAAACCGTATCTTTTCCTATGTTATGTATCGTAAACTTATCCTTTTTCAACGAACCAAAAGAACCATAATCAACACTATAACGCATATAGCAATGTTCTCTTCCAAAATTCCACAGACTGCTCCATGCACTTAGTTCAGGATCATTGCATTCCACTTGAAAATCAGTTGTTTCAGTAAGAACATAATTAGGATTATTTAATATAACATCTGTAACATCCTCATTACCTTGGAAAATTTTGTAATATAATTCCGGCGGAGTCTTATCAAGTGCAAATCTTGCAATATGACTATCACTATTTGTTTCAACAGGATTATTATTTGCATCAGTATATCTACATCTGATGAGATATGCATAAACACCATCCTCCTCTGCATTAACATTGCATGTATATTGATCAACATTTTTTACGCAAGACAAGCTACCATCCATATCTTCATATTCAAGACTTTCAAGATTAGTAGAATCTTGAACTTTTCTTATTCCACATTGAGAGTTTGTATTCTTTACTTTAAAGGTAATCTGATTAACATCTTCATTAAATCTATCTTCAGAAGGGTAAATATCATATATTCTATCATCAGCATGAGCAACAAAAACAACACTTTGATAATTTCTATTGCCTGCTTTATCAGTACAGTTCAATATGAGCGCATAAGAACCATCTTCAAGATCATTTAACTGCTTTGAATAAGTATCTGGAACACCAAAATATCTTAATTCGTCAGTTACATCAAACAATTGCTGTGAAAATGTTTTTGTCACACCCTTATCATATTTAAGTAATCTTGAAGAGCACAATACATAATTATCATCAAGATAGTTATCAGTTATATCAAGAGATATAGTAACATCAGAAACAAATTCATTATCTTCATAATCAGGCTTTGCTACAAAATCCATATCAACATCTATAGTTGGTTCCTCGTGATCAACAAAGAAAGTACAGCTTTTAACAACTTCAGGATTATTATGCACATCTACTGAGTAATAATACATCTCATATAGACCATCATCATCAAAGAATCCAGAACCTAGTTCACTTTCTTCATCTTGTGTGTTTATAGTTATCTTATTTTCATGTGCTTGCCAGTTAGGTTTAACATATTCAGTATTTTGTTTAGCAAAGCCATAATAAGTAGCAAGAACAGGTTCATCAAGTTCAATATCAAGATTGATTAGATTACCTACAACATCAGGACAATCAACACCTGTAAAAGGATCAGTATTGTCTATCCAGCACTCGAAAGTATTACCTTCATAATTATCATCATCAGAACAATCATTTATATTATTATCATTTGCGTCTTTTTCACATCTTTCTTGATCATAGTTCCACCTACATTTCTCAAATGCAAAATAATCATCACTTGCTTGTTCAATAAGATTAGTATCGGGCGATTCTATTAATTCAATTTCTTTAGGTTCACCAGAATAACCCGGTTTGCTATGTAAGGAATCGGAATCAATACAATCTTCAAGAGTTTCAAAATCACCACAACCAACTTGGTCTTTAGGTTCACATAGATAGTTTGAACCTGCGGGATTTCCAAAAAGATAACTTCTATCAGCATAATAACATTGACCATATAGTTCGCATCGGCTTCTGCTACAAGATAACAAACCTTCGCCATCCTCACATCTTGAACAATCTTGTTTAGTATCATCTTGAGGCATACACACACCAAATCCAAGATCACCAAGAGCAGGATCACTATGCCATTCGCAATCACTTACTAGAACATCATCTCTGCAAGGATTATCATCACATGCGCCTCTGGATTGATAATCATAACATGATGTTACTACGGAACAATTGATCCATTTATTTACAGAAGATTGGAAATAATCTTGATAACAGGAGTCAACATTTTTACAATTTGTCTTGTCTAGATTTAGTTGACCACTTTCTTTATACCATGTAAAACTATCATAAGGCGACACACCATAAATAACATTACAATAATCACACTGACTTTGATATACGCATCGTGCATCATTATGATTGTTAATACATATAGCATCTTTTTCTGTACAATCTTCTACAAGTTCCGCAAAATTATTATTGTTACATGTAATAACTTGATTATCATCACACATTTCATCCTCAGTGCTTTCTGTATTAAAGCAAACAGCATCACCAGTCTCAATAGTTTCTGTATCTATCTTGACACCAATAGGAAAATCATAAACTGCCTTAATTTTGTAACAATATTCTGATTCAGGCAAGATATCAGAGTCAATAAGATTAGTTACAAGTTCAAATCTATAATCATCTTCATCACAACTATCTCCATCTTCCATCCGATATTTCCAGAAAGTGTAGCTATTCGCAGGACAGCTATGTTCATAACTTACGACAATAGTGTTGAGTATATTATGAGATAAATATAGTACAGGGTCAGTACCACCTTGTTCTAAACAAGTTTGAGTATCAATTACATCTTCAGAACTCCATATACAAATACCATCCTCGCATTCACCAACAAAACCAGGAATCTTATTGACACAATCAGATGTTGAAAAGCACATTGTTGAAGCTACTTCTTCTTCAAGTTCACAACTTGAATCGCATAAATCAGAATTAGGGTCATGTAAACTATCCGAATAATCACATTGTTCAGTAACTGGATTATATATACCATCACCGCACTCAGTACCTATCAAAAAACAACCATCAGGATCACAATAATAATCACCATCGCATTCTTCACCACCAGTAATAAAACCATCACCGCATTCTTCTTGAATTTCTAGATATGCTGAGCAAGCAATAATACTAGACAGATCATCAAAACCATCACAATTGTTATCTAAAACATCAGTACAGGTTGTTCGAGTCCATACGCCATTAATACCAATAAAATCATCAAATGCGACCCATTGGCTTACAAAACCACATTCAGGATTACAACAAGCATCATCATACTGTGTTAAATCAGAACAATAATCATCAGAAACAATAGCGCAATCAGTTTCAGCTATCACAACTTCAGAAATCACAAAGTTTCTTTGGATATTAGAACTTAATGAAAAGGATGTTGAATTTTCAGTATAACCCGATTTTGATGCTCTTAATGTATATATACCCTGAGGCAGGTCTAATAAATTAAAATTTCCATCTTCATCAGTATTTGTACTTCTTTGAACTTCACCAGTCAAAACAATAATGACATTTTCCAGAGTATTCCCTGAATTGTCTTTAACATTTCCTGAAATAGTATATTCGCCTGGTGCGACACCCAAGGCATTTAGACATGAATCTTGGTCAGCAAAAGTAAGACCTCTTTCATCATTAGCAGTAATCGCGCACCATCGTTTATCAGAAGTTACTTGAGAATGATAGCAGAGATCACCCACAGTATTTTCTTGTTCGCAAAATTTGTATTCGGCTAGATCAGTACCTTTACAGAATGCAAAACATTCCGCATCAGAATAAGGAATGGATTTAGTTATATCAATATTAAATTTATTGCTAGAATAGCCCCAATCACCAAAAAAATCAATCGCATTACCATAATAAGAGATTATCCTAGAATCATCTAAAAAATTATCATCACAAAGACATGCAAGCTTAGCGTCTTGACAAAGAGGATCAGTATCATCAAAATAAGTAGAATCAGGAGATAGAGCATCACATTGCGGTTCAGTATAATAAAGTCCAGTTCCATCAGTAAGGTTAGCAAAATAACAACAACCTAGATCGTTTTGAGCAAAAGTAGAACTACTAAAGTAAACAAATATAAGAACAAATGTGAAAATCAATATAAAATTCTTTAAGCACAGAGATTTTTTCAAAACTATCACCCTTTTTATATAATATTATTTATAATAATGTAAACGAATCACCATTTATAAACTTAACTGCTAATTATTGATATTTGTCGTCTCAAGGAAAATATATAAACTCACAGGATTTACAAAAATCCAATAAAGAGGTGATTGAATATGGATAAAAGCTTATTTCAATATGTTACTATCATACTATTGCTATTGTTTCTTGTTTTTGCACTAGTAAATGATCAGCAACAAAATACGATAAATGTTCAAGGAAGTTCTGAACAGGATACTGATCCTGATGTTGCCATAATAACAATGGCATATGAAAATATCGCAGATAGTGCAAGTTTAGCTCAACAACAAAACGAGCAAATTGTTGCACAGGTTAATTCTGCACTAAGAAACTATGTTGATTCTGAAAACATTGAAACAACAGGATTTTCAGTATATGAATATAAAGAATGGGAAGATGATTCTTATGTATCCAAAGGTTACAAAGCAACACACAATCTTAAAATAACAACAGATGATCTTGATTTAGTAGGTACAATAATCAGCACATCAACTTCAAATGGAATTAATAGGATAAACGGAATCTCATATGATCTTTCCGACGAGAAAATGGAACAAGCAAGATTAAACGCATATAATTCTGCTATGACGAATGCAAGAGCAAAAGCGCAAAGTATTGCGGATGCCTCTAGTGTGAGATTAGGCAAAGTTGTTTCAGTAACAGAAAGTACAAGTTACTATCCTATCTATAGAACTTTATCATCTGTAGAAAAAGATGAAGATGCTTATTCTCCCGAAGATGTTACTGTAACTGTGACTTTAGATGCTCAATTCAGAATAAGTTAATTTTTTTATTTTTTTATCTAATTTTTGTAATGAGGATTATGTTTCATAGGTAACTTATCTAATAGGCTTTCTGCAGCTAGTTGTTCAGCTTTCTTTTTAACATTAGCAGAGCATCTATCAGAAACATAAGATTTGCCACGAACCATAACCTTGACTACTGAACTAAATTCACAATTATGTACTGGACCAGATTGGCTTGTTTCATAAACGGGTTTGGTTGCACCAACATAATCGCACAATTCAGAAAGTATACTTTTAGGATTAAGATTTACAGAAGATATCTGTGCAGATTGAGATTTTATAGACCTAGTTTTGGACTCAAAACCCAAAATAGACTCTAACACATCCAATGTTGCAAGCTGTTCAGCTTCTTTTTTAGAGTAAGCTTGTTGAACTTTTGATTCGTAAATAGTCCCATCTACAGTCACAGCTAATTTAGATCTAAACAATGGTTGGCTTGAACATGAAGAATTTTTGGTTTTGAATCCTTGGATTACCCAACCCAAAGATGATGAGGCAATATTCAGTATAGATTTAGTATAACTTAAATTGTTCTCTAGCCAATCTAAACTCTTTCTTTGTATTTCTACCCACGCAGAATCTTCATTGTTGCTTTCAAACAGAACAGTATATAATTCTCGTGAATCTAATTTATTCGATTCTAATCTGGACAAGTAAGTATTTTTTATCTCAGGCGTTGGACCTGATTCCCTTGTTGCTACTTTCAACACTCTGTAAAAATCACGCTCATTTAAATTTTCGAGCATATTTGATGCAATGAAGCTTTTTGTTCGCAATCTATCTTTATGCTTACCTACACTATTACGATTATTCTTCATCTCCAATGTCAGTTTATTTATATGTTCAGCTATAGATTCTAATTCAGCACGATCAAAAGGCAGATTTTTATCTTGTAATATTGCAGATAGTTGCATGTGATTAACTAGATCAGCATATCTTCTAATAGGAGATGTGAAATGCATATATGCTGGAAGATTCAATGCATAATGACCAAACAATTTGGGTGAATATTCGGCTTTATTCATAATTAGATTTAATCTTTCTTGTAAAACTTCTACTCTACTAGGATCGTTTTGAGATAATATAGCGTCCATATCCAGTATGAGATTTGAACTTTTAGGAGCACAGGACTTAACAGTATGATTCCTAAATAAACCAGGAATATCATTTATAGCAAAATATTCTGCAATCGCTGAATTTGCCAAAATCATGAATTCTTGAACCAAAAGATGTGAATCATATCTTTCATCATTACCTAAAAGCTTTAGTGTGCCATCTTCATCAGTATACAAACCAGTAGTTTTATCAAAAATTGCAAGTGCACCTAATGTTTTCCTTTTATTGAACAATGCTTTTGATAATACAAATGCATCTCGTAAAAAATCAAACTTATTTATCATTGCTTCTGCACTTTTATAAGAGCATTTTCTTAAGCTAGTTAAAGATGTTAAATTGATATCTGGTTTACCTAAATCCAGTTCTTTAGTGATTGGTACAGATATAGTTATTGTTGGTCTTTGTTGACCTTCAACTAAACTTAAAGAATTTTCAGAAAGATTTCGTGGGATCATAGGGGTATTTCCATTAAGAAAGTAATGTGTGAATCCTTGTTCTAAAGCTTTTTTATCAAGTTTTGAGTCTTTTTTGACTACAGAAGAAACATCTGCAATAGATATATGTGCAACATAACCATCATCATCAGTTGAATCTAACCAAATAGCATCATCTAAATCTTTTGAATTAGGTCCGTCTATTGTTATACCTTGAACTTCAAGTCTTCCATCAAAGATTTTGTTTGTTAAAACATCTAGCGACATAAAAATCGTTGATTTTATAGTCTTTATAAATTTATTTAGTATAATAATAAATAATGTAAGGCTACAATTCCAATATTTATAAAAACCATATACTCTAGAATATACTTTTGATTATGAAAGCAGACAAAACCTTTATAAATAAACCCTTTTTCTATTGAAAATTATGGTACAAGGAAGACATAAATCAAATACTTTCAGAAAAACTAAAGTAAGAACTCCTGGCGGAACTTTGAAGACAGTTTATAATCTAAAAAAGCCAAAGAAACTTACTTGTCCTAAATGTGGTGCTGATCTAAAAGGAACTTTGAGATTGAGACAAGGTCAACAATCAAGAGTATCAAAAACAGCAAAGAGATCTGAAAGAGCTTATTCAAACTTATGTTCTAAATGTGCAAAGAATCAGATCATAAAGAAAGGTCTTGATTCAGAGCTTAATGCTTAGGTGATCTACAATGTATGATATAGGCAGAATATGTATAAAACTAGCAGGAAGAGATTCCAACAAATATTGTGTTATTGTTGAAGAGATAGATAATAACTATGTTCTTGTTGATGGTCAAACAAGACGAAAGAAAGTTAACATAAAACATCTTATGGCTTTGAAAAAAACAATATCATTAGACAAAAATGCATCTCATGAAAAAGTAGTTCAAGAACTACAAAAATTAGGCATTGTTGTCAAGCAACACAAGAAAGAAGCAAAAAAATCTAAAGAATAAATTTAATTTTTCTTATTTATCATTTCAAACAAATCAGTAAGATTTAGTTCTAGAGCTGCAATAGGACAATTCAATCCAAAATTCAGCAAGACTTGAGGATGTATTTCTCCGATATATGCAACATCTTTATCATCAACAGAGACTCTAGCACATCTTCCTGGAACAAAACTATCATGTTCACTATCTCGGATATCAAATGTTACATCAATCATCTTCATCAAATAATCCAATGCTTGTCTAATTGCAGTATAATCTATAGTATCTCCACAAAATGCAACCGCTAATCTATCAAATTCCTGCACTTTATTCTCTAATTTGTCATTTCGTTTAAAGCAAGTTCCAATTTCAAAAATTTTTTGAGGATATTCATATTGCATATTATTGCTCAATGTTTTCAACAGACTAGGAATGATCCATGTTCTTAAAAAATTATATTCTGCAGAAACTGATGATTTCAGCATAATAGGAATAGTATCAAGAAGCATATTATCAACAAGATCTTTTTTGCTGATCATATGATAGTTCTTAACTTCAATAAGAGTTAGCCCTATCAAAATTTCAGTTATATTTTTCTTGAATATTTCAAATTTATCTTCTGAACCTATTGTAGCAACATTTGGAATTATAGCTTCAATATTATCATAACCATAAGCTATTGCGATGTCCTCAGCCAGATCAATAGGATGCAAAATATCAGTTCTATATGCAGGAACAAGTGCTTTGTTTTTCTTATAACCTATACCCATCTTACCTAATAATTCAGATATTTTTTTATCATCTAAATCTAGCCCCAATATCTTTTTTATGTATTCAATATCAAAAGACATTTCCCAAGGATTCAAATCAGGAGTAACAATAGTTTCACCTTTATTCTCTAATTCCATCCCATATATCTCTCCACCCATATCAGCCAATGCACACACAACCATATTCAAGCATAAGTTCAATGAATGCATATCAAATCCTGAACATTCAACAAAAAGTTCTTTTGTATTTTCAGTGACTCTACCTGTTTTATGAGAATTGATTATGGGTGGCATGGATAAAATTTCATTGTTTGCGTCAATAAAAACAGGAAACATATCTTTACCTTCCAAAAGATGAGCATAGTCTCTACCTGTAGGATGCTGACTTAATATCTGTAATCCAGTCATAGGAATTTCAGATTCGAGTGGTTGGAATTTTATTTCATTTGGTTTTAAAGCTTTATAGGAAATAGGTAATTTTATCTGTTCTAAAGGATAAATACCTATTGCTAATTTTTTCCTTTGCCTTCCAAAAGTTACATGCAATTTTTCTTGCAATTGAATTATCTGTTTGATCTTATAATCATCAAATTCAATATTTTTCACAATTGCACATGTAGTAAAAGGTCTAACTTTATCAACAGATTTATCTATAATTACCTTATAATCTTTCAAGGGTTTATTAACCTTATATTCACGTAAACCAGTATTGACACCGATAAAAGAAGATAGAGCTCTTGCAAAACCTTGTTCAGATAACATATCAGGCCGATTTGGAAATATTTCTACAATAATCTTATCATTAGTTAGTTCCTCAAGATCAGTACCTAAAAAAGCCATTCTCTCTTTTAGATCTTCATCCTTCAGTTTCTTTCCGACAAGTTTATCTACAACATTCCTATCAAGCTCTATTGTAGGCATCTACATATATCCTCCTGCAATCAATGAAGCAATCATGAAAAAATATATTACTAAAAAGATTACCGAAATTATTGCAACAGGAATAAGAACAACTCCGACACTTTTACCAACACTTAGTTTGTGTCTTTTGTGTATACCTATTACCTGTAATACAATACCATATATACCTGCAAAAAAAGATATTATAGGAATAAAAGAAAGCACATTTGGTGCAGTTGCATAAGCTACTGCTGTAAAAGTTTCTTTATAATCTCCTCTACCTTTGAATATATTAACAAATAAATGCAGTATTGCACTCCATAGATAAATAAACAATATTGCAAAGCTACATCCTACTGCATAGATTACACCTGCAACCAGGACAGCCGTTACAATACCAGCGTATGTAAGACCTTGAGAAAGGCCATACAATGAACCTATCAACAAGATTAAAATACCTAATAATAAATATATTACTGAAATAACAATAAAAGCAAATAATGTCGGTTCTTTGAATCCTGTTGCTCTTGGCAACTTCTCATAGAACTTATCTGGTTGGAACATTACTTTTGTCCATTTTTCAAAAAAGTTTTCTGCCATTATTTCATCCACTCCTTAATTTCACGTAGTTGTTTTATATCATTTTTATATAGATCACGGATATCTGTGATCTTGAAATATTCTGAAATTATTCTACCCATGCCTTGGCCCCATGCAAGAACAGGACATTCAAATCCAAGTAGTGTTTTTGTGACTTCAGGTCTGAATATTCCTGCACCACCTAATTCTATCCATTGTTTTTTCACAGGATTATATACTTCGACCTCAACACTAGGTTCAGTATAAGGGAAATGTGCAGGTCTCATCCTAACATCAGTATAGCCCATCTTTTGATAGAACTCTTTAAGGTAACCTTTGAGGTTTTGAAGATTAGCATCAGGATCAATAACAATACCTTCAACTTGATAAAACTCAAAAAGATGACTCCAATCCAATGCCTCATTCCTGAATACTTTGCCAACTGAAAAAATTTAGCAGGCAAATCATCCTTACTAAGTTTAGACAAAGTATGTGCACTCAGCACAGTCGTATGAGTCCTTAACATTAATCGTTTGGCTTCATCATATGAAAAATTATATTGCCAACCTTTACTACCTGTATCTCCACCATTTTCATGAACTTCTTTTACTTTATCCTTAAAATTGGGTAAATCACCTTTACAAGGATCATCTAAATAAAATGTATCTTGCATCTCTCGTGCAGGATGATCTTGCGGAACAAACAATACATCTAGATCCCAAAATGCTGTTGATACAAAATTTCCTTTCATCTCTTTAAATCCAAGATCTAACCAAATTCTTTTGATGTATTCAATAGACTGATTGACAAAATGTTTTCGCCCTCCGGAAATAGACGGAACATTGATGGTTACATCGTAAGCTCTTATTTCTTTTTTTTGCCATAGTTTCTTTTGGATAACTTGCTCATCAATTCTTTCAATAAGATCAAAATTAGATATTTCATCTTTATGTTTTGAAACAAGATCTTTACCTTGTTTTGTGATATTGACAGTGATATCTATTTTTTTGCTTAGCTTAACGATGCCTCGGGACATGTATGTCTTGATTAATGAATCATACTGAGTCAAATGTTTCAATTCCATAGGTAATTTGTTAAGTAAAAGCTGTTCTTTTTCTAATTGTTTAAGAGTATTATCTGCACCTTCCATAAATGCAACAGTAAGCTTACCATCTTTCTTAGATATAGCAATGGCATTCTTTTTCTTCAAAGAACCTATTGAGATGTTAAATTCCTGATCATTAAGATCTGAGCAAAAAGCGCCTTTTTCAACAAAAACCAAGGGGTTTTTTGCTACATTTACAAGATTTGACAAGAACTTAACTTCAGGCAATTCTGAAGATCTTGTTAGGTCAACAAATTCTGTTTCTAAACGAGAGTATTCTGCCAGTTTTTTGTTGCTCAACCACTGCAAAGCCCTCATAACTTCAAGATCTTTCAGATTAGTTTTAGCAATAATAACCGAAAAATCTACCTGCTTGTTCAAACCATCTAAAGCTAATAGAACTTTTCTTTCATATACATGTAGTTGTTTTGCTAATAAGTTTGAATCAACCATACAAAGACCCCGAAAATAAAAAATAATTTACTTGGATTTTTTGAGATCCTTCCAAGTTATATCAAAAAGATTACTCAGTGCTGTTGCAAAAAATGGACTATGAACCCAAATACCTGTATCATAATTAGGATGAATCTTTTCATCATCTGCAACCATAAAAGTAACATGCTTTCCGTCTATTATCGAAAATCTTGCATTTACTTTATCAACATGCCTTATATCTGCAAACTTAGATATGTCTTTAACTATCTTTTTAGTTTCAGAATTCACAGGAGCTGCAATCCTTATCTTTACTCCTTTGCTGTTAAGCATCTCTAAAGTTTTCTTTAAAGAATTCGCTTTTCTTACTAGACCTTGTGCAGTAGTCATCATAGAAATAGAATCTTTTGCATTAAGTAATGTTGATTCAAGATGATTGTAAAGATTATGTCTCCCTTTGATTGCTGTTGAGATATCAGAAACATCGATTGTTTTGATTCCTTTTGAATGTAAATCTTCAAGTTCTTTGATAACATCGCTTTGTCTTAATGTATCTACTTTGTCAATGTTTCTTTTAGCCTTAAGCTCAATATTTTTTTTAACTCTTTCAAGAACATCTTGTGGTGGAACTGCAACATACTTTATTGGCTTGCCTATTTTTACCATTACAAAACCTTTCTTTTCCAATGATTCTAGAACATCATAAGACCTTGATCTTGGTACATTTGCAATATCACTTAATTCACCTGCAGAAGCATCACCTTTGCTCAAAAGAGCAGTCCAAATCTTGACTTCATAAAGATTAAGATCAAAATGTCTTCTCAATCTGTTCAATTTGTCTTGATTCATAATCATTTTAACATCTCCTCCCCTTTTTTAATAATTCACAATCAATATTTTATAATTAATATTTAATAAATTATTATGAAATTTTATTTAGTTGTTACTAAAAAATTATAACTAAAAAATAAAACTGCATTTAAATATGTTTTGGTTTTATTAATTATTTAGTGGTAAAGAATAAAATGAACTAAACATAAGCAGTATTGTAGAATTATTTTTGAACAATATATATAAGAAATCCTCTATTATAATATATATAGAAATAAAAAAGAACAAAATAGTATTATATTTCACAAATTACAATAAAAATAATCAACCTTTGTATCTCAAGATTGCAGCAATACCGCCCAAACCATCTAATTTTATACCTGCTTGATTCTTAGAATTTATTATATGTACTTTTGCTTTTGTACTTTCAGCTAACTTAAGCATGTCAAATAAAGCTTCATTTTTTTGGTTCTGTCTTATGCATTTTGTAGATACTAAAAGTAACTCTATATTGCCTTGTTCAACATATTGGTTGACATCATCATAACCATAAGAATATTTACCATCTTTAGATATTTCCATCAATAGTTTATTTAAGTATTTCGAATCTTTCAAAAATTCATTATCTTTAAGAATATTGGATATATTTTCGTCATTGACAAGTTCATTGACTGCGCTTATACTGACATTAGATATTTTTGCTTCCGTTATTTTTTTCTTAAGTTCAGGATCTAAAAGTTTAGTTACTTTTGCTTTCCAAAATTGCGGAGAAGCCATCACAATAACATCATATTTATTTGAATAATTTAACTTTTTTAGTTCATCTGCAATATCCTGAAAAAATTCAGTTTTTTTTGTTTTAGTTTCTTTTTCAGAAAAATAATTTTTCTTATTACCTTCAGCTTTCAAACTAAAAACAACATTGAAATTCTTAAGATTATACTCTATAAAAAGCGCATCATCTTTATCAAAAGCTGCAATAAGAATCTTAGATTTTATAGTTTTTATAATTTCTTCTAGCTTATCATAATGATATTGCAACACATTTTTTTTCTTTAATGTGAAAATATCATCGATTGAAAGCCCTATACTTTGATGCGAACCTTTAGGAATATCTTCATGTTCACTTTCAACAATACCATTGATTCGCAATATCTCAGATTCAAATGATACTTTTTCTACTTTTATTGTAACTGTATAAGTATTTTTTACTACTTTCTCATTAATCTTAATCTTACGTGTAGCTTTGCCAGTAACAATATCATCAACATCTATAAAATTACTAAGTTCCCAAAGATCATCATTATTCTCTATCTTCAAAACAAATTCTGCTTTTCGTTTATCTTGTTTTATTAGTTTCATATCGCGAATAAAACACACAAGAGTATTTAAAATTTATTCAATTATCATAAAATGTAAAAAAAAGAATGCAAAAATAAGGAAAGCATTTATAAATGAATAGCTCTTTACATTATTATAAGTTAAAATAATTAAAAATAAATAAAAAAGGGTGTTAGATCATGAAAGGTGCAGCAAAACCAGGTTCAAATGCGGCTTTGTTAATCTTTATTATTGGCTTAAGCATAGTCGTTTATTCTTTACTATATGAAGATACAATTACTCCAGCTGATGAACTCGCAAATGAGTCTTTAGAGTTAGAAAAACACACATATCTCTTAAGAGAACACGTGGGCTATCTGTCTGGAGAAGAAAAAGATGAAGAAATATATGAGTTGCCAAGCGTAACATTATATACTGCCAAGACAGCAGCATTATTCCAACAAGTACCATATATTGAAGTCAAAGATAGTCTATTCGGTGAGACAATATATGAGTTAGATTTTGAAATAGATGATTTAAACATAGTGAAAAACATCTATCTTTCATTCAATGTTGATGAATATGGCAAGAATAATGTATTGTTGATATACCTTAATGGTGTAGAAGTATATCATGACACTGTAATAACAAATATGAATGTACAATTGAACAGACTTAATCTAAGACAAGGAACAAACACCATAAAGATAAAAGCAGGTGATTCCATATTCCGAAACAGATTCATAATCAAAGACACAGAAGTTGTTGGAGATATTTATGATGTTACAAAAAATAAAGCATATATGGAATTCACAGCACACGATGAAGAAATCAAAGATTTCAAAAATGCAGCACTTAGTTTCTATGTTGATTGTCTAGAAAAAGATGTAGGTAAGCTTAAAGTATATATCAATAATGATATGATCTATGATGCTTTGCCTGATTGTAATATCTGGAATAGACATATAACTATACCTGTTGACGATTTCAAAGACGGAAACAATGTTCTAAGATTTGAAAATGAATATGGTAGCTATATTCTAGATGATATACAAATAGAAGCAGAGTATCTTATTCCTAGAGAACCAGTATATTATTTTTCTGCTGAAGAAAAAGATCTTACTGTAAATAAAGATATTGAACTAAACTTTAGATTTGTAGATAGAGAAGATAAAGATGCTTTATTGTTTGTAAATGATCATCCTTTAGTGCTAAGTACAGACGAACTATCATATACTTTTGATATAACTGATTTTGTTGAGGAAGGTTATAATTCAATAAAGATAGAAGCAACAGAATCAATGAACATAGCTGAAATCAATGTTGAGGTACTTCAATCCTAGTAAAGATGGCTGATGACGAAGAAACTATAGAAGAACTTGAAGAGCAGTTAGAAGAAGCAGGTAAAGATATTTCTAAGATAGATAATGTAGGCGAATTGGTGTCCTGGATAGGTATGATATTGCCAACTCTTGTATTTATCTTCTTTATGGCTTCTAATTTATTTGGAATCAGCTTATACTTTGGTGTTGCTGCAGCATTGTTATTATCAGGATATGCAATATACAAACTATTTCATGCACCTTTTGACCGACAAAGTTATATCTATTTATGCATATCAGGATTTGTTATTGCTGTTGTTCTTATAATGCTTGATAGATTAGCATATAGCCTAGAAGGAATGTTAGCTATGTTCTTCCTATATCAGATAGCTATTGCTTTTGTTTTGTTGTTCAAATATCATAGGAAAACGAATATTGGTGAAATTGCCTCAGCTTTATTTTTTATAGGTATTTTAAATTTCATTTTCACATTTATGACTGTAACACCTCAGCTTATTGCAATAATAAATTTGCTTACAGGCGCTATTTTTATTATTTTAGGAAGACAAGAGGTTAAAGCAATAAGTATAGGATTGATATTATTTGATCTCATAATGCCTAATTTTGGTGATTTTATTGGAAGTTCAATTTCTGCACTGACAAATACTGCAGCTGCACTAGCTGTTGTACTATGGATTCTATCAGCAAAATGGCTTGCTTTAAGCATATACAATTATTTTGCTGTTGAAGGAGAACTAAAAAAAGAAAGGATAGAATCTGGTGCAACACAGTTTGTGGATATTGTTATTGCTGTGGGCGTTCTTATCTTATTAATCGTGAGCTTGCCTCAAGTAATGAACATGGGTACATTCAAATATACAAACAGTTTAGACACATATAGAGCACAGCTAGCTTCTGCGGAAAGAATTGAAGAATCGCAAGAAGCTGCAGCAGAATTCGCAAATCAAACGGTAAGTGGTTGGAAAAGATTCACTACTGCTATAGGTTGCCTCATGAAAGGTGATCTTGATTGCTATGAAAAAGCGCTCAATCCTCAAATAAAGATAGAGGGCGAAGTAGGATTAGGACAAAGTGTATTTTTATCATTTACACCTACAACATATCAGCAAGATATATTTTACAAAAAAGATAACATTCTTGTTTCATCAGACTTTAGAATTGTTGATCTAAAAAGAACTATTGATGAAGTTAAATTTGAATGCAACATAGAATCAAGTGATCAAAAAAATAAAATTAAAGGCGTAGTCACACCACCTAATTATGATATTAAGATTAATTTGGGAGATGTTGAAGGAACAGCTGTATGCAGACCTGAAGACTATTCGGGATTTACTGATGGAAACTATCTGGCAAAACTAACAGCAACAACATCAACAATAGAATCAACAACAAAACTTACAAATCTTATGATGGATAAAGATAGCTTAATCACTCAGATGAACGCTTTTGCCAAAGAAAATTCTTTGAGTTATACAACATCTACAAGAAACAATATACTCTTAGGACTATATAAAACTTTAATAAGTAATGTATACCCTAGCGGAAAAGTTGCATCGCAATCTGAAGAGGGTGCTTTGCTTACACTTAATGCAAGAACGACTGATGATTATGTACTAGGTATAGGAACAGATTCTAACTATCTATTGTTCCGAGCAGAACTAAAAAATACGGGTAAAGGCACTGCAGAACTATCTTCAGTAAAGATAGTACTTAATAAAAACATTGATGCTAATCTGTGTAAAACAAGTTATGATGTACAAGGAAACATTATGACATTCATACCTAATGACAAAGAAAAGAGTATTGCATCAGATAAACAACTAACACTTCCACAATGTCAGCTCCAGATAAATCATGAAATTGTATCAGATAGTCCTAACTATCCTAAAGAAATAAGCTTCGATACAACAACTACTTTTAACTATATATTATCAAACAGCATTACATTTAAGTTTGAAGATCTTGATAAAAAGATTGCAGAAGCAAACAAAGAAAATGTTGAAGAGCAAACAAAAGACACATAATAATAAAAGATGGAAAAAAATATCAAAATAAAAATAATAGTACTGCTTATCGCAATGATTATGATTAGTGCATGCGCTAGATCAGGAACTGGAACACTCACTGAACTTTATACTGGTAAACAAGGTGTTGTTGTAACTATGCAAAACACAGATATATTCAAAAACATTATTGAAGGCATCAATCTACCTGTCAATATAAAAGTCCAGAACAAAGGTGCATATGATGTTGAAGATGCAAAGATTAAGATAATATATGACAATAAGTTATTTGAAGCAGAAGACACACTAAAATCCTTTAATCTCGAAGGTAAAAAACAATATAATCCCGAAGGATATCAAGACATAATAGAATATAATATACAAAACACAATTATACCTTCAGAAAACAAAAACAGCTATATCATAGCCCATACATGTTACATGTATAAAACATATGCAAAAACAAATATCTGTTTTGGCAATCCTAGTTCTGCGGGTTGTGATTATAAAGATTATAGCTCAATAAGCTTATCAAATGGACAAGGTGCGCCAGTAGGAATAAGCAAGATTACAGAGACTGTTGTTGAAAGCAGGGATAGTTTTGATCTTATACTAGATATTTATGTAGATAATTTTGGCGATGGCCAGACAACAATGCCGGATAAATATAGTGCACTATGCACAAAAGACATAACACTGACAAAAGAAGATAAACTAAATCATGTTAAACTTGATGTATTTACAATATCTGAAGACGACATTAGAACAAAATTAGAGTTCAGTTGTCAAAACATTAATTCAGACAATAGTGTAGATTTATCAAAAAGGCACATTATATGTACAAGAAAATTTGAAAAAGAAGATTACAAATCATCATATGTAACATTGCTTGAAATAGAACTATCATATGGTTATGTACAAACAACTAATGAGAAACTAACATTCCAAGACATTCAAAAAGATATTTGGACACAATCATAATAAAATATAAAATAAGAATAAGTTTATAAATATTAAAAGGTTATAAAAACTAAAATGGAATTTAAAAAAGAGGGATTTAAAAAATACACTTGTATTATATTATTGCTTTGTTTTATTACTACTCTTAGTGGTTGTACATCAATAAAAACTGGTTCTACCACAAGTGCAGGAGATGTGTATAAAGGCACAGAAGGACTAGAAATATCCTTTATTGATAATACATTAGCTCAAAAAATTTACGTTACACCAGATACAAAATTACCAATATCACTAAAGATAGAAAACAAAGGTGCAACAAGCTTAGAATATGATGATATTAAGATTTTCTACGAAGGTTTTGATCATGATTATATCACAGGAATAAAATATGAAGAGTACATGAGTAGTGATTTTGAACCTATTGAGGGCAAAAGTTCATATAATCCAGAAGGCGGATCATCACTAAAAATATTTGAATCAGGAAATATTCTTTTACCATCTAATCTTAACAGCTATAATCCTAACTTTGTCGTGTCTTGGTTATATAACTATCAGACTATTGCATCAACAACAGTGTGTGTTGATCCTAGACCTTATCAAATTACTGGAATACAAAAACCATGCACTCCACAAGATGTAACATTAAGTGGAGGCCAAGGTGCACCTGTTGCAGTTACAAAAGTAGAAGTAATACCAGGAAGTTCTAGAACAACATTTAGGATACACATAAAAAATATTGGTAGTGGTTCTATTGTTAACAGATATATCAATAGTCCTAGCGAGATAGGAATAACAAGTGCAAATAAGATAGATGAATACTCTGTGCTGGTAGGAAATAAATATGTCTACTGTCAACCTGAGGTACTTCAGTTCTTTGATAAAAATACTGAAGCAATATTACAATGTCAACACTATCACGAAGTCGATGAGGACAATGCTTATGAAACAGTGATACAAGTAAGATTAAACTACAAATACTATGATTCAGTAAGCCAACAGCTACAACTTATCAAAGTAGACGACTATGAAGACAGACTAATAAGTCTTCTTGGATCAAGCGGATATAGTTCAAGGGATGAGTTCAGAGATGCTATAAATACAATAAATGATATTGAACAAGCAATAAGAATGACTGAAAGAACAATAGATAGTTGGCAAAACATAGGAAGATAATCGTAAATTATTCAAAGGTGATTACTATGAAAAAACAATTTAGTGCAATAATACTTTTGGTATTAATGCTATTTATTACTGGCTGCGATGGTGGTAGCGATGAATCACTTGAAAAAGCATATCTAGGTGGCAGTCAAGCAATCGTAGCGTCATTTAATACAATTGGTGCAGATAATGAAATAACTGAAGAAGATAGATTTGCTATTGAAATTGATCTTCAAAACCAAGGCGAATATGATATTGAAGAAGATGAAATAACAGTATATCTTGAAAATGTACCTGACTTTGAAGGTATAGATAGTACCGAATTAACAAATGATGACTACCTATATAAAAGAACTTCAAACTTTGATGGCGGAGATACTACAATAACATTTAGTGAAAGCGCTTATTATGATAGTGTTATACCTGGTGCATTCAGAGACATAGATATATATGCAACAATATGTTATCCTTATAGGACTATTGCAGAAACAAAAGCATGCTACAATACAGATTTAAAAGATAATAGTATATGTCAAGCAAATAAAGATGAGCTTGAACTAGAAGTTTCGGGTGCGCCTCTACAGATCGTAAAGATTACACAAGTAAGAGAAAGCAGTACAAGAATAGCTTTGTATTTTGATGTAGAAAACCAAGGAAATGGAAAAGCATCATTAGAATGTCAAGATCTCAAGTCTGAAAACAAATTCAATTTTGAGATGGATGATGATGAATGGGATTGCAGATATGGTGGATCTTCAACTGAAGCAAAACTTGTGAACAACAAAGCAAGAATCAAATGTACACGTGAAGTAGATGAAGACGACAATTTTGAACGTTCTGAGTTGTTATATCTAGATTATTATTATTCGACAACAATAAAGCAAGATCTTAAGATATACAAATCAGAATAAGAATAAATTATTTATTTTTTCTTTTAATCTTTTTTCTAGTTTTTTTCTTCTGTAAATATTGCGTAATTCTTACAATAGCATCTGGACTTAAAGATATAGAATCTATCTTATTATCTATTAAAAACTTAGCAAACTCAGGTTTTGTGCTTGGTGCATCACCACAAATACCTATCTTTTTTCTGTTTTTGTGTGCAATTTTAATAATATCTGCAACAAGTTTCTTTACTGCGAGGTTATTTTCGTCATATTCTTGCGCAACTAATTCACTATCTCTATCAATACCTAAAGTTAGTTGAGTTAAATCATTTGTACCTATAGAAAAGCCATCAAAGTAAATTGCAAATTCTTCTCCAGATAAGATGTTTGAAGGCAATTCGGCCATAACATATATTTCTAGTTCATTCTTTTTTCTTTTGTCTGCATAAATGCTCGATATCAGCTTTGTATCTTTGATTATATCAAGGACTTTTTTAGCTTCATTTGTTGTTCTGCAGAAAGGGACCATAACCTTGATATTATCAAGTCCTATATTATCTCTTACTTTTTGGATTGCTTTACATTCGAGCATAAAGGCCTTCTTGAATTCGTTGCTGTAATATCTAGATGCGCCTCTATAACCTAACATAGGATTTTCTTCAGTAGGTTCAAAAAAAGAACCACCTATAAGTTTAGCATACTCGTTGCTTTTGAAATCACTAAATCTAATTATTGCTTGATCAGGATAAACTGATGCGGCAATCATTGCAATGCCTTCAGCAAGCTTGTCAACATAGTATTGTTTCCTATCTTTTTGATGAACTATGTCATCGATCTGCTTTTTTGTCTTAGTATCAAGATGATTATAATTAATCAGCGCATTTGGATGGATTTTTATATGAGAGCTGATGATAAACTCCTCTCTTGCTAATCCAATACCCTTATTTGGTAATGATGCAAATGAAAAAGCTTTATCGGGGTTTCCGAGATTCATCAATATGTCTGTGTTTGTAGGCATCTTTAATCCTTTTATCTTTATCTTCTCTACATTATAATCTAATAATCCTAAATAAACATAACCCTCATCACCTTCACTGCAAGATACTGTAAGCTTTTGGCCTGATTTTATTACTTTGCTTGCATTGTTAGTACCAACTATTGCAGGAATTCCTAGTTCTCTGCTGATTATTGCAGCATGACTAGTTCTCCCGCCTTTATCTGTTACTATAGCAGATGCTATTTTCATTATAGGTTCCCAGTCAGGATCAGTCATATCCGTAACTAGAACTTGACCTTTTTTGAATTTGTGGATATCTTTTGGATGCAATATCACATTTGCTATGCCTTTACCTATCTTAGTTCCTACAGCATCACCAGAAGTTATTATCTTGCCTTTTTGATTCAAAAGATAGTGTTCCACAATATTTACATCTTCACGACTATGGATTGTTTCTGGACGAGCTTGAACCATAAATATTTTATTTGTTTTTCCATCTTTTGCCCATTCCATATCCATAGGAGAATACCTTTTGTTTCTTGTAGAATAATGATCTTCAATTATCTTTGCCCATCTCGCAAGCATCAATATTTCTTCATCAGTAAGACAATAATTCTTCTGCTCTTTCAAAGTGGTTTTTATATTTTTAGTTCCTGTTTTGGTATAGATCATCTTGATAAGCTTGTTACCTTTGGTTTTTTTAAGAATAGGTATAAACTTTTTATTTTCAAGATTTGGCTTGAATACAATAAACTCATCAGGATTGACACGACCTTTGACTATGTTTTCACCTAGACCATAAGAACCATTGATTAATATGGAATTTTTAAACCCTGTTTCAGTATCTATAGAAAACATAACACCTGAACATGCTTTATCGCTTCTGACCATCTTTATAACACCAACAGATATAGCAATATCATGACTATGAAATCCTTTATCCAATCTATAAGAGATTGCTCTATCTGTAAATAATGAAGCAAAACATCTTTTGATTATATGTAATAAAGTTTTATGTCCTTTAATATTAAGATAACTTTCTAGTTGACCTGCAAAACTTGCAGTTGGCAAGTCTTCAGCAGTCGCAGACGATCTTACAGCAACATCAATATTATTAGACTTGTAAAATTTGGATAATAGAATATAATGTCTTATTATGTCCTGCTCTAGGTCTTTAGGAAATTTAGATCGCAGAATCAAATTTCTTATATTTTTACCTGCAGATTGCAAAGAACCAATATTATAATTTTTTTTCTTTGTTGCTTTTCTTAATCCAGATATAATGTTCACTATTTTTGAATCAATACCATTATACTTAATGAAATATCTATAGGATTCTGCTGTAACAGCAAAGCCATAAGGTACATTAATACCTTTTTTTGTCAAGATAGAATACATTTCACCTAAAGAAGCGTTTTTTCCACCCACAATAGAAACATCATTATTATCTATTTCATCATACCAAAGAACAAATTTATCTGACCTTGACATTAAAACACCTCCTTAAACTAGTATATCTATGTTATGTAATATTCATTACGTTTATATTATTAAATAACAATTTTTATAAAGATTTCCTTATTTGATTATGAAATATGCCACCAAAAAGACCTTCTAAAGGGTTCAATAAAAATAAGAACAATAGCACTGGAACCGAACAAGTGATTGAAAGAGTTAGACTTCCTAGACCTGATCAGAAAGAAATTCTTGCTATTGTTGAACAAAGACTGGGCGGTAGCAGGATGACAGTGAGATGTTTTGATGGTGTAAGAAGAATTGCAAGAATTCCTGGCAGATTGAAAAGAAGCTTATGGGTAAGGGAAAACAATATTGTTATAGTAGTACCTTGGGAATTTAGCAATGAAAAATGCGATATAATTTACAAGTATAATAGGAATCAAGTTGAATACCTAAGGAAAAAAGGTCATCTTGATATGCTTAATGAAGTTGAAGAATTCTAAGCAGAATTGAAAAATAAGTACATCTATGTTTTATCTTCTTAACAAGAATGTTATCAATAACAAAAGATTAATCAGTATTATTTCTCTAATAAAGTACACACTAAAACAAATAATATCTACAATTATAAAAACAAGAGCTAAGATAAATAATGAAAAGTAAGCATATGTATTAATCTTATAAGCAGTCTTATCTAATTTATTTGATTTTTTGAAAAATGTAGAAGACAAATAAGGATTAGTAAGAATTAAAGTAAACACAGAAACGAACAATAGTAATAATACTAGTTTTTTAATAAAATATAATGTTGTAGTACAAGAATCTTGCAATGAAGACCATGAATTCGCCACCACAAGTTCAGCATCACTAAGATTTCTACGAGCAAGCGCAGTATCAGATGCATTAATATAACCCAGCACAACATAGTTCAATTTGATATTATCTCCTGATTTTACATTAGAGATAGTCCAACTAAATATAGGATCGTCTTCTATGATTTCAATATCATCTTCAGGATCAAATCTAAGATAACTTACATTTGGTGCTGCAGATTTAGGTACTTCTTCAATAAATTTTAGCTCAGGTTGTCTTGAATTTATGATTACATCTATCTCAACTAATGATCTAGTTTCAACAATATCAGAAACTTCAGTATTTGATATTTCGTAGCTAGAATAAGTTTTTACAAGCTTATAATCAGTAACTACACCTGTAAAATCGGATTCCCCAGTTATTGTGGAAATAGGAACAAAAAAGTCCTGAGTTTGCTCTGATACCAATTTGATTTCAGGAAGTTGTCTTGTTATATCCAATAATTGAGAATTGATAGTTTTTAGTTCATCCTTATTAATTTCTGAATCTATACCTAAATTGCTCAATAACTGATCAGAATACAATAAATACATCTCATATTCATCAACAGCCTGATCATCTATATCAAGATTAATAGAAGGATCTAGCTTTAATAAAGTCTTAAGCAAAGTAAGATCTTTAAGTTTAGATTTTACAACAAAATCTATCTCTTTTGCTGCACTTACAGGATCAGAATCAATCTTTTCTGATGTGCTTGCCAACTTAGTCTCTAATACAGTAAGATTATATGTACATTTCATTCTTGTTACAGCTGAACTTGATGTGCAATCATTAAGTAATATGCATGATCTATAAGAATAACCATCAAATCTACATCCACTCCAGGCAGTACATTCATATTCAGGTGTGCAAAACAAAATTGGTGATACTACTTCTGCAGGGACATTAAAATTAGTATTACTAGTTGTTGTTGCTGGATCAAGAGGACAATCTGAAGGACAAGAAATATGAGTCTCATCAGTATTACAATAATCATCACCACAAACGCTAATTTCTATCTTAGCAAGTGTACTATCTGAAGAAGCTAAATCTGTAACATTAATAAGACAATAAGTTATATTTCTTATATTAGATGTAACAACAAAATCAATTATACCTGTAGTACGATTCACATCAAAAAAACTGCAATTATCATCATAAAATAGATCGTCCCCATCAGCATCATCTGCAACAACTTGATATACAACGTGATCATCAGGATGTGCAACCAGATGTATGGGGTCTATAGATGGTGTAGAGGCTCCAACCACTTGTATAGCGACAGTGGCGTTGTGTAAGGAATGACCTTGAATTGTTGTAAATACAGTATAAGAATGAAGCACCATACTGAATATAAAAAGTATCCATAAGAACCACATCACATTATCAAATACATTATCCTCTGATTTTTTAGATTTCATCTTTTATATAGATTTATTTTTAGATTTGCTTCATAAACACCAATGTTTGTTTCATTAGGTATATGGACAATTGCCTCTACTTTTTTAGACTCATTTGGTTGAATTAAAAACTCATAATCAGTAAGAATGACCCACTCAGATAAATTTCCACCATATGGCTCTATTTTTGCCAAAATATTATAATTATACTTATTAGTTATATTAAATCTTCTAGTAGATGAGCCATAACCGATAGGAACAATGCCAAAATGAAGAGCGTCTGTGGCTGTATTGAAACCTATTTTTGTCTCGTTTACAACACGAACATTCATAGGAATATCATAAGATTCAAGAACATAGTTGTATTTAAAATCATACACTATTTTTGTTAATAAAATAGCAGTTATTGCAACTAAGATAAATCCAAGTACAATGTTCAAGGTTCTCAAAGGCGTGTTGTTTCTCATCTTCTTTTTTTTCGTGCTTTTACTTTTTTTGTTTTTTTGGAATTAGGATTAAAATTGTATTTTTTTGATTTGACAATATATAATCCCATCAATAAGATTATACATGCAGATACAATTATCAAAGTGCCGGAATTATCATCAATATACTTCTCAACATCAAACTTTTTATTCTCAACTGAAAGGACAAAATTTTTTTCAAGGGACTTTGGACCCTGTTCTTCATCTGAATATGATAACAATATTTTAGAATTATATTTGCCTGGTTCTTCAGGAGAATCTATGAATAATATTTTATTTATTGTTTCCCAAGCACCTATAGAAAATAAAGAAGTTTCGCTATAGGTAATCTCATTACCAGAATCATCATAAATAGTAACCTTTAATACCACATTATGAATTGCTTCGTTCCACATAGAACCTAATCTTAATTGTAACTTATTTATCTCATCAACATATAAAGAATCAGTATAATTTATTATATTTATGTCAAAACTTCCAACCTTTAATTGTGTAGCTGCGGATTTGTGTTCATCCGTAAAACTATAATCAAATTTTACTTTGTATATGCCAGGTTCTAGTTCAGTACATTCAGGAACTAGAAATTCGATATTTCTTTGACTCTTAGAAATAGTACTTTGTTGTCTTGGATTTGGAATCACATTAAGTACAGGATTACTAAGATCTAAATGATCATATATCTTTATGCTATCAAAATTGACAATAAGATTATTTGAACCATAGTTATTAACTGAAACTTCAAAATTGCAAGGATTGTTTTTTTCCATATGATAATAAGTTTTGGGAGTTAATATAGCATAGTCATCAGGATATGGAGAAAATATAGTTATTCTGCCTCGAACAGCTGTTCTAGCAGATATTGATGATTCATCAGATATTGCTTCTGTTGCTACAATAGCAATCTCGTGCACACCAGGTTCCAAAGATTCTGGAAGACCTATATAAAATTCAACATAATGCTTATCGCCTGCAGCGACCCAAAAAGAGTTTTCCGAAACAGAACCATATTCTGCAAGAGAACCTTCAACAGAAACATCAATATATTGACTCTTCCCATTATTAATAATATAGTAAGGTATTTTTAATTCTAGATTTGGTTCAAAATAAAATTGTTTTTCTGACGGCACTGTAATGCCTATGGAATAAACAGATGATGAAAAAATAACTATTAAAAATAAGGAAAGTAGGATTATTAATGTTTTTTTAGTAGATCTATCATCTAATTTCATTTTTCAAGTATTTTTGGTTTTATATATAGATTTTTGTATTATTAAAATTAAAAAAAATAATAAAAAATAATAATTCTATCTTAATTAGCTTGCTTCAAAAGTAATTGTATTACTCTTCAAACCAACAGCGTCTGATGGAATTCTTAGTTTAAGACCAAGTCTTATTGTATCTTCAGTATCTTCATATTGAAGAACATCGCAGAAATCTGTTGCAGATGTAGTCAATGAAGCGAAAGATGACTCTAGACCACTTTCACAAGATGATGCATCAGCATTTTCTGCTCTGTAATCCATTGCCGGACTTGTTCCACCTATAAATGTAGCAACATCGGATGCAGCTTTGATTGTTATATTTGCATCTTGATTACCATCATTTTCAATCTGTATATCTCCACTAGCACTCCATGTACCGCATCCAGAAGGTTCATGAATTGTGCCTGAACCATTACTAGTATAACTTACATCACAATAAGTGTTTGGTGATACAACATAAGATGTACCAAAATCTATATTGTTCTGTGGTATAGCGATAGAAGTAACACCAGATATGTTAATATCTGCAGTACCGTTTTGTTCTGTTGCATAGCCAGTAATACCGCTGCCTTGCTTATCAAAAACCATCATAGTACCGCTTAACGATATTACAATAGCAGCAATCAGCAGACCTGCCAATGCTTTATTTGATATATCTTTTTTCATTTTTTTCGCAACCTCCTTTTTAATTGCTATTAGGTAAAATATTCAAACTAACCTGTCCACTAACACTATCTGTGCTAGGCGGTATATTTTCTGGAACATTTATTCCTATTCTGATATGTGCAGATTCATAGTCAGAATTAGTACTATCGTACTGATCAACACTATCCAAAGCAACCCATGTTCCAATTGCTGATACAATTACTGTTAATAGTAACAACACCAATATCGTCTTTCTAGACACTTCATCAGCCATTTTTCAGCAACCTCCTTTTTTAAGTTAAGATATCATAGAATGCATAACATCTATACAACTGATGTAATGCGTTTGTATAATACCTCTCTTATTATTATGATATATTCAAGTAATTTATATTTATTTATAAATATTTTTAAATATCTACTGTTTCTACATGAACAAACTAGTTCCATTACTAAACTAATATATCTTTTTGTATATTAAGATAGTTTAAATATATAAAGGTTTGCTTTTTAAATAATTTTATTTATAAATAAAATATACAATACGAAACTTTTAAAAACAAAATTCCAATTTCTGTACTTATGCCTCTGTAGCTTAGTGGCTAGAGCGTGAGACTTGTAATTTAATTAAAAAAACACAAGAAATCTCAAGGTCGAGGGTTCAACTCCCTCCAGGGGCTTTTTATAATTTAAAGATTAAAAAAAATGGTTGAACTGATAATAGGTCTAACAGGGTTGATAGGCAGCGGAAAAACTGAAGTAAGTACTCATCTGATTAAAAAATATAATTTCAAATATCTTTCTACAGGAGACATTGTAAGAGAAGAATGCGTAAAACAAGGTCTTGAACCAAACAGAGAAAATGCACATGCTATGCAAAAAACAATGGTCGACAAGTACGGAAAAGATTATTGGACAAACAAAGTAATAAATACCATTAAAAAAAACAAATGGGAAAGAGCAATATTTGACGGAGTAAGATATAATATTGACTTAGAATTACCTAAAAGAGAATTTGGTGATAAGTTCATTTTAGTATATGTTAAAGCAGAACAAAAAGTGAGGTTTAAAAGAATAAAAAACAGAGGTAGAGTCGGTGATCCTGATAACTTTGAAGGATTTGAAAGCCAAGAGAATAATGAACTCAAACTATTTGATTTTCTCGAACTTTTTGAAAAAGCTGATTTTCTTATAGATAATAGCGAAGACATACCTCATCTTCAAAATGAAGTCGATGCACTTATTGAGTTGAACTTATAAATAATTAATAGTTTTCTGAGAACAAGTTTTTCATGACAGTTGTAGCATAACTTGATTTTTTCAATTCAAAACTTACTTTTACAGAATCACATTCGCAATCAAGCACTTTAAAATTGTCTATTTTCATATATAATGATCTGTCCCATCCTGCAGCAGATATTTGGGGTATTTGCTTGAATACAAAATCCCTATTTGATATATTTTCTTCATTAATTAAAGAAAAATAATAGTTTATAATTTTCAAATGCATCTGCGATTTTTTCTTTTTTGTGTTTGAATCGGATGAATCTATTTCAGAAATAATCTCTTTTTTTAATTTCTCTAAGTCCGAATTAAATCCAAATAATAAAATTTCAGGATTAAATTTGAATTTTATGATATCGTGTGCAAACAAAGCAACCTTATTCCATAAATATGATTGAAATGAATTAACATATAATGTAAGAAGCTTAAGTGGCAGAACTCTTAAAGCAACAATAGGATCGTTTGTCTTTTCATATTTTTTCTTTACTTTTCTTCCAAATTCAGTATCTTGAGATATTATTATATCTACTGCTTTTTTAAAATCTTTTTTTACTATTAATTTGCCTATTTCAACATTGTTTGTAGAAAACCTTTGGTCACCAAAAAGATTAAGCATAAGACTTTTGTATTTTCGGAGTTTTTTTATATTATTCAAAAAAATATTCATTTCATCTTCAGAAATATTCTTGATATTTATTGTAAACCTATTTCCTTGATGAAATCCCAAGAAAACATACTCTGAAAAATAACCTAATTTTTTAATCTTGATATAGTTTTTTTCGTTACCTATGATGATTTCTTTTTCTAGTCGGTGGTCATATCTTTTATTTGATCTTATCGAAATTAACTGAGTAGTAATAGCATTCTTATCTTTATTTCCACAGAAGCTTATTGATTTGAATGGAACTTTTAGTTTACTCGATACATCGAGTACTGCAGAAACAGTATTAAAGTTACGCTTCTCCATTATATAATAAGCATACTGGTTTTTCTCACTGAAAACAGGACTAGCTTTGCCTATAGAATAAATTTCATCTACAATAAAATCCTCAGGAATATCTTTAATCTTGTACATAAAGAAAAATAAAAAATTAATAATATATAAATTATAGCATCACTTCATTGCTTATGACAATCTTAGA
>Ga0272441_10000701_pt1 | contig 74601 bp, 59 predicted proteins | sample SSMProp6N_FD_193582 | JGI IMG/M metagenome (GOLD analysis project Ga0272441, IMG submission 193582) | Marine sediment archaeal communities from Little Sippewissett salt marsh, Falmouth, MA, United States - SSM-Prop-6N | ecosystem: Environmental > Aquatic > Marine > Wetlands > Sediment ...
CGGAACCCGCTGGTTCACTGCCGCGATAGGTTACATGATAATAAACAGCGTCTTTGTCTGGCTTGCCTATCTTGCGTGTGCTCACCAGAATCAGTCTCTTACAGGAATAGCGACAAGAGTTCTGGGAAAATATTTCGGTAAAATTTATACAGCCGTACCGATTCTTATTACTGTATTTTTTATCCTGCCGAGAGTTTCTTCAGCAACACATGAAATGGCTGTTCTGCCTCTGGCCTCAGGGATCCCTCTCTGGCTTACACTTGCTGTATTTTTCCTTATCTGTTTCTATGTAGCTTTTACAAGAGCCACAGTCATGAATAAAATAGGAAAGGTCATGGCTCCTGTTCTCATCATTTTTGTTATTATTCTGGCAGCAAAGGGTATAGCCACTCCACTATCGTCGCCTCAGCAGGTTGAAAATATTTCGCCGCTGAAAGACGGAATGCTCAATGCATATAATACGATGAATGCAATTGCCGCTCTCCTTTTCGGGGGCTGGGTGCTGCATGAGCTTAATATCAGAAATATCACAACAAAAGAGGACAAGGATACAAATCTGAATATTATCGGTATTTTTACTGCAGTGCTTCTTGGTATCACTTCGACTTTTCTTGTCTATCTCGGAGCATCTTCAGGGCCTTCTTTTCCGGAAGCATCAATAGGTGTTCTTTCAACAAACATTGCAGAAGGACTTCTCGGCCAGATAGGGCTTTTCAGCTTTGCAGTTATCATGGCCCTCAGCTGTCTTACAACGGCATCAGCGATCATTTCCATGGCAGGCGATATGTTTTCTGAAATGACAGGCGGCAAGCTCAAGTACCTGCATATTGTAATTGCCGCAACTGTGGTCGGATTTATTCTCGGTCTTGTAGGTTTGAGCAGAATTGTAAAATATACAGTACCCTGGCTTGTGCTTTTGTATCCATCCATTATTGTTTTTATCCTGAGCGGTCTGTACTACAATTTCGATAAGATCAAAAAAGCCGTTACCGGCGGTGTTATTACTGCCGTCTTCTTCGGACTCGGAGATATGCTTTCTTTCTATGGAATAACATCCAATTTCATTACTAAACTTTCTTCCAGTCTTCCTCTCGGGAAAAACGGACTCGGCTGGCTGCTTCCTGTAATCGTGGTAATGATAATCGTACAGCTGATTTTCAGCAGGAAAAGCAAAGAATCAACAAATTAAATATGCGGGCATTAAAATGAATAAAAAAATCGATGAGTTCATTCTGGGAAAAATTGAAAATGGATTATATCCGGGTGCTCAGGTCCTGGTAGGTAAAAGCGGGAAAGTTCTCTATGAAAAATCCTTCGGTTCAATGCTTAAGGGGTCGGATGCGCCGGAAGAAAAGGTAACCGGTAAAACACTTTTTAATATTGAATCAATAACAAAGGTTATGGTTACTCTTCCCGTTTTGTTTAAACTTATAGAAGAGGGAGAGCTGACTCTTGACGAAAGAGTTATTGAATACATCCCTGAGTTCGGGACCAGTGATGATAAAAAAAAGGTAACTGTCCGGGACCTGCTGAATTTTACTGGCGGGGTTCCTCTCGAAGATCCAGCAGGATGTCTTGAAGCCGCAAAGGCGGGCGACCTTGATAAAGCATGGACGGTTCATTACACACAGAAGTCTGAATACAAACCGGGAACAAAAGTCCTCTACAGCGATGTTTCATGCCGTATTCTGGGAAAACTGCTCGAGAAAATAATCGGGAAACCGCTTTCTCTGGCTGCGAAGGAATGGATCTTTGATCCTGTCGGAATGAAAAACACAATGTTCAATCCTCCTGATAAAATGCAGTGTGCTGCAACGGGTACTTCTGATACGGGACGCGTCTTGAGGGGCGAAATCTGTCAGGACCTTGAGAACTATCTCGGCGAGGTGCTTGGTTCGGACGGGCTTTTTTCAACCGCAGAGGATATGTTTCTGTTTTCAAAAATGCTTCTTGACGGAGGAAGCTGCAATAACAAAAAGGTTTTCTCGGATATAGCTGTGAAAGAAATGACCGAGGGAATAACAAATTTTGAAATATTTGAACAACCTGTTTCAGGACTTCATTATATTCTAAGCGGTCCGAAAACTTGGTTCTGGGAATATGCATTATCTCCGTTTTCTTATTACGGGGATTTTGTTTCGGAACGGGCTATCGGAAAAATGGGCGGAGCGGGAACTTTTCTGCTTATTGATCCTGAATATGATCTTGTTGTTGTGTATCTCACCAACTACGGTCAGCCTGAAAATACTCTTGAAGGGGAAACTTCCTGGAGAAAGTATTTAAGCGACATTAATCCAATGAAGCTCTGTAATCTTGTTCTAGGGAATCTGTAAAAAAACAGTCAGCAGTAAGGAGTTAATAATTACTGCTGACTGTTTTTTGAAATATGAAGAGAATATGGCTGTCAGGGAAATGAAATAGAGATTTGCGAATATTCATTCAATAGGGGACACTACCTGCAGGTTCATCGGGGAAAAAATGCAATAAGATGTAATATCATCGACTCGAGAAGGCCCCGGTATTTATTCCGTAGATTCCAAAGGATGATGACATGCGACCATGGATTTTCCAATCATCCTGAGCTTTGGGGTTTCCTTTTTACACCTGGAATCCGCCTCAAGGCACCTGGGGTGGAAAACACAGCCTGATGGCGGATTGAGGGGGTCGGGTATATCGCCGGTCAGGCGTTTGCTCTCCAATTCGTTCGTTTCAAGATCCGGAATTGCTTCAAGAAGCATTCTGGTATATGGATGTTTCGCTTCATGAAACAATGTATTATTATCCGTAAGTTCAAACAGCTTGCCCAGATACATAACTCCGACCTGATCGGATACATGATGTACTACGGCAAGATTATGGCTGATAAAAAGACAGGTTAAATGGTAGCTCCGCTGGATTTCCTTTATCAGGTTCAATATCTGTGCCTGAACTGAAACATCCAGGGCTGATGTAGGTTCATCACATACAAGCAGGTCCGGATTAACCGATAATGCCCGGGCGATGGATATCCTCTGCCGCTGCCCCCCGCTGAACTGGTGGGGATATTTATCCGCGTCATCCGGGGACAAGCCAACCTGAAGCAGAAGTTCGGAGACCTTTTTTTTCAAGGCACGTTTGTCTGTTTTTTCATCTGATTCGCGAATCGGTTCGGTTATGATATCCCGAATCCGCCATCTTGGATTCATGCTTGAATACGGGTCCTGAAAGATCATCTGAATGCGGCATTCATTCAGCGCTTCATTCTGACTGGTATTGAAAATGATATCCCCGCCGGTCGGCCGGTAAAGGCCGGCAATCATTCTTGCAATCGTCGTCTTGCCGCAGCCCGACTCGCCTACCAGACCAAGAGTCTTCCCCCTCTCAATGCTGAAACTTACTCTATCAACCGCTTTGACGGTTTTGCTCGGTTGCCGTGAGAGAGTACGTCCTAGCCATCCCTGGGAATGATCGAAATACTTACGTAATTCCCTTACTTCCAGCATAGTACGACCAGTATTTTCAAGCATCTGTCCGCTCCTTGTCAAACAGCAGACATGCTGCTTCATGATTTTCTTCAAGAGGTATTAATTCAGGCCGTTCTGTCCGGCACCTTTCTTTCATCATGCTGCATCTGGGATGAAAAGCGCAGCCGGTGGGGATTTCGAGCAAACGCGGCATTGAACCTGCAATATGGTGGAGATTTTCAACAGTGCTTCCGATATTGGGAATACACTTCATCAGTCCTGATGTATATGGGTGTTTTGCGTCTTTAATAATCGCATCGACGCTGCCGACTTCAACAATACGGCCGGCGTACATTACAGCTACGCGATCGGCCATTTTTCTGACCACACCCATGTCATGGGTAATAAGTATAATAGCAGTTTGATGCTCCCGGCATAAGGTTTTGAGTAATGAAAGAATCTGCGCCTGGATGGATACATCGAGGGCAGTTGTCGGTTCATCGGCAATAATCAGTTTCGGGCCTGCGCAAAGAGCAAGGGCAATTACCACCCGCTGCCTCATCCCTCCTGAAAACTCATGGGGATACGAGTCGAAATGGCTGTCCGCCCCTGAAATACCAACCTCGTTCAGAAGCTCAACAGCCCGCTTTTTGGCCTTAAAAGCCGACAGATCCGTGTGGGTTGTTATAGTCTGTACAAGCTGTTTTCCAATCGTGAAGAGAGGATTCAAACTGGTTAAAGGGTCCTGGAATATGACGCCGATTTCCCCGCCCCGAACCTTTTGCATCGCCTGTGCCGGGAGATTGTCGATCCTTCTGCCGTTGAGGACCACATTCCCCCGCGCTATTTCTCCAGGAGGTTCAAGCAGGTTTATGATGGCCATGCCGCTCATTGATTTGCCGGCCCCCGATTCCCCGACGATTGCCAGTATTTCACCTTCCCGGACCGAAAAGGAAATATCATCTACGGGAACCAGAACTCCCTTCCGGGTAGGATACTCTATCCGAAGGTGGTCGACCTGGAGAATTTCTTTTTTATTGCAGTTTTGGATTGAGGACATCACGCAGCCAGTCTCCTAAAATATTTATGGATAAAACCAGGATAACGAGGGCAACCGCCGGGAAAATTGTGATCCACCACTCTCCGGAAAACAGATAATCATTTCCGATTCGTATAAGGGTTCCTAATGAAGGTGTCGTAGGAGGAATCCCGATTCCGAGGAAGGACAGTGTTGCTTCAACAATGACAGCCCCGGCAAGACCCAGGGTGGCAAGAACGAGGTTCGGCCCCATGATATTCGGCAGGATATGACGAAACATAATCTTTCGGGGATTCACCTTTATAATTCTCGCGGCGGCAATGTAGTCCTTTCCTTTTTCTACCATTGCCCCTGACCGTGTCATCCGGGCGTATTGGGGCCAGGTGGATATTCCGATGGCTAATATAAGGATGAAAATGGCAACCTCATCCTGGGCGCTTCCGGTAAACAGTACCCTCGCTATGCTGTCGACTAATAGTGCAATCAGTATGGATGGAAAGGTCAGCTGGATGTCCGCCAGGCGCATGAAAAATGAATCTATCCAGCCCCCGGTGTAACCGCTCAGCAGGCCGATGGAAATCCCTATCACCATCGCCAGGAGTACTGATCCGAAGCCGACTATCAGGGAAATTCTGCTGCCGTACATAATAATTGCAAGAACGTCTCTGCCCTGGTCATCGGTACCCAGAAGGAATGTTGTGCTGCCGCCCTCCTGGAAAAAAGGGGGGGTGCGGGAATCCATCAATTCGAGGGTAGCCGGATCAAATGGCCTGTGGGGGGTCAGCAGGGGAGCGAAAACGGCGGAAAATATAATCAGAAGGATGATAGATGAAGCAACGATTACCCGGGGAGACCGCCGATACTGGTAGAAAAAATCCGTATCTATGATATGTTCAATCAAAAACTTCTTCATGCCGTATTCCCCTCAACCTGCCGCAGATGAACTTGGTACCCGCAATCTCGGATCGATAAGATAGTAGATTACATCAACCAGAAGGTTTATAGAAACAAAGATCACCGTCGCCATTAAGAGATACGCCGTGATAATAGGAATATCGCCAAACTGCGCGGCCTGAATAAAGAGCATACCCAGGCCCGGCCACTGGAAAACACTTTCGGTAACGACGGAAAAGGCAAGCATCGAACTCACCTGAAGCCCCAGAACCGTGATCACTGGAATCAGCGTGTTCTTGAAGGCGTATTCGTAGTTAATCACCCTGTTCTGCAGTCCTCTTGCTTTTGCGAACTTGATATAATCGGTCTGCAGTGCTTCGAGCATTTCTGAGCGGACAATCCGGAGTATCAGCGCAAGCTGATAAAGACATAAGGTAAAGGCCGGCAGTATAATTGATTTAAGTCCGCTTATTGAAAGAAGACCGGTAGTCCAGTATCCCACAATCGCAACGGTGTCGCCCCGTCCGAACGGCGGCAGCCATCTGAGTATAACAGCGAACAGATAGATAAATAGAATGCTGATGATGAATGTGGGGAGTGAAACACCAATGAGAGATGCCCCCAGTATCCCGTTGGCTATTTTCCCGTTCCGGTGCAAACCGGTATACACCCCCAGGGGGATCCCTATAACGAGGGCTAATAAAGTCGACACCATAACCAGTTCGAAGGTCGCGGGGAATCTTTCCCTGAAAAGACTTTTCACCGAACGCTGCATCTGATACGAGATTCCGAACTCGCCCTGCACTGCGTTTCCCATAAAGCGTACGAATTGAACCGGGACCGGATCGTTGAAGCCCAGGCGCTCCCGGAGCGCCTCCATGTCTTCAGCTGTAGTTTCCTGTCCTACCATGTTGGCCACGGGATCGGTAACGAAGTTAAACAGCAGAAATGAAAGGAAGGCCGTAATGACAATGACCACTGTTCCCTGAAGAATACGTTTACCGATATAGAAGATCATAGAGAGTTGCCCCTTCAGAAAGCCCGGCGAACATAACCATCCGCCGGGCCGATTTTAGTTAAATTTTTACCAGCACATTAATCCATTCGTACATCTGCGAATCTGAAAAGCATATTCGGCATAAGCACGAAGGAAACATTGTTCCGCATGCCCGCTACAACGATCTGATGGTGGACCGGAAGAAATAATTGGTCATTCACAATTGTTTCCATGACCTCTCGGATCATTCTGTCACGCGCATCGTTGTCAAGCTCTCTCTGGATGCGCCCGATTTTTTCAGTTACTTCGGGGATGTCTATGTCGGATCCGTTCCAGGGGCTGTCGGGAAGCAGTATTGACTGAAAGAAGTTTATCACATCGAGAACCGAGTAACCCCAGCCGAGGAGATAAAAATCGGTGGTACGGCCGGTGATCTTCGGGAAATGCAGCGCCTTGCTCTGAGAATCCAGGTTCACTTTGATGCCAATTTTTGCGAGCATGCCGACATAAGCCTGTGAAATTTTTTCATCATTAATATACCGGTCGTTCGGTGTATCCAGAGTGACTTCAAATCCATCGGGATATCCCGCTTCCGCAAGGAGTGCTTTTGCCCTGCTTATATTTGCCTCGGGGATCGCTTCATCGAGGTCCTTCGCGTAGCCGTTTATTCCCGGGGGAATCGGAATGTTAGCCGGGAAGGACAATTCTTCCATTACGGCCTTGTGAATGGCCTCGTGATCCATGGCCAGATACATTGCCCGACGGACTCTTACATCCTGAAAAGGATTTTTACCTTTAATATTGGAAGAGAGCAGCTCATCACGTTTCTGGTTCATGGCGAAGAAAATGGTCCGCAGCTCAGGCACCTGCATCAGTTTAAGATCTGGATCATTGTCTATACGCGCTAAATCCTGAATCGGTGGGTCCAGTACAAAGTCAACTTCGTCGGCAAGAAGCGCGGCGACACGGGTCGCATCATTTGTAATCGGTGTATAGATAACTCTGTCAAGGTTATGGTTCAATTCCGGGTATACATCAAGTCCCCACCAGTTCGGATTTTTCACGAAGACTGTCTTAACTCCCGGCTCGACGGATTCCAGTATAAAAGCCCCGGTCCCCATAGCGTGCGTAACAGCATAGGATTCCAAACCTGATTTGTAATCGGGTAAATCGACGATACCATGTTTTTCAAACCATTTCTTTGACACCATCACCGCGTTGGTCAATGAGGGAATCAGCGTCGGGTTTGGACCGTCGGTGATAATATTTACCGTATAATCATCAATTTTAACGACATCCGTAAATGCGTAGCTTGATTTCATTTCTGATAAAGGGTCTTTCGCTCGTTTTAAAGAAAAAACCACATCATCGGCTGTGAAGGGACTACCATCATGGAATGTTACTCCTTCCCTCAATTTTACTTCCCAGGTCGTATCATTCACAGCTTTCCAGCTTGTTGCCAGCATAGGTCGAAGTTTAAGTTCGGCAGTATAATCAACCAGCAGATCCATAACCTGCAGCTGAAATGCCTGATGGGCCGATACATTCGTGGCATGCGGGTCCCAGTTCGTGCATTCAGTCTTGCTGGCCCATCGGAACACGGTTTCGCTTTCCTCAACCCCGGCGCTTTCAGTCTTTTCTTCCTGGCTTCCTCCTGCATACAACAGCCCTGATATGCACATCAGAAACAGCAGCATGAAGATCAGTCTGAATACAAATTTTTTACCAGTTTTCATTTCTTCCCTCCGTTTAGAAAATAGTTGGATATACCATTTTTTACTTTTCCAGCCTGATGAAAAATATTATGTATTATGAGAATCGGAATCTTCGATTGTCAACGCCGAATTATTACGTAGAGAATACATAGGTGTTTCTATGTAGAGCTGCACAATCTTTCTCCCGATTATTGACATGAGACCGAGCATACCATACACTACAGCAGGTAATTTTATTTAAAAATAATTCTAAATCCATAAGACTCGTGACCATGAATACTGCTGGTTTCAGACCATACAGGAGATCTGTAAACAGTATATTACGATATTGCGCCTTAATATTCTGTCTTTTTTTCTCCTGTACTTTTATACTCACCGCGAAAGAGATTTCTCTCAATCCCCCGCGGATGAAATTCGAAAAAATCAGAACCCCGTGTACGAGTTACAGCCTGATGGAAGACCGAAAGGGATTTCTCTGGATTGGTACGGATATTGGATTATGGCGATATGACGGGTATGTATTTAAAGATTTTACCCACATAGTCCCTGAAAGAATCGACAGCCAGATATTTCAGGACAATAAAGGCTCAATATGGATAGGTACTCATAGCAGACTAGTTGAGTTCAATCCGGAGACCAATGAGGTTTTTACCTATAGGTATGATTCAGCAGATCCTGTCAGTATCAGCAGTCATATTTTTCAATGGAAAAAATATGCTTTTTGTGAAGACAGTCAAGGCAGAATTTGGATCGCTTCAAACAACGGTCTGAATCTTTTTAACAGAGCAGAGAGGACTTTTTCTGTCTGTACTTCTGAATCCTGCGGACTGCTGGATAATAATGTAACCGCGATTTTGAACTCTGGGGATGGATTTCTCTGGATTGCCACGAAAACCGGTTTACAGCAATTCGACCCGAACTCTCGCAGGGTCCTTAAACAATATCCGGAAGCTCCGCCTGATGCTTTTTCCCTGTGTGAGGGGCCGGAAGGAGACTTATGGATAGGGTCCTCTTCCGACATTGTTTACCGCCTTGATCCGGAAACAGACACTTTGAGAGAATACTATCTGGATCAGAACAGCGGAGGAAGCAGCCGGATAAATTATATGAGTTACTTCCGGGATTTTCCCAATATTCTCTGGATAGCGACAGGCGAATCAGGATTGAGGCTGTTGGATATTTCTTCCGGAAAGGTCATATCATTTTCCGGAAACGCCAGAGAGAATCAGAAAATCAATACGACTGAATTCCAGCAGACTCAGATAATTCAGGATAAAATGGGAGCTGTCTATACATTAAGTTCTCAGGGATTTTTGTATCGCTACGATCCGAAAAGCTACAGGTTCCGCACTTTCCCCTTTGATCAAGGTGAAATTGATAATGCGGCTGCTGATTCAAGTTATAGTGTATGCCTGGACAGCAGTGGTTCCGTTTGGGCATACATGGGGGCGACTGGCAAACTGTATCGCTTTAATCCCGAAGATCAGTCTTTCAATGCTGCATACATGCTGCCTGAATATATTGAGACCTTGAATGAAAGTACAATTATCAGTGATACAACGGGCCATGTATGGATTACAGCCAGGGATAAACTCCTTCAGTTTGATGATCATGCAGGAAGGATATCAGCGGAAATATCAGTAACAGGAACGCTATGGAATGGTATTCGCGATACATTGAATCCGGAAATATTCTGGTTCGGATCACCGGAAATGGGATTGGTTAAAGTCAACAAGACGACCCATGAGGTGGTGCGATACGTCCCGAACCCAAATGATCCATTATCCATAGGATCCAGACAGGTAATTATCCTCGCCCAGAATGATGATGGGACGATATGGATTTCGGCTTTCGGTATCGGCCTTCAGCGCTTTGATCCCCGCCGTGAGTATGTTATAGAAAAACATACCCTGGGAATAAATATCGGTGATCCGGTTGGAATATTCCGCGATTCCCATGGCCGAAACTGGGTTACCTTTCAAAATGGCGGACCGGGGCTTTTTTATCCGGAAACCAGGAAGTTCTGGGAATTCGAGGCCCTTACCGGAACTAAATGGCCTACAAGGGGATCAACCGGAATACTGGAAGATAAAAATGGCGTGCTGTGGGTGAGCAGTAACGCCAATGGCGAGATTGTAAAGTTCAATCCCGAAAATAACAGCATAAAGCTCTATACCCGGGCTGATGGAATTGCGGATGGGACTACACTGCCCTGGCAGAGTGGTCCCGTGATTGATTCAGAAAATGCCATGTGGTTTTCCGGAATAGGAGGAGTGACAAGATTTTTCCCCGGGCAAATAACGGATAACACCTATAGGCCTCCTGTTTATTTTACAAAATTGACCCAGGATGATATCACAATAGAAACTACCAGAGCTTTCGATGCAACACAGGAAATAATACTTCCGCACACGAAAAATTTTTTTGAGTTTGAAGTGGCGGCTCTTAATTTCCGTCTGCCTGCTCTGAACCGTTACCAATACAAACTCTTTGGCTGGGATGAACACTGGCATAACATCGGTGTAAAGAGAACCGGGCAATACTCCAATCTCACAGAAGGGATGTACACCCTTGAAGTCAGGGGATCGAATAATGATGGCATTTGGAGTTCGGAACCCGCAAGATTGAATATCTATGTTGAGCCTTCCGTTCCTGATGCAGCCCGGCTCATTTCACTTCAGGAGATACAGGAAGAGGACAAGATAACATTGAAATACAATCAGAATACTATCATGTTCGAAATGGCGCCTCTGGATTATTCCATTATCGAAAAAATGCATTATCAATATCAGCTGGAAGGGTATGACGCCGAATGGAATACCGTTACAAGCAGCCGTTATAAGTTATATACAAGAATACCATATGGATATTTCGCGTTCAGGATCAGAAATACGGAATCCGGAGTGGAGTATTCATTGCCGGTTTCGATACAAGCTCCTTTTTACCAGACCTGGTGGTTCCTGTTTCTCTGCGCAATTATAATTGCCGGTATTGCGGGACTGTTCTACAAAGAGCGCATCGAACATCTGAAAAGAGAGCAGCAGGAATTAATTCACCACCAACAGGAAGAGTTGCGGCATGTAGATTCTGAAAGACAACTGGAACTGGAAAAAAGGAAAGCCATAGAGGCCCGAAAAGAAAGTGAAGAACGATACAGAGAGCTGTTAACAACCATGACAGAAGGATTTTTAATTGCAGATACCAGGGGAACTCTGCTGTACAGCAACGACCGGTTCCAAGAACTTCTTCATTTGAACCGGGACGAAGTGAAGGGAATCAATATATTTCAATTCATGGATGAAACAAACAGCAGAATTTTCAAGAAGAACATATTGGAGCAGGAAACATCTACCCTGCTGGCATTTGAAATGCAATGGAGGGATAGAAATGGTATGCAGATTGATACACTTGTTTCTCCCAAGCCTGTATCTGATTCTTCTCATGTATTTATTAGATTCTTTGCCGTCATTACTGACATCACCGAACTGAAGAAAACGGAATTGAAGTTGAGAAAAAGGGAGCAGGAATTAAACATAGAAAAGAATCATATTGAAGAAGCCAATATTGCCTTAAAAGTTCTGCTTAAACATCAGGATGATGAAATTAATAAAGTCGAGCAAAGGTTGAGCCTTGAGCTGCAGAGGCAGGTACTTCCATATGTTGAAAAAATGAAGCATGAAGGTTTAAATAGCAGTCTATCTTTATATTTAAACATTATCTCTGCAAACATAGCAAATATCACTTCCAGCTGTTCTCGAAGACTGGGAGCCAAATATGTTGATCTAACAAATAAAGAAATTCAGATAGCCGACATGATCCGGGAAGGTATGTCAACGAAAGAAATCGCTTCTTTTTTGAATATCTCGATACGAACGGTAGAAATACATCGAACTAACATCAGGAAAAAACTGGGTTTGACCGGGATAAAAGACAACCTGCAGACATACTTACTGAACAAAACACGGTTCAATAACTAAACAAATATCATTCTTTACAGATTCGCCCCATACCGGACGTTCCCGATTTTCTTCGATATTCAAAGGTATTCAACAGGCTGTTCTTTATTTATACAGAAAACATGCCGCCCGATGGTCCGGACCGACGTTGAAAAAATCGGGTTTCGCCACGGCGCAGCGGTCCATGGCCTGCGGGCACCTGGTGCGGAAGCGGCAGCCTGACGGCGGGTGGATAGCCGAGGGCACATCGCCTTCGAGGATCACCCGTTCGCGCTTTCGCTCTGATTTCGGGTCGGGTTTGGGGACGGCCGAGAGCAGGGCCCGGGTGTAGGGGTGTTTCGGATTGGTATACAGTTCGTCGCTCGGGCCGATTTCCACCACCGAGCCGAGGTACATCACGGCTATGCGGTCGCTCACGTGGCGCACCATGTCCAGATCGTGGGCGATGAAGAGGTAGGTCAGATTCAGCCGCTGTTTTAATTCCACCATCAGGTTGAGGACCTGGGCCTGAATGGAGACGTCGAGGGCCGAAATAGGTTCGTCGCAGACGATGAACGAGGGATCCAGGGCGAGGGCCCGGGCGATGCCGATACGCTGTCGCTGCCCGCCTGAGAATTCGTGGGGATATCTATTGGCGAAGGAGCGGTCGAGGCCGACCATGTCGAGGATTTCAAGCACCCGTTCCCGGATTTCATTGCGGGGCAGCACGTTGAAGTTTTCAAGCGGTTCGCCGATGATCTCGCTGACATTCATCCTTGGATTGAGGCTGGCGTAGGGATCCTGAAAAACGATCTGCATCTTTTGGCGCATGGCCCGCATTTCTTCCGGCGGCAGGGAAACGATGTCCCTGCCTTCGAAGATGATCCTGCCGCTGGTCGGTTTGTAGAGCTGCAGGATGGCTCTGCCGGTGGTTGATTTGCCGCAGCCTGATTCTCCCACCAGACCGAGAGTCTCGCCCCGGAGAATTTCGAAACTCACGTCATCCACGGCGTGGACGTAATCCCTGCGGGTGTTGATGAGCTTCCCGCTGTTGAGAGGAAAGTATTTTTTAAGGTGTTCAACCTTCAGCAGTATGTCCTGTTCAGCCATCTTCTTGTTCCTTAACGTCATTTTATTCTATCATTCGCTCCGCCGAATGATTGGGGGCAGCCCCAGAGGTTGCTATATCCCAGCCTCGTTACGCATGGTCATACAGCCAGCAGGCCACGCGGTGGCTGCCGGATTTTTCGGTCAGCCTGGGGACCTTTTCGCGGCAGACTGGTTTTGCAGAGCCGCAGCGGTGTTCAAAGGGGCATCCCGCGGGTTTTTCGCGGATGATTATCGGGGCGCCCTTGATAGCCTTGAGGGGCTCCCTGGTGCCTTCCTTCGGGAGGCTGTCAAGCAGACCCCGGGTGTAGGGATGCAGGGGTTCTTCGTACAGGTCGTCCACGAGCGCCTCTTCCACCACCATGCCGCCGTACATGACCGCCACGCGGTCGGCCATACCCGCGATCACGCCGAGATCGTGGGTGATCCAGATGATCGACATATCGAAGCTCGATTTGAGCCGGTTTACGAGTTCGACGATCTGGGCCTGAATGGTAACGTCGAGGGCGGTGGTCGGTTCGTCGGCGATAAGCAGGTCCGGATCACAGATCAGGGCCATGGCAATCATGGCACGCTGGCGCATACCTCCCGAAAACTGATGGGGATACTCCTTCAGTCGCACCTTCGGATTGGGGATACCGACCAGGTTCAGCATTTCGAGGGCCTTTTCACGGGCTTCCCGTGCCGAACAGCGGCTGTGTTCCATCAGGGGTTCGGTCAGTTGGCGGCCGATGGTGAGCACCGGGTTGAAGGAGGTCATGGGGTCCTGAAAAATGAACCCTATTTCCTTACCCCGTATGGCACGCAGATCCGCGGCTGAATATTTGAGCAGGTTGTTTCCCTTGAAGAAGGCCTGTCCGCCTATGATTTCTCCCGGGGGAGTGGGCACCAGGCCGAGGACGGACATCATCGTAACGCTCTTGCCGCAGCCGCTTTCGCCGACTATACCGAGGGTTTCCCCGCGCTTGACCTGCAGGGTTGCGCCGTTGACGGCGTACACGTATCCTTCCCGTGTGCTGAACCGCGTTTCCAGATTTTTAATATCAAGTACCACAGACACTTTCATCCGCCTTCAAACAGCAAAATCGGAAGGAAGAGGCCATGAGGCCCCTTCCTTCATAAAACAGTATACTCTAATTATTCGGCAATCTTGTACAGCGAGTGCATTCCGAGGAAGTAGTACGGAACACGTTCGTTGCCGAGCATATCCACCGACAGTCCCTTGATGTAGGGTTTCCACATCTGAGCCTGTCCCGAGTGATAGAGGAAGCCTGCGCCATAGTCGGAGCTCAGTACGCTATCTGCTTCTGCGTAGAGGGCGATCCGTTCTTCTGGGTCCGGCCATGCCTGGGCCTTGATGACCAGTTCGTTGAACTCGGCGTTGTTCCAGTCGTCGTGACGTCCGAGGTCCGGGTGCCATACGTTCAGGAAGTTCGACGGGTCGACATAGTCGTACTGCCAGTTCTGAATACCGAAATCAACGGCGCCTTCGGCGAAACTCGAGTTGAAGAATTTGCTTTCAACAGGCCGGATTTCGATGGCGATGCCGAGGTTCTTTTTCAGCATTTCCTGGACCATTTCGGCGGTCTTCGGCAGGGCGTCTTCGTAGGTCTTCACCCACAGTTCGACCTTCGGAAAACCTTTTCCACCGGGGTATCCGGCATCGGCGAGCAGTTTTTGCGCCTTGGGAATATCCAGTTCCTGATACACATCGTTTTTACCGGCTTCGTATCCAGGGAAGCCCGGAGGCAGCATGCCGTAGGCCCGCTGACCGAGTCCGTCGTAGATAACGTCGATCATCGCCTGTCCGTCCAGCGCACGCGTGATGGCTTCTCTGACGCGGATGTCATCCCAGGGCTCAACGTTGATATCGAAGAAGACATAGCGGGTCATGAAGTACGGATACGCGTACAGTTCTTTGCTCAGCTCGGGGTCCTTCGAAACAAAGCGGTAGTTCGCAGGTGAAATCGGAGTGGTATCCTGGTCCGCGAAGAGGGCGTCAACATCGCCGGCCTGGTATGCCGGGAAATCGCTCACGCCGTCGCCGGGTTTGAAGATAAAGCGTTCGATGTAGGGTTTGTGCTGACCGTTGTACAGTTCGTTCGGAACCAGTTCGATCTCCACGCCCGGGGTATACTTGGAAAGCTTCCAGGGACCGTTGGAAAGACAGGTCTCGGCTTTGGTGGCCCATGCGTCGCCGTGTTTTTCGTACATGTGACGGGGAATCGGAATACTCGAGGGGTAGGCCATGATCTGGTCGAAGTAGGGAACCTCACCGTTGGTTTCAACCACCAGGGTGTAGTCGTCAGCGGCATAAACAGGAAGGTCTTCGGGGGCCATTTCGCCGCCGGTGACTTCGGAGTAGTTCTTGATGTCGCTGTAGTACCATACCCAGTTGTTGCCCGTTGCCGGATCGAGGGCCCGTTTCAGGGCGAACTCGAAATCCTGTGCGGTAACCGGAGTACCGTCCGACCAGACAGCGTCTTCACGCAGGTTGAAGGTCCACTTGTCGCCGTCCATCTCCCATGATTCGGCCGCGCCGGGCAGGACCTTGGAGTTTTCGTCGAGGTAGAGCATCGATTCGAACATAAACGTTCCGCCGCCTGATTTGTCCGCTTCATAGAAGTGGCCCGACAGATCCATGTGTTTTCCGGACTGGCTCGGAAGCACCAGTACCTGCTGTTCCGCGGGCAGAGCATCGGCCGGGAGCTCTACGCCCCAGGCGTTGACTCTCGATCCGCCGCCGGCCTCAGCCGGTTCTTCCTGGGCACCGCCCGCGAACACTGCTCCAGCCAGAAGCAGGCACACGAGGGTGAGTGTAATCTTTTTTTTCATCTTTTCCCTCCAATGGAAAGTTATATTGTTCAATCAGGGATGTCCCTGATGAAACTACTTGGTGTTCTTCGGTGACAGGGCATCCTGCAGCCCGTCTCCGACGAAGGTGAACGCAAGGATCGACAGACCGAGCACCAGCGCCGGGAAGGCGGAGATGTGCCAGTAGGTCTGTACCTGCAGGTAGTATTCACCGACCATCTGTCCCCAGCTCGGTGTCGGAGGAACGACGCCGATACCCAGAAAGCTCAGCCCGGCCTCACGGAAGATGGACGTCGGTATACCCAGGGTGACCGCCACGATTACCGGTCCCATGATGTTCGGCAGGATGTGCCGGAAAACGATCTTGCGGTTCGTTGCTCCTACCGCCCGGGCCGCCACGACGAACTCCGATTCTCGCAGCTGAAGAAACTGAGCACGGGAGATCCTCGCTATGGTAGGCCAGGTGACCAGGACCATCGAAAACAGGACGTTGCTGTACCCCGGTCCGACCACCACCATGATAATGATGGCGAACATCAGGCTCGGAAAAGCCATCATGATGTCGATGAGCCGGGTGACTATGTAGTCGATTTTACCCCCGTAGTAGCCGGCCAGGGCACCGAGAGGCAGGCCGATCAGCAGCGATGCGAGCTGCACCAGCAGTCCTATGGAGAGGGAAATCCGCCCGCCGTAGACAACACGGGACAGCACGTCCCGGCCGAGGTCGTCGGTGCCCATAGGGTGAGCCGCCGAGGGGCCCAGCCCGATCAGTGTGTAGTCCTGGTCGGAATACTGGTAGGGAATGACCATCGGTCCGAAGATGGTGATCAGGATCAGCAGTACCGAGATGTAGAAGCCGGTAACTGCGAGTTTATTCTTCTTGAAGCGGTAGAGGGCGTCCTGCCAGAAGCCCCTTTCCTTTTTCCATTCAGCGTAGGATTTGCCGTTTCTGGCCATAATCAGGATACCTCCTTGCCGCCGAGACGCACCCGCGGGTCGGCCACCGCGTACAGGAGGTCCGAGATAAGATTCACCACACCGAACAGGGCCCCGAGCAGCAGCGCGGTGGCCATGATCATCGGATAGTCCCGATCCATGATGCTGGAGGTGAAGTACCGTCCGAGCCCGGGGATGCGGAAGATCGTCTCGATGAAGAAGGAGCCGGTGATTACATCTGAAAAGAGCAGCCCGCTCACGGTGATGACCGGGATGAGGGCGTTGCGCATGATGTGGCGCATGATGACAATCCTGCGCCGCAGGCCTTTGCTCCGGGCGGTACGTTTGTAGTCTTCGTTCAGGATCTCGAGGACCGACGAGCGGGTGTACCGGGCGATCTGGCTCATCGGCAGGAGTGCGTAGGCGGTCATCGGCATGATCCAGTATTTAAAGCTGCCCCAGCCGTTGGTCGGCAGCCAGCGCAGGTACACCCCGAAGATAATGATCAGGATGATCCCGATGACGAAGTTGGGAAAGACCGTACCGCTCACCGCCAGGGTGGTGGTGAAATAATCGATCAGCGTGTTCTTGTGCAGGGCGGCGATGATCCCCATAGTGATGCCCAGGATGAGGGCCAATGCGAAAGTGGCGACACCCAGCTGAAGGGAGACCTTCCAGGTCCGTCCGATCAGACCGGCTACCGTCTCAGACGGTCTGGCAAAGGAACGGCCGAAGTCAAATTGCATCGCCCGCTTCATATAGTTCAGGTACTGGATCGTCAGCGGTTTGTCGAGTTCATATTTTTTCAGTATTTCCTGCCTGACCGCATCCGGGAGCGGGACGCCCTTGTCGCCGCCCTCCAGGTCGAAGGGGCCGCCGGGTGTCGCGTGCATCAGCACGAATACGATAACCGACAGAACGAGAAGAGTTACAATGAGGCCGATCAGCCTGTTGATCACATAGCGGAGCATTTCACCCCCCTTATTTTATAAACTCGGTATGCTTAGATACTCATGATCGGCGTGTAGGGTTCCCGCCAGTCCTTGTACCATCCGATCACTTCAGCGCCCTGTTCCTCGATAATGACTGTATCCCTGGAACGGTAAATTCCGTCCTTACCCATGATAACCGGGTCGAGCACAAGGACCATCCCCTTTTGTACCTTCGTATTTTCGGAGGCAGCAATGAAAGGTGCTTCCACCGGTGAGACTCCGATACCGTAACCAAGTCCGAATTCCTCCGCCAGGGGAATCGCCTTCGATTTTACAGCTTCAGCAACTTTCGAAAAAACTTCGCTGAAGGTGCGGCCGGGCTGCAGCTCCCGCAGGAGGATATCCCGGACCTGATTGAGATATGTATAGGATTCGATTTGAGTTTCGCTGAGATGTCGATTGTTCACCATCATCCTCGCACTTGCTCCCCAGTAGCCTTTCATGCTGTGCTGGTGCTGGACTCTGATCGTATCTTTTTCCTTGAGGTCCTTGGTTTTGGCATACCCGAATTTCGGTGTGTTCGGCCAGAAATCCTTAGTCTCCTCGCCGGCACAGACCTGGGACGCGGCGTTGTAGCCCAACAGATCCACATCCCTCTCCAGGCTGTGAACCCGGATCTCTTCGGCCAAAGTCAGCTCGGACATCCGCCGGTCCACGGTAATGTGGTGCAGGCATCCGTTTATCGCATGGTCGGCCTTCATCGCCAGGGTCTTCAGCAGTTCCTGTTCATCCCCGGTCTTGATGCTGCGCACCTCTCGCATGAGCCTGTCGCAGCCTTCCCACAGAGTCTCCGGTAGCTGCTCTTTTATAAGGGTGTATAGTGAATGAGGAATATGTTCCAGATCGATCCCGATCTTGTTTAATGAAGGATCTTCGCTGACGGCTTTCCGGATTAGGGCCGCTAATTCCGTTTTGCCGGGTCCGTTTCGATAGGTTCGTATTTCTCCGGCTCTTGCTGTTCGTTTCGCGCTGTCCGCCCAGTCATCAGAGATAAAAAGCACCGAATCTCCCGTTATCTTCAGGAGAAGCGCGATACTTTTGTGGCGTCTGGCGGAAGCGAAAGGGAGAATGAGCCCGCTGGCGTACTGAATGTTCCGGAGGCCGGTCAAAATGATCCCGTCCAGTTCTGAATGTGTTATAGCTGCCTGCAGCTTACGGTTTTTTTCACGTGTGTTCATATCTCCCCCTTATCCGTGCCGTGCGGTAGAACCGTACATGCAGTACAGATCCTCGTATGATTTGTACCAGCTCATGAGCCGGCATCCGTCGGAAGTAATTTCGTAGATGTCCCTGGAGCAGATAAGTTCCCCCTGGTCCCCGTAGGTGTAAATTGCGATCACGATCACCATACCTTCCCTCAGAACTGTCTGGTCAAAGCCGTCGAGATAGGGACTTTCCATTTCACTGGTACCGATACCGTGGCCTGCTCCTGATTCACGCCGGAAGGGAATACCCGTTCGGACGCTTTCATCTTCCACTGCGCTGAATACCTGAGCCGCGGTCACCCCGGGCTTCAGTTGATTCACCGCGACTTTTTTCAGCTGCAGGTTGTCTTTGTACCGTGACTCGGAATCGGCATTCGCAGGGCCTACGAAGGTGGTTCGTCCGCTGCTGGCCCAGTACCCGTAATTGTGGCTGGTCCATTCGGACCGGACGAATGATCCGGGCTTAAACCGCTCGGACGGTTCAAGCAGCGCGTAGGGATACCTGGCTTTTTCTCCCTGCATAACCGAAAGATGCCCCGCCATGGATCCTCCAAACTCGCCGACATGTACGCGGATGCGTTCACCGAATTCCCAGAGGTAGTAATTCAGGGAATCGAGAACGTTTCCTTCACAATGATTGAGGGCGCTTACCAGGGCCCGCTCGGCGATCCGGGCGGCGATTTCGATCATCCGTCGTTCGCCTTCTGTTTTCACCTCCCGCAATTCCTTCAGAAGAGGCCCGGCATCGCAGAATTCTACCTGCGGCAGTGCCGTCTGCAGGGCCTGAAATACTGCAGCAGGGATGAACTCGGAATCGAAACCGAGCTTTGTCCCGTTATCGAGTTTCGCCTCACTCACAGCCTGCGCCGCAGCGCCCGCCAGACCTGCCGGCGGCTGACCGTCGTTGATTGAATAGGTGACAAGACCACCGGTCCAGCCCTGAGGACCCGCGAGGTCGTTCAGTTCGACAGGACAGACGATACAGTCGGCAGTTTCCTGTGCACCGCATAGAACGAGAGAAGGAAGGGTGATATCCTGGCCCGCGAAAGGCATCACCACTCCCCTGGTCAGGTAGGTAAAGTTGCCCGGGTCGAGGGCGATAATTCCGTCAAGCCCGCTCTGCGCGACGGCCGCGCGGATTTTCTCTTCGAGCAGGGTTTTTTCGGACTGTTTGAATTCAAGGTCCGCGAGATTATTCATTGCACCTCCAGAAAATCGAGTAATAGTAAGTATATGTTCTGAATTATCAAAAAGAAATACAGCACTCTCCACCTTTCAAATGTATATTTAAGCAAAACTTTTTCAGTCCATCGTACATTCTAAGTATATTCAAGAATATACCCTTTGAATAACACTGTATTTAATATTTATGATTTTTTTGATTATATACCTGTTTGTTCAGGCTGTAAAATGATATTCCATTTTATGGAATCAGTTGAGATGTGTAAATATGAGTGTAAGGTCATTTGACAAAAAATCCTAATATAATTTATCAGATTCCTAGATGATGGAAATCAGAATTGAAGGCCGATTCCAAGACAGTCACCCGGCAATCTCCCGACAGTGTTCCCAAAACGGTACTTTTCCAGACCGGGAATACACTGTAAATAAGCAGAATCGCCCGGATTGTATTCACTCTTTCTGCAGATGTGATGAATCCGGCGGATAATTCAAAATCATATAACAACTTAATACTATCTTTAGTGTTGTTTCGGAGAAACTCAGTACAGTTTTCTATTTCCGTACCGGCTCATGGGGAAATACTGATCGGCCGAAGGGATATTGCCTCTCTTTTGAAGGCCGACGGGATTCGGTCTGTTTCCGGATTGACAGCCTGCCTGCTTTTTTCTATGATTGGGAACAATATAGGGCGGTGTCTTACCCTAGGGATTGAAGTCCCGTCATGTAGAAACTTTTTGCCCCCGTAGCTCAGCAGGATAGAGCGACTGCCTCCTAAGCAGTAGGTCATGCGTTCGAATCGCGTCGGGGGTATTTTTTTCAAGTCCGTCGGATGCACCGGCGTTTTTTTGGCCACACCGAAATTACATCAAACTTACTCCTGTTTGAAATCACAGTAATGATTTTTCTCAGCCAATATGCTAATGTATCAACATGTCAACTATTTCGCGGTTTTACGGTATATGTCATACAGATGTACTTCGATGATTACAATCCCCCGCATTTTCATGCCATTTACAATGAATATAAAGCTGTCATAAGTATTCGTGACTACAGATTACTCTAGGGAGATCTCCCGGCAAAAGCACTGGGAATAGTAATCGAATGGGCGAAGCTTCATCAGCAGGAACTCCTCCGGGAGTGGAATCTTGCTCAAGAGCACAAAAACCTTTTTGAAATCGAGCCTCTTCAATAGGAGCATAGTATGTTTTTTGATGTAATACATGCGCAATACGACTCGGAATACAGGATAAACCTGCAGTTCGAAGACGGGTCAAGGGGAACAGTGGACCTTTCTGATTACATAAAACCCGATACGGTATTCGAAGTATTCAGTGATAAGCACTATTTCACGAGCTTCCGTATTCAATATGGAACCCTTGTGTGGGGAGACGGCAAGGTAGATATTGCCCCAGAAACCCTCTATGAACGGGCAACGGGAAAACAAGTTTTGTATACTTCAAAGGAAAACGCGGTGTGATTGATATGTCTGTACGTTCAATCTTGAATGAACACTCCCTTTTCTGAAACCCTGATCCTTTACAAGGAGCCAGGGAATTCGGTCATCCACCGTATCTCAGCTAATCGGAACCCTGGAGATGTGTCAGTGATCTCACGAACCGATTCGTAAGTTGATCGACACTCAATATATCAGAACATATGCCCTCACTCCCGTTCGACCAACGCCCCGTTCCACGTCAGCATAATCGAGTATGAGAGCTCGGGAATCAACTCTTCGCCGGTGCAGCGTGAGGGTTTTTCCCGGTAGATGGCCTGGATGTCGATGTCCTAGTCTTCGAAGAGTCTCATGGTTGCGCCGGCTGCCAATCCGAAACCTACCTCGAAGTTCTCAGGGGCAATAAAGGAGAAAACTGGCCCGCCCCGGAATGATAGCAAGTCGGTAAACCAGTGTTCCACGGGAGTAATAAACTGCACATAGGTTCCAGGGCCTGCACAGGTAGCTACAAATGTGAGTGGTTATTGAATCGTGCGGCGAACATGCCTGAGCGTATCGCCAGGGGAACACCGTTGCCCGGCTGTACCGTGGAGCCTGCATATGTGAGGTTGCGGATCTTCGGGTCGCGGTTTTTCGGTCTGAATCCGAACCTGTTGTATTTGCCGGAGAGCCCGAACACCGACCCGCCAAGGCTGCCGAAGCGCTGCTCCTGATCATCCGGTGCCATGATCTCCTTCGCGTGAACCTGCAGTTCAATTTTTGTTTTGTCCTGGAACTGGCGGATCATGGTTTCCGCGATTTTGTCCTTTTTGCTGGTGTAATCGATTTTCTGGGTTGACGGCAGGACCGTTACGAGAAAGAGGGAAGGCTTTTCCCGCTCTGTGTAACATGAATAAATGAGAAAAGAGTCGGGCAGTTTACCGTCATCAATCCTTCTGTGCCCCGTCTCGTAATCCTCCGGAATGATAAAGCTGTGATGAGGGAGTTTGAGCTTGTCGGTACCGAGACATACCGCAAAATACGCATGGGCTGCTGTGTGCTCTGAAGTTCTGCCGAGCATGTTCTGTGCCAGCGAATAGTCCACTGCCGCGATGCAGTGGTCGAAGCTGTCCTCGTCAAGTATGATCCTGTTTTTCTCCGGTCTGATGGTTTTCACTTCTCTATTGCAATGGATTTTCACCCCCATCTCGAGGCAGACCTTATACATTTCTTCAACTATCCGGTATATTCCGCCCTCCGGATAGTATATCCCGTCGATGAGCATCATCATCGGGGCGAAAAGGGCGGAAGAATCGGCGTTTCTGATCAGTTTTTCAGTGTAGGCGGGATAGGTTGAAAGGAGACCTTTCAGTTCCCCTGAGTGAAACTTGCTGACTGCCTCCCTAAGGGGTTTGAAAACGTGTGCGGTAAGTGCAAGCCCGCTTACACCCATCAGATCGAACACTCCTGTTATCGGATGATCTAGTACAGTCTTTCTAATAATAGGAAGCGCCTTCTTAAACCGCGCCATCATTGCTTCGAGGAGCTGCCGGTCATGCTCATCGAGGACAGACCTGAAGGCGGTTCTGTTGACTTCGATCAGCTGATCTATGCAGAAACCGAAATCAGGCGTCTCGCTGAAGGTGAGCGGATTGGTCTTGCCGGCAACTTTGAACAGTTCGTCGAATACCCAGAGCTCGGTTATCATGGAAGGGCCCATTTCAAAGGTATAGCCGTTTTTTCTGCTTTCCCGGATGCGTCCTCCCACACTTTCATGCTTCTCGTAGAGCGTAACATCATGTCCCTTTGCACTGGAATGTATCGCGGCCGAGAGCCCCGCAACGCCTCCGCCGATTACCGCAATTTTCATTTCTGTTTCTCCTTCACACGCTTTCTTTTCCGCGACCCGTTCAAGTGGTATGTATCCGACTCAATCAATCGAAAGGTTAAACCAATTCTATTTCAATTGTCAGAAAACCCATGAAATAGTGCAAGGTGTACATCGGAAAAATGAACACAAGAACTGCGGAGGTTTATCCGGCAGCATCGAGGAAGAAGTAATTTGTGTCCCCGAAACGGCACCTGAATTATTTCTAAACTTTTCCTAAACGGAAAGATATAAGATAGGGCAGGAGCAGTTTTTATTTTTAATCAGAATATGTGTTATGTGCCTCGGGTGTAGACCTTTGGGCGGGGGAAAAAGTGCCGTTTCGGGAACACTACGGGGAAAATAGTACACTTTGCCGCAGATTGAATGATCTAAATGAAAGATCGCCATGGATCAGGCAGGCATTTTTCATCAGACATGCCAAAAGTGTCCAATATAGATAGAAAGCCGCCTTCCTAGGCAGCAGGACATGTGTTCGAATCACGTCGGGGGTATACGGGAGCTCCTTGCACTCGCGAGGGGCTTTTTTTTTATTCCGGTCCATACCTGTGGAACAGAAGCAGGGAAAATGAATCAAATTATGTCCGGATTGCTGTAAAAAGGGTTTTTCTTCATATTAATCACATCTCCGGGGAACCCGTTGCTTCGACAGATCGAGGTTGGCCCGGGAGACGAGCCGTGCGGGTCTCTTGACGTCCGTTTCCTTCGGCTTCAAACACATCAAATAACGGATTCTCCGGACAGGGAAACTCAGCATGCCTATGATCCGGATGGAGCGTCTCTTGTCGTATCCATATAAATGCTTTTATATGCTTGCGGCCGGTTTCAATATCTCCTATGTTTTATATGGCAGGACTTTAATACCGATAATTTATCAGGTGGATTCAATTTTATTGAGGTATATTTTTTAGTGAAGGATATGTCTTATACCTGGGTTTTTTCTTTGATCATACTGTTCCTCATCTCAGGAGTTTTTGCAGAAGCTGAAGAGACGGGCCCGCGGCGACCGATTCCCATTGGAGTTCGGATTGAAATTGATCATTGGGATGATAAATCCGAGTTTCGAGAGCTCTTTATCAAAAGCCTGCAGCTGGAGATGCAGGATGCCGGGATCGAGCTTTCCCGTACCCGTGATCCTGATATTCTGATAAACGGAAGTTATAAGATCCAGGGGAACAGGATCAGTTTTACCCTTTCGGCGGAGGTTCTGGAGGATGGGGCCTTACTTTTCAGAAGTTCAGCTGTTGAGGAACTGAGTTTCAAACTGGAAGATGTTTTAATGGGCCACTCCCGACGGCTGATCGCAGCTATTGTGGACTATCATGATGCCCATCCGGATAAGTTCAATCCGCCTGCGGAGGAGCCAGGAGCCGCCGCTGCCGCCTCCCCGGGGAATGAACTGCAGGATGATCCATTCGGGCGGAGTGAAAAGCCTGCGGTGCAGGAACCGGCTGCTGCGGGCCTGTCGGCAGTGCCGGATGAAAACCGGGGGGTGCCTGATACTGAATCACCGGCTGTGTATGAGACCTGGCAGATAAGCGCTGATCTGGGATTGTGTATTCCCGGGGGTGAGGGAGGGCGGTATCTGAAGACCGGATACGCCTCCGGGTTTTATGCCGGGTATAATTATAATTCCGGAAGGGCCATCGGAATGAGCCTGGAAGCAATTTTTTTCATGGCCGAGGGATATGCAGCCGAAGCGAACGGCTATGTTCTTTCCCTCGGTCCCGGGATACGGCTGAAAGCCAAGAGCAGTGACAGGGTAGTGCCCGGCTTCAGGGCTGATGTATTTGGAACCCTTTTTTACATCACACCAGATGAGGATGAAGCTGTTTTAAGAGTGATTCCCTCCGCTGAGGCGGGTATGACCCTGGATTTTCTTCTGGGAAGAATGCTGTTGAATGCGGCTATGAACATATCAGTTTTTTTTGACGGCCGGGCATTTCTGGTGGGATTTACGCCGAAGATCGGTGTAAATTTTTAGTATAGTGTTATATTTATAATTATCGGACCGGATTTTCCTGAGGAGCTGCAGTAGAGTGGCGGGGGTATGTGAAGAGGTATGGGTATGACCGGGAAAAAAAACAGCCCTAACATTTTTCCCTCTCGATTAAAAGGAACATCCGGACATTCATTCGCGGGTTCAGGCCCGGGGGGTTGTCTGTATTCCGGTAAGGGGCACCTGCAGCGCGGCGGCCGTTTTCTTCCAGTACTTTTTTTATTCCTTGTGTTCTCCTGCCAGGCCCCCTTCTTCTTCGAAGAGCTGGTGGACGGCCCTGACGGGAAGGTTCTGACAATTTCACCGACTTCCACGGAACTTCAGATCAACGATACCCTGCCGGTCGAGGCCAGCGGCGGGATTCCTCCTTATACATACAAGGTGATTTCCGGCTCCGGCAGTTTCACGGGCCATGTGTACAAAGCCCCTGCCTCCCCGGGAACAGAGGTAGTCCGGATATCTGACAAGGTAGGTTCATACGTTGAAGGGACTTATACTATAAATTCCGCCGGAGTGAGCCTGGGGATCACTCCCTCCAGTCAGACGGTCTATACCGGCGGCTTGATCACCTTCAGCCCCGTCGGCGGTACAGCGCCCTTCAGCTATGCCGTAACTTCGAACGGAAGCGGGGCGCCTGTCATGGGAGGCCCGGGCTATACCGCCGGTTCCTCTCCGGGGACCGACACAGTGACGGTAACTGATGCTGACCTTGATACCGCACAAGCTACCATAACTGTCCAGGCGAAGCCCTTATCCATAAGTCCTGACAGCATTACCGTCTATGTCAACCAGACCGTTCATTTCAGCTCGGTGGGAGGAGACGGGCCCTTCAGCTATGAGGTAGTACTCCCCGCAAGCAGCGGTGCTCCACCCATGAGCGGCTCACAGTACACCGCGGGCCCGATACCGGGTACCGACACGGTAAGGCTCACCGACAGCTACGACGGCCGAACCCGGGACGCCACCGTCACGGTGGTCGATACTGCCAGCACTGTTGATTATGAAGCGACCCCTGTGGTGAGCATCGTACCGGCGGATGTTCTCACCGGCTCGAATTTCGACGCCGAGTTTTCCATCATAAACAATGGTACGACTGCGGGGTCCAAGAATATTGAGTGGACAGTGTATGCCAGTACGGACACCGCCATCGGAGGAACTGACGACAGGATCGCCGCTTCAGGCAGTCTCGCCGGGACAGCCGCCGGTTCTACCACCCCCGTTCCCTTCACCGGGACCTGGCCGGGCGAGGCCGGCAGTTTTTACCTGCTGGTGGATGTGGCCGCGGCGGACGATCTGCAGACCGCCGACAACCGCAATCAATCAGCCTCGGCAACACAGATTTACGAACCCCTCTCCCTCAGTCCGGCCGTCGCTTCGGTGTACACCGGGCAGTCTGCAGCTTTCACCGTACAGGGCGGAACAGGGAGCTATTCATACGGTTTCGCCCAGACGGATTCGGGATCCCCTTCGATGGCCGGAGACCTCTATACCGCCGGCTCAAGCGCGGGAACGGATATTCTGGAGGTCACCGACGATATCTATACCCTCTGGCCTGCCGCGTCGGCGACCATAACCGTTTCCGCTACGCCTCCTCCGCCGCCGGCCGACGTGGAGTATATTGTGTCCGCCTTCACTTCCGTCGATCCTGCTCCCGACGCGTATTCGCCTATCGGTGAAAGCTTTACCCTGCAGAACACCGGGGTCGACGATGGTTCGGATACGGTGAATTGTATTGTGTACCTCTCCCGGGATAACAATCTCAGTCTGAGCGCCGGTGATCTTTATGTCGACCTTAAATCTTCGGCCGCACTGGACGGAGATGACAGTGCGGCGGGAGGGACCGACGAGACCAGTATCTCTATTGACGGGGAATGGCCGGGGAACGCCGGGACCTGGTATCTGAAGGTGAAAGAGTGGGCCGATGATGAGTCGACTCCGAATGAATGGTTCGTCAGCGGGGCCTTCAATGTGCAGCCAGTGACCCTGGATGTGGATTACTACGTCTCTATTCCGCCCGCAGGCGGCATCGGCGTGAACCTCGGTGATCCGGTGTCGGCGGCATTACAGACTTTTACCGTGAGGAACCAGGGAACCGATGCCGGCAGCTCGGAAGTGAACTGGTTCGTATACATATCCGATGACGAGGTCTACAATTCCGGAGATGAGCAGATCGACGAAGGAAGCTTCGGCGGGCTCGGGGACGGCGCTTCCCACGGACCGGTCAGTGTAGACGGCGGGAACTGGGATGAGGCGGGCAGCAAATATCTGCTGGTACGGCTGGAAGCCGCCGGAGAAATCAACACCGCCAACAACATCAGCGCGAGCAGCGACGCGTATGTGGTCAGCGATACCGGTGCGACGGAACCCGATTACACGGTCAGCGGGATCAGCATGTATTCACCCTTCGTGACCGCCGGAAGTCCGGTGGAGGAAACCTTCAGCATTGGAAACAGCGGGACCAACGGTACTCAGAACATTACCTGGACCGCCTACGCGTCCATGGACGCCGTACCGGACGGGGGAGAAGAGATCGGTTCGGGGGTGACCGGACCGCTTACGGCCGGTGATAACCGGACAGGCATCCCGACGATTGGAGCGGTGTGGCCGGTATCTCCCGGTGACTATTATCTTATCATCAAGGAATCGGCGATGGATGAAATTGCCAATCCTGGGGACTATGCCGTATCCGCGGGTAAATTCACGGTAAGCGAGCCGCCGGATTACCTTATTGAGGCGGTTACATATCCCGTCGAAGCGGAACAGAATACGCCGATCACCGGTGAATTCACCGTAAGAAACGCCGGAAGCGGCGACGGAAAGAAGAACGTTCAGTGGGAAGTCTTTGTCAGCTACGATTCGGGATTCAGCCCGGACGACCAAGCTCTCGGGGACGGAGAGTTCAGCGCCCTCGAGGCCGGGGGGACGCGTATCATAGATCCTTCAGATCTCACCCTGACCGACTGGCCCTTCTACGGGCTCTGCTACCTGCTGATCCGCATTACAGCTGATGACGACGGGGACCCGTCACCGTCCAGCAACGAATATATCACCAGCGCGACCGAACTCTATATCCTAGATTCGGAAGGATCGGACAATCTCGGTCCATCCAATGATGGTTCCGGTACTCAATTTGGCGCTATACCCAACACCCAGCATATAGGCGAATTGAAACTGGGACAGACCCTGGTAGTCCGGGGGTGGCTGGATGACTCGGCACCATCAGAAAAATATGATACCTATGCCTTCGATATCCAGAATGGAGTTACAACCATCAGCACCTATGCCGCCTGGCCGGAAGATGATGATATAGGGGCTTTGTTCGTATGGGATGAGTTCAATAATGGATTCTCAAGCGCAGACAATGTTCATTTCAGAGAACCGGAAACGGGTGATCTCAGCGTCACCGGCTGGGCTTTTCCCGAGACCGGATATGTGGGAATGGAATCATACAAGTTTGTTCCTGATCCATGGCTGTATCCGTATACTATTTATATTTCCGGTGAGGATTGAGAGCTTATGCAATAATGCCACATTAGTGTAGCATTATTGCAACTCTTTTCGGGTTTTTTATTTCCCCCTATTTGAACATTTTCATCGAACATCTTTTATTTGATTATATTATCATGAATTAATTAGATACATAAGTAAATCGGTCAGTTGGCATCATCTTTGCTTAGGTATTACCATACAGTGTGTATCAGCTGTGATTCCTTCCGAAGAGAACTGAAATGGACCGGGAGCGAAAAACAATGGTGCGGGCTGTGTTTTAAATCAGGGAATCCAAACAAACAAAAGGAGATGGTTATGAAAAAATTCATGATCTCAGCTTTACTGGTGCTGCTTCTGAGTGGAATGGTTTTTGCCGGAGGTCAGCAGGAAGAGGGCGAGGGTGTGTATCCGTCGAAGACCGTGGAATTTGTTGTTCCGGCCGGTGCGGGCGGGGGAAGCGACACTCTGGCGAGAATATTGCTGGATATTATTCAAAGTAATAACCTGGTGGACGGTAATATTATTGTCCTGAACAAACCCGGTGGAGCAAGCGCCGTCGGTCAGGCTTATGTAACCAGGGCAGGTGTGGATGGCGACCATACGATTTTTACCATGAACGCCGCTCATGCTCTGGCGGGAAGGGCGAACCCGGCTATTGAATCGGAAACCTTCGTTCCTCTGGCTGTTGTTGCCATGGATAATGTTCTCTTTCTGACGAAGTCTGATAGTCCATACAAGACCCTCGATGATGCAATCGATGAGGCCAAGGCGAACCCCGACACCCTCACTGTAGGTTGTGCCGACAATCTTGACCAGCTCTGCGTCGCACAGATAAACAATGAAGCCGGTGTGAAGTTTACCAGCGTATATTTCGACAGCGCCAGCGAAATTACCGCGGCTCTTCTGGGCGGACATATTGATTTCGCGATAGCGAACCCGAACGAGTGTATCGGGCAGGTGCGGGCCGGTGAAGAACTTCCCCTGGCAACTTTCGCCAACGAGCGGCTCGATGATCCCTTCGGTGATGTACAGACCTTCGCTGAGCTTGGTTATCCGAATATAGAATTTCAGATGTTCCGATCCGTTGTAGGCGGCGCGGGAATGTCTCCGGAAGTACAGCAGTTCTGGAGTGATGTATTCGAAAAGGTCGTCGCGACCGATCAGTGGAAGACGGAATACATCGAGAAAAAAGTTCTGGATCCAAAGTTCATGCCCGCAAAGGAATACGCCCCGTATCATGAAAAGGTTGCCGAACGGCTCTATACAGATGCCAAGGCGATCGGCCTTCTGAAATAACAGAGTCATAAGAGATGTTTGCCCGCAATACGCAATACCTCGGGTATTGCGGGCAGCATTATAAAATGAATTGAGAGAAGAAAAGCGAGGTCTTACATGGAAATTGTGATCGCGGTTTTGAACATTATCATAGCCGTTACCTGGATTTTTCTGGGAGTGACGCAATACGGTTTCTGGAGCGGAGGGAAACCTCAGGGCGGATTCGTGCCGATTATTTTCGCGATACTGGTGCTTGTTTTTACTCTGGTCATCGTGTTCAGGCTGATGAGAAAAACCATTCCGGTGTATCCGATCAAAATCAATTGGGACGCCGCGACGCCCGTATTTTCCGCGATCGGAGGGGTGGTACTGATACTGCTGTTCGGGATTGCGCCGGCGGTGTTTCTGTTCAATTTCGGATGGATGCGATTTATCAGCAAGTATTCGCTGAAGAGAAGTATTTTTGTGAGTTTGATTTTCACGCTTTTTGTGTATGCGGTATTTCGGCTTTGGCTGCGAGTTCCGTTTCCCATCGGAATTGTTATGGAGTTGTTATGAACAATTTTGAATTACTGATGCAAGGTTTTGGCACAGCCCTCTCCTTCGTGAATCTGGCAGTTGCGATTGGTGGTGGAATACTCGGACTTTTTGTAGGAGCCATGCCCGGACTCGGAGCGGTAACCGGTGTAGCCCTGCTGCTCCCGATGACGTTCAAGATGAATCCGACAACCGCAATTATCTTTCTCTGCGGTGTCTATTTCGGAAACATGTACGGAGGGGCCTACAGTGCGATTCTTCTGAACATCCCGGGGGACTCCCCGGCTGTAATGACAGCCATGGACGGATTTCCCCTCAGCAAAAAAGGAAAGGCGGGCAAGGCTTTGTTCACGGCCAACGCGTCTTCCTTCATTGGCGGGGTTTTCGGGATAATCACCCTGACTATTTTCGGACCGATGCTGGCGAAGGTGGGACTGAAATTCGGTCCCGCCGAGGTTACTGCCCTGATTCTTCTCGCCCTTACCTCGATAGGATGGCTGCTGGGTGATGACCCGATCAAGGGGATAGTAGCATCGGCTCTGGGTATTCTGATATCGACCATCGGTCTCGATATGATGGCCGGAGGCCTGCCCCGGTATACCTTCGGCAGCGTAAGCCTGATGGGGGGGATATCCTTCATCCCGCTGGTTATCGGAATGTTCGGGATGACCCAGGTTATGGAATTGATGACCTCAAAACAGAGTGATTCGCTGGTCACAGGCAGGAGACTGACCCTGCGGGAGAGCTTTCTGGACAGGAAGGATATCAAAAGAATAGGAATGCCTGTGCTGAAAGGATCGGTCCTCGGCAATTTCATCGGCTTTCTGCCCGGAGCGGGAGGAACGACGGCATCCTTTCTCGCCTATGTATTCGAGAAGAAGACCAATAAAAAGGGCGATCAAATGGGGAAGGGAATGATCGAAGGTGTCGCGGTATCCGAGTCGGCCAATAACGCGGCAGCAGTCGGCGCGTTTATCCCCCTGCTCTGTCTGGGTATTCCCGGATCGGCTACGGCGGTTGTACTGCTCGGTGGTTTGATGATGTGGGGCTTGCAGCCCGGGCCGCTTCTGTTTCTCGAGCAGTCGGACTTTGTCTGGGGCCTTATAGGGTCCATGTATATCGGAAACCTTGCATGTATTGTTGTAGGGCTTGTGATGATCCCCTTCCTGATGTCCATCCTCAGAATACCGAGGGGGATTATGGCACCGATTATTGTCACCATCTGCATCGTCGGTTCATATTCCATCAAGAACAATCTCTTCGATGTTTGGTTCATGATCGGAGCTGGTATCGTGGCGTATATTCTGAAAAAGCATGATTACCCCATACCGCCGATCCTGCTTGCCTTCGTGCTGGCACCCCGGTTCGAACAGTCTATTCGCAGAGCCTTCACTATTTCCCATGGCTCTCCCCTCATATTCTTTCAAAAGCCTATATCTGCTTTTTTACTCGGCTTGACCCTGATCTTTATTCTGGCACCGGTGGTTATGAAGATCGCCGCAAAGGCGAAGAACAGGAAGGGTGCAGTGATGTAGCCGGCGGAAGGGCTTCGGGGAAATTTTGGAAGGATGAGAAAATACAGTTACATACACAGGAAAAGACGGTGCATCCCGAAAGATGTTTAAAAGGAGAGTAGTATATGAACTACGACATATTGTTCAAGTCTGACAGAAAAGTTGAAGTTGCGGTTATAGGAGTAAGCGGATTCAATCATTCCCTCTTCACTTACGGATTCAGAGGGGAGAAAATACATATCAGGATCGTATGCGGAAGGAATATCCAGAAATGCAGGGATGCGTATCATTCCGTCGGTATCCCGGATGAAAAAATCCAGCACTGTTCTTCCTACGAGGAGGGTATCGAAGCCCACAGGAAGGGAAAATATCTGATCTTCAATGATGTTGAAATAGCGATGAGAATGCCCTTCGATGTGGTCGTTGAGGGTACCGGAAATCCTGAAGCGTCAGCAGTCCATGTTCTGTCCGCTATTGAAAATAAGAAACACATCGTCATGGTAACCAAAGAATCCGATTCGGTGGCCGGTTCGATTATTGCCCGCAAGGCGAAACAGAACGGAGTCATATATTCTCTGGCCGAGGGGGATCAGCCCTCCCTTCTGGTCGGACTGGTAAGCTGGGCGAGGACCGCGGGATTGAAAGTGCTGAGTATTGGTAAATCCAGTGAGTATGATTTCATCTATAACGAAGAGAAGGGTGAAATCACGGTCCTCGACCAGACGCTATCAGTTCCCGAGCTCCGGGATTACTGGAGATTTGGGAAGGATATAAAGGGAACCCTGGAAAAAAGAAGTGAGCTGCTTTCGATGTTCAACCAGAGGAACATCCCGGACTATGCCGAAATGGGTATCGTGTGTAATCACCTTCCGGAATTTCACCCGGATATTCCGAGATTACACGTCCCGATCGCGAAAACTCTCGAGATACCGGATGTGATGTGTTCACGGGAGTACGGCGGCATATTCAACGGAGACCTGCGTATCGACGTTGTAAACTGCCTGAGGAGACCGGATGAACAGAGCCTTGAAGGGGGGGAGTGGGTCGTTGTGGCCTGTGATGACGAGGAAACCTGGAACGTTCTGCGTGATAAAGGAGTTCCCCTCAGCAGGAACGAAAAAACGGCCATGATCTACTACCCGGCCCATTATCTGGGCTTCGAATCCATTTTCAGCGTACTGTCCGCAGGCCTGCTCGGGATGCCTACCGGTTCTCCGGAACCCCGCCCCAGGTATGATCTTGTTGCCAGAACCTCGAAACCCCTCAAGAAGGGTACCAGCTTTGAGGCCCGGGGTCACCATCATATTATCGACGGACTGGAGGGGATGCTCCTTCCCGCCGAACCCATATCGCAGGGGAAGCAGCTGCCCTATTTCCTATCTGACAGCACAATCCTCAAGGAGGATGTCGAAGCGGGGACCCTTATCACCAGTGAAATGCTGGAATGGTCGGAGGACGCGGTATTATGGAAGCTGAGGAAAGAACAGGACATAGCATTCTTTTCCGAATAGAATTAGACTAGGGGGGACAGCAGTAAAATAATACGGGAAGGAAAAATGAAATTAGGAATAATTGCAGATGATTTCACAGGCGCAACGGATGTAGCGGGTTTTCTGGTATCCCACGGGGTACGGACGGTCCAGATTCTGGGAGTTCCGCAGTCGGACTCTCCCATCGAGGCCGAGGCGTATGTAATCAGTTTGAAAAGCCGCTCCTGCCCGGTAAAAAGCGCCGTAGAGATGTCCTTGTCGTCATTGAAATGGCTCCGGGACTGCGGATGTACCCACATCTATTTTAAGTACTGTTCCACCTTCGACAGCACGGCGGAAGGGAATATCGGTCCAGTGGCTGATGCAATTATGGAAGCGCTGAATGAAAAAAAGACTCTGGTTTGTCCTTCCCTTCCGGTAAACGGAAGAACAGTATATCAGGGGTATCTGTTCGTCTATGACAAGCTGCTCAATGAATCCGGTATGCAGGACCATCCTGTTACACCGATGAAGGACGCGAAACTCAAGCGACTGCTGGCACCGCAGACAAAGTATCAGATCGGTGAAATCGATGCCGCCGATATCGACAGGGGACCTGAAGAGGTACGGGAAAAAATAGCCCGGCTGACTGAAGAGGGCTGTTCCTACCTCGTCGTCGATACCCTGAAGGATGCTCATCTGGATTGTATCGCCGAAGCGGCCAGTGATTTTACCTTTTTTACAGGAGGCTCGGGGCTTGCCGCGGCGATTGCCCGGAGATGGAAGGGAAGCGATGGTGCTGCAGACCAGGCAGGTGAATCTTTCCGCCCTGCCGGCGGGAAAACGGTGATCCTGGCAGGATCGTGTTCCCGGATGACCAACAAACAGGTGAAGAAGTACTCCGGAATCGGGGCCTCTTTTTTCATTGACACGGAAGAGGTATTGAACAATCCGGAATATTTGAAGGAAGTCACCCGCTGGGTGGAAGAACACCTCGAAGACCTTTACGCTCCGATGGTCTACGCGACGAAAAGCCCTGAACAGCTCGCAATGAGCAAAGAGAGGTACGGAGATCTGCAGACAGGCGAGCGGATCGAAGCATTTTTCGGCATCCTGGGGGAGAAATTGCTGGCCCTCGGTGTGCGGAATTACATTATCGCCGGAGGAGAGACCGCGGGGAAGATCGTACAGGCCCTCAATCTGGAAGCTTTTCATATCGGACCGCAGATCGACCCAGGCGTCCCCTGGGTGAAAGCCGTTGATCGGGAAGTCTACCTGGCTTTGAAATCAGGCAACTTCGGAGCTGAGGATTTCTTTCGGAAAGCCCAGGGAGAAAATGATGGATGAAAACGATGGATGAAAACGCCCTCCGCCGGGAAATGGTGGTTCTCGGAGCGTCTCTCTATGACCGTGGCTACATAGCAGGCAGCGCCGGCAATATGTCCGTGCGGATAAACGAATCCGAAATTCTCATGACCCCTTCCGGATCCTGTTTGGGCCGGCTGGATGAAAAGACCCTTTCAAAAGTGAAGCTCGACGGTACCCTGGTAGACGGAAAGAAGCCGACCAAGGAAATATTTTTTCACCTGGCCCTCTACCGGAACGATCCGGAATGCAGCGCGATCGTTCACCTGCATTCCACCTGGACCACCCTTCTCTCCAGCCTTGCGGACCTGGACCGTGGATGCCCGATCAGGCCCTTCACTCCCTACTATGTCATGAAGATCGGACAACTCCAGGTCATCTCCTATTACCCGCCGGGAGATAAACGACTGGCCGACGATATGGTCGCATGGGCGGGAAAACGGAAGGCTTTCCTGCTGCAGAACCACGGGGCTGTTCTTCTGCATAAAACTCTCGAAGGTGCGGCGGATATGGCTGAAGAGCTCGAAGAAACCGCAAAAATAGCCTGTCAATCCGGGGAAATGAATATCAGATACCTGACGGATGATGAAATACAGGAGTTGAAAAAAGGGTAGTGTTCACGAAAAGGTACCTGAAATATTATTAAATTTATCTGCAGGATAGACATATCGTTTAGAACCAGGGAAACTCCCATTTTTAATCAGAACCCGTGCTATTTCCCCCGGGTGAATGATCTTAGGCAAGAGAAAAGTGCCGATTCGGGGTGCTGCGGTTTCATGTTGTCATCACCTATCTACTTAATACCAAACTTCTTCATACGGCGCCACAAGGTACTGCGGTCCATTCCGAGGGCCTTTGCAGCTTCGGCTTTGTTGTTTCCGTATTTTCTTAGACATTCGAGGATAGTGGCCCGTTCAAGGGCCTGTACGTCCGCCCATGGATCGTTGATCTTTCCTCTGTCTACAGGGGTATTGAAGCCACTGTTTCCGCCATAGGCTTGATAGACATCCTCCATCGAAATTGTTTTTCCCTTGGCGATTACCGACAATCTTTCACCAAAGTTCCTTATCTGACGGACATTTCCTTCCCAGTCCCGGGAGAGTAAAAAAGCCCAGCATTCCTCATCTAAGGCCCGGCTGTAACCGTGGGCCAGAGTGTCATATTTGGAAAGGAAGTATTCAATCAAAATCTGAATATCCTGCCCCCGGTCCCGTACGGGTGGGACGTTCAGACGAAGTACGTCAAGCCGGTAAAACAGGTCTTTTCTGAATTGTCCCTTGTCTACCAGTTCACGGAGATCTTTATTTGCAGCCGAGATCACCCTGATATCTACCGGCATAACCTTATCATGACCAAGCCGCATGATCTCCCGCTCTTCTATGACCCGGAGAAGGCGGCCCTGTAGGAAAGGAGTTATTTCCGATACTTCATCGAGGAAAATGGTACCCCGATGGGCCAGCTCGAATAGTCCTGTTTTCCCTCCTTTGGATGCTCCGGTGAATGCACCTTCTACGTATCCGAAAAGCTCGCTTTCGAGAAGGGATTCCGGCAGAGCAGCACAGTTGATCGCCACAAAGGGCCCGTTTTGCCGTGTACTGTTCGCATGTATGCCTTGAGCGAATAACTCCTTCCCCGTTCCCGTTTCGCCAATGATGAGAATATTTGCTCCGACACAGCTGTAGTCCCGGGCGAGGGATATCGTATTTTTGATTATAGCGGATTCGCCGATTACATCATCAAACCGGTAACGGGCGACAAGACCTTTTCTGTGAACTTCCCGGCGGATACGTGACTCTATTTCCTGAAGATGGGCAACCTCCTGGAAAGTAATCAAGTGCCCTACGACTTCTCCGCTTACCTTTATGGGAATACGGTTCGTTGTAAAAGAATTGCCCTTTATATTGATAAGATCGCCAAAGGACGGTTCCTGAATACTGAGGATCTCTGAAAAGTTTATCTCCGGAATAACCTCGCTTGCCAGCCGGCCGGTACAATTCGTATAGGTTAATCCCAGCATTTTAAAAGCGTCGCCGTTCATGACCGTTATGCGGCCCCATCGGTCTATAGATACGATCCCTTCATGGACATGTTCCACAAGAGCCCGGAATCTTTCCGTTCGTTCTCTTTCCTGGTGCCTTATTTTAATAGCCCTGAGGGCTTCGTTGAGGGCCTGCCGGATTGCCTCCTTTCCGGAGTCGATACGCACCGCATGGTAAGCAGCCTTACCGGCAATCTGATATATATGATTGCCCCCGATAAAGAGGTCAGCGCCTTCGTTTTTTGCCTTCTCCACCATCGAATAGGCATCGTCTCTGTGCTGCATCAGGAGAGCGGATACTTTCAATTTGAAAAAATTCTGCAGGATTTCCGCTCCGTAGATAACATCCGGCGTGCCAATAAAGGCAATGTGGGAAGGGTTGTACTTCTGAATACCCGTCGATACAGCTTTGAATACATCGTAGCCGACCATCGGGATTTCGATGAGAGGTATATCGAGGGAGAGGTTTTTTATAAAAGAAGCAGTGAGACCCCGGGCAATTATCGCTTCACCGAAAAACTCGTGTTTTTTTACCGCAGACAGCTCCATGATGCTGACATGCAGGTGTATCTCATCCCGATTTGCGAATTCCTCAAAAGATTGTTTTACAATCCCTTCCAATTCCTTGTAAGGGACAATGAACTCTACATCGTACAATGTCTTATCCCGCTTATCCTTTCTTGCCCCGGCAAACCGGCAAACCTGAGGATTACTCAATGAGTGTCCCCGAAACGGTACCTGAATTATGCCTAAGATATACCAGAAGTATAGACATACAGGATACATCCCGGAAAATTTCAGCGCTTGATTTAAGGCTATGCTAAGTGCCTCAGGTGAACACTTTCAGTAGTGGGAAAAGCGCCGTTTCGGGAACACTACTAACCTGCTCATCAATCTATCATCAGACTCGTTCCCGCGCTGTTATGAAAAAATCGCGAACAACGCTTCTCGAGCAGTTCCATTGCCTCCCTGCCGGTGCAGTGGGATACTCCGATGATCGTATTCTCCATTGCAGCAAGCATATCCACGGCTTTCCTGAGCCGTTCACCCTGCGCTTCCTTGAGGTGTGTACCGCCGACGATGGCCCGGATCGGCAGACCGAAAAGTTTCTTTACACTTCCGACAATATCCATGATCCCCGGATGGGAACAGCCAACGACGAGGACAATACCGGAACGGACCCGGACAACCACTGAAACTTCGTCTTTGAGATCATCAATACTAACCATGCCGTTCTCGTAAAAAACCAGCCGCGGATTGTTTGTTTCAAGAGGTTCACTGCGGTCGAAGGATGTGACGACAAATACATTCGGGATAATTTCTGTTTTCCGGGCGGTGAGCTCATGTATCTTGATATTCTTTGAGAGAAGCTCTGATCTGGTAAACCGGTTGCCGACAAAGCGCAAGGCTTCACCCCTGCGGGAATACTTCGGTCTGAAAAACCCTTCGCCTACATATAGATTCAGAGGTCTGGAATAATCCCACTGTTCAGTAAGATCGAAAAATCCCCCGCTGTGATCGTAATGCCCATGACTGAGCACAACGGCATCTGCGGTCATCGGGTATACCTGGAGAAACGAAGCGTTACGTAAAAAAGCCGCGCTTTGTCCGGTATCGAAGATGAGATTCCCGTCATCGGTCTCTATGAAAAAAGACAAGCCATGTTCGGTAACCAGAGACTCGTGATCTCCCGGTGAATCCTCAATGAGAGTGGTAAGTTTGACAGACATGTATGTATCCTTGAAAGCTTGTGATCCTGCCGACACAACTCGGAAGTATACCATAATCATATATGAAGCGGAGAAAATATTCCACTTTCAGTAGAATTGAATCAACTGTTATGCGGTGGAACGGGATCCGGCGAACCGGGAGTGTCGTTCGTACAGATGATCCGCGGGGCTGCTTTCCCCGCCGGGCTCCCTATTCCCTGCCGATATTCCTCCCCCTCCTTAAAATGAGGAGGGTCCGCAGGATGACGAAGGCGATAATCACCAGGATAACAGCCCCCGTCCATGAATATTTCGATAATACACCCGGGACGAGAATCAGCTCGATGTAGGTGAAGGTCCAGATGATTCCGGCCCGCAGCCAGTGAGCCATGGCTCTGATGACGGCGTAGTGCTGTTCTCTGGTATCCGGGGTAATGGTATAGGGATAATTTGTCACCATGTTCGGATTCCTGAGGGTTAGCCCGAGCAGAAAGAATATGAAAAGTGAAATGGCCGGACTTAACCAGACGATCCATTTCCCGGCATACCTGTCTGCCTCACCTGAGAGGGTGAAATGGGCAGGAACACGGTCGGGGAGCTGATCCCAGAAGATCAGAACGATGGCGATGCTAACCACGATGCCCGCGATTGCCATTATTGTATAGAGTGTGTGTGAATGGTCCTTTTTCATTTTCACCCCCCTTTTGCCGGACGTGACTTGATCTCATCTTTAAGGTAACCGGCGGCGGATCTTCTTTAAACATCCGGATATTTCTCACTCCTCCGGATCTTTCGGCCGGTCCGGCAGGCTCTCTGGTACTATAGCGGGATTGGATTTGCTGATCAATGAGGGGAATAGAAGAGGTGCGAAAGAGTCAGCAAAACAAAAAAAGGAGGGAATAACGCTTTACTTGAAAGTTCCGGATGAGAACAGGTAATAATCCTTTCACGGAATCGACACTGAATAAAAAAATTGACAGATAAGTGAATCGGGTGTAGCCTGAAATAAACTGATATATCAGTTTAGGAGGTAGTATATGAAAAGTTTCACTAAAACTGCCGGAATGATTCTTGTGTTTCTGCTGGCGGTTTCAATCGTGCCGATTTTCGCCGGCGGAGAGCAGGAGGACGGCGGGGCTAAGAAGTATGTGCTCCGTTTCAACCATGTTCTAACAGAGAAAGATCCCTACCATCAAGCGTATCTCGAATGGGCTGAAGCAGTAGCGGATCGGACGGACGGAAACATGGTGATCGAGGTTTTTCACAGTTCACAGCTGGGCATCGAAGAAGATATCATCGAACAAATAAGGCAGGGAGCCAATATCGGTCAGAACACTGATTCGGCACGTCTTGGAAATTACGTCCCGGGTATAGCCGTTATGAACGGACCATACTTTGCTGACACCATTGGGGAGGTTGAGAAACTGAAAACTCTCGACACTGTCAAAGGGTGGAAGCAGGAACTGGAGGATGCATACGGAATAAAGGTCCTCTCCTTCATGTGGGTCCAGGGATTCCGGAACATGCTTACAAACAAGCCGATCTATTCCCCTGAAGATTTGGATGGATTGCTGATCAGATCTCCCAATGCCCCGATCTGGATGGAATCGATCCGTTCCCTGGGGGCTACTCCTGTAGCGTTGAACTACGGCGAGGTGTATACTGGAGTACAGACGAAGGTTGTAGACGGATGCGGGAATGTATATCCAGCTACCTACAGTACCCGAATGTACGAGGTCCTCGATTATCTCAATGAAACCCAGCACATCATGCTCATCAATTTCGCCATTGTCAGTTCCGAGTGGTTCGACAGTCTGCCGGAGGAGTACCAGATCATTCTCGAAGAGGAATGTGAAAAAGCGGGCATGCGGGTGTCCCAGCGGATAATGGGAGAGCTTGCCGATGAAGCGAAAAAGAAACTTCAGGAAGAAGGTATGAAAATTATTCCGTATTCCGATATTGACATAGCAGCCTTCAAAGCGGCGTCGGATTCAGCATACGAGGCCCTCGGCCTTATCGAGGTCAGGGACCAGATATTCAAGGAGATGGGAAAGTAAGGAGAATAGAGATGAGGCAGCCTGCACCTGGAGATAAATCCGAACAGAAAAAAAGTCTATCGGAAAAAATAGAATCGGGAGAAACTGTAGTGGCAGGTGTCTGCCTCATCTCATCAACCCTCCTTATCTTTCTCGCTGCCGTTGTCCGGTCCTTTTCCCAGCCGATCAACTGGTCTTTGGATATTTCACTTTTCCTATTTGCCTGGGCCGCTTTTCTCAGTGCTGATATAGCCTACCGGGATAACAAGCTGGTAAGCCTCGATTTCGTTCTCGAATCAGTGTCCGAGAGAGTAAAAAAGGCTCTCATGATACTTATCTATTTTATCATTTTGATTTTCCTCCTATCCCTTTTCTATTACGGGACGATCCTGGTCTATAAAACCAGAGCCCGGGCTTTTCAGGGAATACCGAATTTCAGTTATTCCTGGATTACGATGAGTCTTCCTTTGGGAGCATTATTACTGGTACGGTCGACTATCGAAAAGCTCATTCCGCTCCTGCGGAAACTGAAAATCGAAGGATCAAGGGATGAAAAATAGAACAGACAAAAATCCTGGGAGTACAGCATGCTGTTAGTATCCATCGCTTTTCTTATCTTTCTTGCTATCGGGATGCCTGTAGCTTTCGCGATTGGTATATCGGGAGTGGTTTTTTTTCTGCAGCATCCGGAACTTCCGTTTACCATGATTGCCCAGCTTCCGATTGCTCAAACACAGAAAGTTCCCATGCTCGCAATACCTCTGTTCATCTTTGCGGGGAACCTTATGAACGCTACCGGGATCACCGCCCGTCTGGTGAAACTCGCTACTCTTCTGACGGGACACATGAAGGGCGGCCTGGCGCAGGTAAGCGTGGTACTCAGTACTCTGATGGGCGGGGTCTCAGGATCGGCTACCGCCGATGCGGCCATGGAAGCTCGGATACTCGGTCCCGGAATGATCGACAGCGGATATACCAAGGGCTATACGGCGAGCGTCATCGGCTTCACTTCCCTCATCACCGCGACGATCCCGCCGGGTATCGGTATAATTATCTACGGAACCGTCGGTGAAGTATCCATCGGACGTCTCTTTGCGGCTGGTTTGATGGTCGGATTCATCATGATGCTGGTAATGATGGGAACCGTTGCCGTTACCGCACGCTTGAGAAACTGGAAACCTGAACGGGCGACCCGGGCCGGTTTTAAAGAAATCGCGGGTTCTCTCGCTGAAACCATATGGGCCCTTGTATTTCCGATTCTTCTCCTTGTCGGTATTCGCTTCGGTCTTTTTACCCCCTCCGAAGTAGGGGCTTTCGCCTGTGTGTATGCTGTGTTTGTAGGTGTCTTTGTTTACAAGGAATTTACCTGGCAGCGCCTGAGGGAGACCATGCATCACACCATCAGAGATATCGGCGCAATTATGTTCATTATTTCCCTGTCCGGTATCTTCGGCTATGGGATACCCATTGAAAGAGTTCCGCAGATGCTCACCGGAATTATCACCGGACTATCGGTAAATCCCACGATGGTATTGATCATGATCATCGTCTTCCTGGTGTTCGTGGGTATGGTCATGGAAGGATCGGTGGCAATTCTGCTGCTGACGCCGATCCTCCTGCCTATGGTCGAAACCCTGGGTGTCGATCCCGTACATTTCGGACTGATTATGTGTTCGGTCATTACGATGGGGCTCCTTACACCGCCCATCGGAATATCCATGTACACAGTCTGCTCCATCCTCGAATGTCCGACCCGTGAATATCTGAAGGAGTTCATGGTCTTTCTCGTCGCGTTTATCATCTACATTGTCGTTCTGGTGTTTTTCCCCGGGGTCGTGCTGCTCATACCGAGGTTGCTCTATGGAAGTTAAAACTCCCCGGCTGAAAGCGGCCGGGCTTGAAGAAAAGATTGTCATTGTAACCGGGGCCAACCGGGGAATAGGCGCGGCTATCGCTTCCGGGTTCGCGGAAGCAGGTTCCAGAGTCATAGCTGTTGATCTGGAGGAACCGATCTCCCTCCTGGAAACAGTCGGTTCAGCAAGGAACAGAATTGTCCCTGCTGCCCTGGATGTGACGGATCATAAAAAAGTCCTCGCTGTTATCGAAGAGGTGGCACGGATGTACGGGCCGCCGGACATACTGGTGAACAATGCCGGCATCATCGCCAGGGGGACTATAGAAGAACTCAGTTACCGCGAATGGCTTGCTGTGATGAATGTAAACCTCAATGGACCTTTCAACATGAGCAAAGCTGTTATTCCCTATATGAAAAAGCGAAAAACCGGGGTAATAATCAGCATCACATCCATCGCCGGTAAAATGGGTGACATTACCGCAGCTCCGGCCTACGGGACCTCCAAGGGGGCTGTCAACACCTTTACCCGGTCCCTGGCAAGACAACTTGCCGATTATGGTATCAGGGTAAACGCTGTAGCTCCGCACGCCGTGGAAACTGACATGAGCGCGAGCTGGTCGAAGGAAAAGCGGCGAAGTGTAATCGAAGGGATCCCCCTGAAAAGACTCGCTCAGCCGGCGGAAATTGCCGACGCCGTACTCTACCTGGCTTCGGACAACGCGGGCTTTATAACCGGTGAAGTTTTGAACATCAACGGCGGCGCCTTGATGGATTAGAAAGAGAAAGAAATGAAAGTTCTTATACTCGGCGGCACGGGTCTTATCAGCCGGGAATTGACCCGGCAGTTAGCTGATAGAGGTGCGCGAGTCACTATCGTAAATCGTGGGAAAAGTACCGCAGCTGTTCCCAAAAGCGTAGAGATACTCACCTGTGACAGGCATGATAGCCCGGCCTTCACTGAACTCTTTCAGGGCCGTGTCTTCGATGCGGTCGTGGATATGATTTGCCTCAATTCGGAAGACGCCAAACAGACAATAGAACTTTTCCAAAGCCGGTGCGGTCAGATAGTGATCGTTTCATCGGTCGCTGCTTACAAGCGGCCCCTACGAAGTATACCGACGATGGAAGATGAAGCAGATTTATGGGAAAGTCCCGTCTATTCGTACGGATTCGCAAAAGCGGAAATGGAACGGTATCTCGCAGGCCCCATACAATCAGGAGTGCCCATTACCATTGTCCGGCCATCTCTGACCTTCGGGCCGGGATCCCGGAATTTCGGTGTTTTAAGACAGAACTACGGGGTGCTGCAAAGGATTCGGGACGGTAAGAAGCTGATCATGTTCGGAGACGGTACAAATCCCTGGAGTTTTACTTTCAGCCGTGATCTTGCCCGGATGATGATCGGCCTTCTGGGAAAAAAGGAAACCTTTGGGCAAACCTTTCATCTGGCAAATCAGGAGCGAAGCAACTGGCTTGATCTCTATCTCGAAATGGGACGGATCACCGGAAGAGAACCTCATATCGTCTATGTCCCGTCAAAAGTCCTTTACGAAGCCGATCCGTTGATTTTCGGACATATCTACTATGAAAAATCCCATCCGGGACTCTTCGACACTGCAAAATACCTGAGTATCACCGGTGATATCTCCTCCTGCACACCCCTGGCGCAAGGGCTGGAAGAGCTTGTACGATCATGGGAGGAAGAGGGACTGCAGCCTGATCCGGATATGGATGCAGTGGAAGACAAAATTATCTCCCGCTTGAGCGGTCCTTATCGAGCCTTCTAATATCCCGGTGGCTTATTCCGGCAGGGCAAGAAAATCGGGTTCTTTAATGATATTTTCGCGGCTTTTAGCTAGGTGGGAATCAATAATCTCCACGGCTTTCGGAGAGTGTTCTTTCAAGTATCTGACAAGAAGGCTGTGTTCAGAAAAAGTTGCCGAAGGACCATGACATGCTCCCTGACCGTATCTGAAACTCATACTCAAGTGCATATTTACATTCTGGTAATATTGCTGAATGTAGGTGTTGCCTGTCAGCCTGCAGAGTTCATAGTGAAACTGCCGGTCCAGTTCAATGTAACGCTCAAGGTCTTCTTGGGTGTCGACTTTGCGCTTTGATTCTGCGAATAGCGACATCTCCGCCAGGATCGAATCCAGAAGGGTAAAGTCTTCGTGACGCATCTTTTCACAGAGCGAGAATACAGCAAAATGTTCGATCATGCTTCGTGCGTCTATGGCATCGAGAACATCTTTCTTTCTGGGAGTTCGGACATAGCAGTGACTTCGAGGATAGATTACTACGATTCCGTCCTGTTCAAGTCTTTTTACCGCGTCTCTGATTGGCATGCTGCTTACGTGCAGCTCTGCAGCAATCTGTTTGATATTCAATCGATCGCCGAAGCGAATTATACCCCTGGCGATCTGGTTTGCGAGGAAATCATACACCTGATCACTGAGACTCGAACCGTTCTCGATAGAGAAATAAGGGGGAGCCTCTTCGGTCTGCGCGCTGGTGCTCATACGTATTTTCAGTATACAAAATATTTGGTTCATCTACAAGATTGATTCTATAGGGGTGCCCGAACAATTGAGGTCTCCTAATCGAAGGGTTTGAGAAGGAGATAAAACCAATGGCTTTGGTTTATCCGGAGCCCTCTTATCTGCTGACATTTACTTTCTTTGTGCTCTTTTTACTTTTAATAAAAAAATTCTTGACGATCCTCAAAAATCGGTGCACAGTTTATATGGCTATTTTTTTATCGAAAGTATAGTGTCCCCGAAACGGTACCTGAAATATACTTAAGTTTCGCTGGAGGATAGACGTACAGGGTAAAACGCAAGATTTTCCCGCGCCTCATCGGAGGTCCTGCTATGTGCCTTGTGTGAATACCTTTGACCGATAAAGAAAGCGCCGTTTCGGGGACACTACCCATGGGAAAAGGAGGATATAATTGAAGTACAATGAAATGATCCTGACCGCCGAGGAATCGGCTATTCTGGAAGGCGGGCAGGGTGAGACGATGCGCAAAGCCCTCGAGTCTATCATCAAATACGGACAGACCTTCGGGGCGAAAAAGCTCGTGCCGATCGATCATCCGGTGCACCTGGTGACCTCCTTCGGCATACCGATGCTCAAGCCGGTCTTTTCAATGATGGACCAGTTGATAGAATCAGGACTAAAAACGGAGCATCCCTTCACAGTGGACCCCCGGCCGATGGATTTCGGGAATGTAAAATGTTCCCTTATCGAAAAGCTGGTGTTCAGGAAAATCATGTACGGAGCCCAGGAGACTTACGAGGGGCAGCTGAAGAAGGTCGGCCTGGCCGGCGATGATGCCTTTACCTGCACCTGTTATATGGACGAAGTAGGAAACATCCCGCAGAAGGGACAGAATCTCGCCTGGGCGGAATCCTCGGCGGTGGTCTATGCAAACTCGGTGCTGGGAGCCCGAACCAACCGCAACTCCGGAATCCTGGAACTGCTCTGCGGTATCGCCGGGCGCGCGCCGGTTTTCGGTTTTCTCACCGACGAAGGGCGCCGGGCCAGCTGGGTCATCGAAGTGCGGACCAGCGGGCGTCCGGAGGCCCAGGTCCTCGGCAGCGCAATCGGGATGAAGGTGATGGAGGACGTCCCCTATATCAAGGGCCTGGATGCCTTCCTGGGCACCGAAATGAGCCAGGAAAATCGGGATTACCTGAAGGACATGGGCGCGGCGACAGCCAGTAACGGAGCAGTGGGACTGTACCATGTGGAAAATCTCACTCCCGAGGCGAAGGACCTCGGCGTGAAGCTTATCAAAAAGGACGCGGCCACCTACGTGATCGATGACGCGGAGCTCCGGCGGATCAGGGACGGGTATCCGGTCATGTGGAAGAACAAATCCGCCGCACCGGCCCGCTGCTTTATTGGCTGCCCGCACCTTTCAAAGCGGCAGATCCACGAGTGGCTCGGACGGATCGAGGCCGAACTAGAACGGCAGGGCAGAACACGGGTAGCGGTGGACACGGTCATGACCGCAGCGCCCCAGGTTGTCGAGGCGTTCAAACGCGAGAACGGAGCCTGCGAGCGGCTAAGAGCGACCGGGGTTCATTTGGCATCCATCTGTCCACTGATGTACATGAACAATCCGCTGTGCGCGAAAAAAGCGATTATCACCAATTCGAACAAACTGCGGACCTATTCGACCGCCCGTTATTTCACGGACGCCGAGATCGCGAAGATCGCAGTGAAGGGGAGCATCGATGTCTGAAGAATACAAGGGAAGAGTAATCATAGCAGGCCGTCTCGAGGGCGAGGCGGTGGTATCGAGGAAGGGTTTCAATACCCTCGCCTCGTTTCAGAAGAGCGCCATGTCAAAGAAGAAGGAAGCCATCTGCGGCGATCAGAACAATCCCGAAGTTTTCGGGAAAAACCTGACCGGCAAGGTTCTCTGCCTGCCGAAGACCATTGGTTCAACCACAGGAGGGATGGTCCTGCAGACCGCGGCGCATCTGGGTATAGCACCGGCGGCCCTTCTTTTCTCCGAGGAAATCGATTCGCTGGCTGCCTCGGGGGTTATTCTGGCCGAAATCTGGGATGACAATAGAATCATCACCATCGACCAGCTTGGTTCCGGCTTTCTCGAAGCGGTGGAAGACGGTGATAAGATTGAGATCGATGATACCGGTACGGTGCGGATCATCAAAGAGAAAACACAGCAGAACTGAAGCAGGAGTTGCATATGGAAACTTATCAGAAAAAACTACAGGAGCTGATCGATGGATACGGCACCTGGTACGAAAACAGGGAAGCCCTCGAATCGGGACGGATGACCAAAAACCTCTATCCGTACACGAGTATCTTCTCGCCGATCCGGGTGAACAGTATTACCATAAAGAACCGGCTTGTCATGGGCCCGATGGGAAATATTTCCATGGCCGAGGAGACCGGCCGCCCGAGTGCCAAGATGGTGCAGTATTTCACCGAACGGGCGAAAGGCGGAGTAGGCCTGATTACTTCCGGTCTCATTCCGATCAGTCACGGGGTTGATCCCACGGTTACCGAGATGGATAACCTCTCGTACTTTCCCCGGATCGACCGGTCCCGGACGAACTTTTCGGCCTGGCGGGATATCGCCGAGCGCTGTCACGGCTACGGCGCCAGGTTTTTCATCCAGCTGACCCCCGGTCTCGGACGGGTCGGAAGCCCCGAATGTCTTTTGAATAAAAAGAAACTGCCCGTCAGCGGCTCATGGAATCCCAACTTCTACCTGCCGGCGATCCCCTGCAAACCCCTTTCGAGCAGGGGGGCCTGGAAGATCATCAAGCGGGCCGGACAGGCCGCGGCGGATGCCAAAGCCGCCACCATCGACGGAGTTTATCTGCACGGCCATGAAGGCTACCTCCTCGAACAGATGACCAACAAAGCCTTCAATCGCCGGCGGCTGGGTAAATTCGCCGACGTGCACGCCTTCGGCGTTGAAATGATCAGAGAGATCCGTAAGCGGGTCGGTCCCGACTATCCGATCATGTACCGGATCGACCTCAGTCTGGCCCTGAACGAGACCTACAAAGGCAAGATGAACACCGTCCGGTCCCTGAAAAAGTTTCGGAATGAAAGGACCATCGCCGAATCTCTCGCGTACATGGAAGAGCTCGTCGCGGCGGGGGTCGACCTCTTTGATGTCGACCTGGGCTGTTACGACAACTGGTGGCTCCCGCATCCGCCGGCGCCGATGCCTCCGGGTTGCTTTCTCGATATCGCTGCAATCGCCAGGGAACATTTCATCAGCCGGGGTATCAAAACCAACAAGGGTCTCGATGTGCCCATTGTAGCGGTGGGCAAACTCGGGTATCCCGACCTGGCCGAGAAGGCCCTGCGGGACAAGCGCTGCGACATGATCATGCTCGCCCGGCCTCTGCTGGCCGACCCCGAATGGCCGAAGAAGGCCTACGCCGGACGGGTGGAGGACATCCGTCCCTGTATCGGCGATCAGGAAGGCTGCATCAACGAGTTCGTCGAAGGCGGCCACCCGCAGTGCGCCGTCAATCCGCGCTCCGGTTTCGAGGAAGTCTTCGACGGCCGGGAAATGTCTCCCGCCGAAAAACCGAAAAAAATTGCAGTCATCGGTGCGGGTCCGGCGGGTATTCTGACTTCCCTCGTTGCAGCCCGGAGGGGCCATAAGGTCGTCCTCTTTGAAAAGGAAAAGGAGATCGGCGGAATGCTCGTACCCGGCAGCCGGCCCCGGATCAAGTTCGACGTACTCAACTACCTCGAGTATCTGCGGCGGCAGGTCGAACTGGCGAAAAAAGAGCTGTCCCTGGTCGTGAAAACCGGAACTCAGGTCACTGCGGAACAGCTGAAGAAGGACAGCTACGACGCCGTCGTCTGCGCCACCGGAACAGTTCAGAGCAGTCTCCCCGTGAAGGGAATTGATTCACCCAAAGTGGTCGCGGCGGTGGATCTGCTGAAAGATCCGGAACGCGCCGAAGGCGCAAGCAATATCGTTGTCGTCGGGGGAGGAGAAGTGGGCTGCGAAACCGCCTACATGCTGTGCCAGGAAATGAAAAAAAACGTGAAGGTCGTTGAAATGCTGCCCAGCTTCATGGAGGGTGTCTGTACGGCCAACCGCGGCTATCTCCTCCATTACCTGGAGGACCTCGGGGTGGAGCTCATCAACTGTGCCGCCCTCAGGGAAATCCGGGACTCCGAATGCATCATCGAGAAAAATGCCTCCGATACCGTCCCGGACCCGTACCTGACCTGGACTCCTCTGCTGCCGGAGAATATCGATAATCCCTTTGCAAAGAAAATCCGGAAACAGCCTGAGGAAGTTTCCCTGCCGGCCGACCTCGTCGTTCTGGCAGTCGGCGGCAAACCCGACGAAAGTTTCTTTCATGAATGCCAGCGGATCAGCGCCGCTCCGGAGCTCTACAACATAGGTGATTCCTTCTCCTGCGGCCGGGTATTCGAAGCGACCAAATCGGCTTACCAGGCGGGTATTTCTCTGTAGGAGGAAACGCGGGAGATATAAAAAAAGTGTCCGCCGGCTGTCTGAGAAAACAGATCGGACCGGCACATTCAGCCTGGGGCTTGGCGACCAGAGTTTCAAGACCTGGGTTTTGAATCCCGGGGCTTCGGGCCCCGGGATTTCTGTCCGTGTATGCTCCGGATGTGCATTTTGAGACCGGCACAGCCGGCGGCGCCGGAGCAGCAGAACGATACCTGCGGCAGAATCCCGAGGGATCTGCACCAGACTGCATGAAAGCACTCTTCGGGCTGTCCCGGGTAAACTTCCTTGCCAATCCGGGGATGCCGATTTATTATTGATGCATGACAAAAATAAGGGACCTGTGGTACGGGCTCTCCATCCGAACGAAGTTGATGACCTTTTTTTCGATCCTGATCATCATCATCAGCGTACTGAATGTCTATATCCTCACGAATATTTACCGGTACATGGACATATACACCCGGGAGCTGGAAAAAACGGCGCAGGTTCATCTTCTGGAGAAGAAGATTGTTGAGTGCGGAAATGCCTTCGAGTCCTGGGTTGTACGAAACAGCCGGGAGGCACTTACCGATTATCACCGGCAGATCCCGGAGGTGTGGAGCGCCTGGGGGGATGTGAACCGGAGCTCCGGGGAACTGCTGGATGCACGGTTTCAGATTTCGGCGATCAGGTATGCCTTCCTGGCCTATATTGAAACAACCGGTGAGGCCGAAGAGCAGGTGGATGTGAACAGGGATATTTTCATAGACCGATTCCTGAGGACCCGCAGGCTGAGCGGCTTTATGACTGAATACTTGAAGGAACTTCTCGATATAAGGCTGAGCGAAAGCAGCAGGACCCACGCGGTCCAACTGGAGCGGGTAAATTCGATCAGACTGGTGAGTTTTTTTGGTATCGGCGGCATTGCGCTGTTGATGATGTTTTTCGGCACGATCTTCTCGGGAAGTATAAGCCGACCCCTCAGAACCCTGGCCGATCATTCCAAGAGGATGGCCGAGGGGGAGCTCACGGTCGATGAGATCCACCTCTCCTACCGGGACGAGATCGGTATACTGACCAGGTCCTTCAACCGGATGAGACGAAAAATCAACAGTATGATACAGAGCCTGGAAGATAAGGTGGAGATAGAGAAAAAGCTCCGGGAGGATGAACTGAAAATAGCCGAGATGAACCGGTCCCTGCAGGAAGCTCAATTCCTCAGCCTTCAGTCTCAGATAAATCCCCACTTCCTCTTCAACACCCTGAATACCATCTCGAGGACTTCCCTGTTCGAGAAGGCTCCTGAAACGGTTCGCTTGATCGAGGCCCTTTCCAAAGTCCTGCGGTATACCCTCAACGAACAGAACAAGGTTGTCCCGATGAGTGAGGAGGTGAAGATCCTCGAGGATTACATGCATATCCAGCAAAGCCGTTATGGAAAGAGGCTGGGGTACAGGACAGATTTCTCCGTACCCCTCGATGAGGTGAAACTGCCGATCTTCACCCTGCAGCCGCTGGTGGAGAACGCGATAAAATACGGGATAGAACCCTCCGAGGAGGGCGGTGAGGTACGCATCAGCGCTCACTATGCTGACGGCAGTCATCTTGATACGGCTTCGCTTCAGAAGAAGAGCGCCTATGATTCGGAGGGCGTCCGGAAGGGCAAAAAAGATATAATTATAAAGATCGAAGATACCGGTATCGGAATAGACGAGGAGACGCTGAAAAGACTATCGGTCCCCCGGGAGTCCTCTCTATCCGGTCATTCCTCGGGTATCGGGATTTCCAATGTCCGCCGCCGGCTCAGCCTGGTGTATAGACGCGCGAACAGTCTCAGTATAGAACGCCGGCCTGAAGGAGGGACAGTCATTCAAATCATTATCCCAGGGAGCGCGCATTGTATCGAATACTGATTGCCGATGATGAGAGACTCGAGCGGGAAGCCCTGAAGTTCATACTCAACAAGGGGCTCGATTATCCGATCGAAATTCAGGAGGCCGTCAATGGCCGGGAAGCAATCGTAAAAAGCAGGAGCTTCCGGCCGGATATCGTGTTCATGGACATCAAAATGCCGGGTATTGACGGGATAGAGGCCTCCGGCAGCATCCGGGAAGCTCTGCCCGGGGTGGAGCTGATTTTCCTGACAGCCTTTAACAAATTCGAGTACGCCAGAGAAGCTATACACCTCGGGGCTTCTGAATATCTTGTGAAGCCTTCTTCGGAAAGCAGAGTCCTGGAAACGACGGAGAGGGTGATCAGAAAAGTCGAGCAGGCAAAAAAGGAGATGGACAGCCGGAAGAATAACGAGCTGAAGCTTTCGAGGGCCGCCGAGTATCTGGAGAACGAGTTCGTCTACACTGCTGCCATGAGAGGGATGACGGAGAGCAAGTTCATGGATTATATCGCAATCCTGGATCTCACCTTCAAGGCGGGCAGAGGAGGAGTGATGAAACTCTTCTACGATTCCTATCCCCTGCAGGTCGAAGGCGGTTATCAGAAAGCGATTCTCAAGAAGCGATGTGCTCTGATTCTGAAAAAAAGATGCGCCCGGGCGGGGATACAGGTCCTTACCAACAACGAACTGGCTGTCATCTATTTCCTGCTTGTTATTCCCGAGGAAACCGACTATGACGGCCTGGACTATGATGAGATTCTCAGTGACACCGCAGTCCGGATCAAAGAGGATCTGAGCATCGATGTCCACATCGGAACCGGCGATATCTTCACGGAGCCCCGGCACTGTCTAGAATCCTTTTCGACCGCCGGGCGGTCGGAACATGGACAGGAGAACACGTCCGGATTTCCGATGGACCTGGAGATGGCCATGGAAAAAGCGGTCATGAAAGTTGACAGGGCCGAGGTGGACAGGGTCTTCGGAAGGATCAGGGACTGGTTCTACGTATCGAAGACTCCCAGAGAAGATAGAATGCAGTTTATCCTCGAGCTGGCCACGGTTCTCAAGCATTCAGCCGCGTTTCAGACCCCGTCGGGGATCATTTCCGGGGTTACCCCAAAGCTTAGGGCTACCGATCCTACGGATCGCCTGATCTCCTCTTTCAAGCTGTTTTTGAACGCCCTCCTCAGCGAGCTGGAACACATCAGGGAGATCGAGAACGATCCTGCGGTGGAACAGGGCTGCCGGTATATCGAGGAGAATTACTCGAAGGATATCAGCCTGGAGGATGCCGCCGAATACTGCGGTCTCTCGAGTTTTTATTTTTCGAGGCTCTTCAAGAAGAAGAAAAAGATCACCTTCATCGACTATCTGACGAAGTGCAGGATAGAAGAAGCCCGCCGGCTCCTCGCCGCCGGAGAGCTGTCGATAAAAGAGATCAGCAGCAGGACCGGCTACAGCGATCCGAACTACTTCACCAGGGTCTTCAAACGGGTGGAAGGTCTCTCGCCGTCGGCATATCGGAGCAGGAAAATCCGGAAAGGTCAATAAAATCCAGACAGTCTGCGGCAACGATCAGCCCTTGGTCGGCCGGGACAAGAATGTGAAGCAAAAGGCAAGCATTTACTGATTCGCATCTCCGGATCCCGTGGTACCATTTTTTTAACAAACAAATAAAGGAGACGAAGATGAAAAGAATTGCGTTTCTTGTTCTCATCGCACTTGTGGCAATAGGATCAGTCTGGAGCGGCGGTCAGCAGGACCAGGCCGCCGGCGCGGAACCGATAGTCCTGAGACTGGCGGAAACCCACGCTGCCGATTATCCGACGACCCAGGGCGATTACGAGTTCGCCAAACTGGTGGAAGAGCGGACCGACGGTCGGATCAAGATCGAAGTCTATCCCGGTTCCCAGCTTGGTGAAGAGAGAGCTGTTATCGAGCAGGTTCAGTTCGGAGCCATCGACTTCACCAGGGTAAGTATTTCTCCTCTGGCCGCTTTCTCGCCGAACTTCAATGCCCTGCAGATGCCGTACTTGTACAGAAGCCCGGACCATATGTGGGAAGTTCTCAACAGTGAAATCGGCGATGAGTTCCTTGAAAGTCTGGAACCAGCCAATTTTGTCGGTCTTTCCTGGTTTGATTCGGGGGCCCGTAGTTTTTACAACTCCGTACGGCCGATCAAGAGTGTGGCGGATCTTGAAGGATTGAAGATCCGGGTGCAGGAGAGCGAGCTTATGGTCGGTCTCGTGGAAGCCCTCGGTGCAGCGGCGACTCCTATGCCCTTCGGTGAAGTATATTCGGCGATTCAGACCGGAGTCATCGACGGTGCCGAAAACAACTGGCCTTCCTACTACTCTACCAGTCACTATGAAGTTGCACAGTACTACACCCTCGATGAACATACCCGGGTGCCGGAGATTACCATAGCTTCGAAAATATCGATGGATAAACTGTCGGCCGAAGACCAGGCGATCATAAAACAAGCTGCCAAGGATTCGATGCCCTTCCAGATCAAGGCCTGGGCCGATTATGAGAAGGTAGCCGAAGACGCCGTCGTGGCCAACGGGAACGAAATCTACCGGCTCAAGGACAACTCGGAATTTCAGGCAGCCATGAAGCCCCTCTATGATGCCCTTTCTCCCGAACTGCAGGAGGTAGTTGCCAAAATCAGGGCTGTCGGTCAATAAGTCATATCACCGATTCTTACTCTCTAAAGGGGCTCTTCATGGAGAATGGCCCCTTTTGATTAAATCAGGTATTTTTTATCCGGGTCCTGAAAAAACCCGGGGTCCGTTTAAGGCTGTCGTGGTATAATGTTCCGTAAATCATCAGTCAGGGGAAGAGAATGGATAGGTTGAAGAAGAAGGTAGCCGGGATCATGAACGGTATACATCTCGGTTCGGTAGGGCTGGCCATATTGCTGCTCCTTGCGATGGCGGTGATCATCATCATCAATGTCTTCATGCGGTATGTACTGAATTCCGGCATACGATGGGCTGAGGAGATTTCGAAGCTTCTCATGGTCTGGTTCACCTTCATCGGTATGGCTGTCGGTATCAAGCAGGGGCTCCATATCAGCCTGCATCTGCTCCCTAAAAACCTTCCCCGGGGGCTCGAACTCTTCCTGACTTTTCTGAAGGACATCATTACTCTGGCGATCGGAGTCGTGTTTCTGGTGTATGGATGGAGGCTTGTCGAGACTACCTCCACTTCCATCATGCCCGGCAGCGAACTGCCCTCGAGTCTTCTCTACCTTATCCTTCCGATAGCTTCGGTCCTCATCATGTCCGAAGCGCTGATGGATTTACTCAGGATCGACGATGATCCGGGACGGATCGACGCCTTCTTCAAGGGAGGCAGTAAATGACCAGTACCGGTACCGCCTCGAGCCTGCTGATGGGAACTTTCGTCATTCTCCTGATTCTCCGGGTCCCCATCACTTTCACCCTCGCTATCTCATCCATCGTAACCGCTTATTACCTCGATATCCCGATGCTGGCGATTGTTCAGAGAATGGTGCAGGGAGTGAATATCTTTTCCCTTCTCGCGATTCCCTTTTTCATTCTGGCCGGAGAAATCATGAGCCAGGGCGGAATATCCCGCCGGCTGATCGATTTCTCCAACGTACTGATCGGCAGGGTCAAGGGAGGCCTGGCCCAGGTGAATGTTCTCGCCTCCATGTTTTTCGGAGGAATCTCCGGGTCCGCCGTGGCCGACGTATCATCCATCGGAACCATGATGATTCCCATGATGAAGAAAAAGGGCTATGACGCGGATTTTTCGGTGGGCATCACCGTCACCAGCGCCTGTCAGGGGGTCATCATCCCGCCCAGCCACAATATGATCATCTATGCCATGGCCGCCGGAGGGGTTTCGGTGGGCAGGCTGTTTCTCGGAGGGGTGGTCCCGGGAGTACTTCTGGGAGTCTCTCTCATGATCATCAGCTTCGTGATCGCGACAGTCCGAAAATACCCCAAGGAACAGCGGTACAGCCTGAAGGAATCCCTCAAGATCATCAAAGATGCCATTCTGGGATTGTTCACCGCCATTATCATCATCGGAGGAGTCATCTCCGGCGTCTTCACCGCTACCGAGTCGGCCGCTGTCGCCTGCCTCTACGCTTTCATCATTACCTTTTTTGTATACCGGGAGATTCCGTTCAAAAAATTCATCGGAATTCTCTACGCTTCCCTGAAGACTCTGTCGATGGTGATGAGCCTGATCGCCGCCGCCAGCGCCTTCGGATGGCTCCTGGCCTACCTGAAGATTCCCGCCGCCGCCACCCAGGCCCTGCTGACGGTAACGGAGAACAAGGTCCTCCTCCTGCTGCTGATCAACCTTTTGCTCATCCTCCTCGGGACCATCATGGACATGGCCCCGCTGATCCTGATCACAACGCCGATCCTCTATCCGGTGGTCGTCGGGGCCCTGGGCATGAGCCCCATCCAGTTCGGCGTCATGCTCATTCTGAACCTCGGTATCGGACTGACCACACCGCCGGTCGGATCCGCGCTTTTCGTCGGATGCGCCATCGGCAAGGTCTCCATCGAAGAAGCCACCCGGGGAATGCTGCCCATGTACATCATGATGATTATCGTTCTGCTTCTGGTGACCTTCATCCCCCAGCTGGTCATGTTCATACCGGACCTGGTGATGGGGTAGGGGAGCAGGGAGAACGAGCGCCGGGGTGCCCGGAAAATCTGATATGGGTTTGACTGCTTTTCCCGTTCCTTCACTCCCGCACAATCCATCTGTTCTGCGGCCCAAAAGATTTTTGCGACCCTGTTGACTCAGTATCGATATTTTTATATCATTTAAGACGGTTTTAGTAAAACTGAGTATCTTGGAAAGTGAGAATGTACCTGCTTCAGCCGTGGAGCAGTTCATGAAAAAGTAAAATGTGCATTACACAGCAGGTATTCCTTTCATGGTTTTCTGAAAAACTATGTCTACAGGATACTCGGTGAAGGAATCCAGCATTATATGTTTATCAGGTGATTCGGTATATTGAAAAAAATGGGTGAATTGACATCTATTTGCACTGCGCCGCCTTTGTGGAATGAGTTCATTCCATCAGGGCGGCTTTTTTATAACCGCCAAACATCGGCTATATTTTCTTTCGCCGGACCGCTGAATCCCATATAAATATTTTTTATATAGAGAAAAAGCTTATTTTAAATTGAACATATTACTTAATTAATATAGAGAATAGCAGCTATTATCAAAAATTTATATGTTACAAGTTTCACATAAACAATAGCACCAATTGTTTAAAATACTTAAAAAAATAAAAAAATCACAACAAATTTGTCCAAATAGTTCAAATTTTATTGATAAAAAACTCAATATTCATTATAATGAACCTGCTTTTTATAAAAGTATGTGAAGACTTGGGTTTGAGATATCAAGCTCCACATCTATGCAAATGAAAGCCGCATCAGCGGAATCCTGTTTGCACTTGTGCTGTTAATTGAAATCTACCCGTGTGGATGAGCTTTCAGGAGAGGTTCGAATGAAAGTGTTCGGGGATGACTGCGCATCGGCTTCACAGAAAATCATGGGCCGGTATGAGGAGATCTTTAGGGCAGATTAATTATTAAAAAATTTTCATTTCAGCAAGGAGGAATATAAATTGACAAACGTTGCAGAAAAATTGTTCACGGATAATCAGCTGAAGGAAGTGGACAAGCTCATCGAAGAGTACGGCTTTCAGCCGGGGGGGCTCATTCCCCTGCTTGAGAAAGTGCAGTTGCTGCTGGGTTATGTACCCGAGTCCATTCAGAAGAGAATTGCAGATACCTCAGGAATTCCTGCCAACAGAATATACGGTGTCGTATCTTTCTATTCCTACTTTTCAATGGAGCCGAAGGCGAGGCACCGCATCCAGGTTTGTATGGGAACTGCCTGCTATGTAAAAGGCGGGAAGGATATTGCAGAGCGGATTGAGCAGCAGTATGAAATCAAGGCCGGGGAGAGCACTGAAGATGGAAGATTTACGTATGAACAAACGCGGTGTTTCGGTGCCTGCGGCCTCGCGCCGGTAGTAGTGGTAGACGGAAAAGTCTATGGGAAGGTAACTGTCGACAGTATTGATGAGATTCTCAGTCAATATAAATAGTGCTGCTCGAGGGAGAAAAAAATGAAAGCGAAAACAATCGCCGAAATAAATGAAATTAAAGCAAACGCTCAAAAGAAGCTGTATCCCCAGGAAGGGGAGATAAAAATCTTCGTCCATATGGGTACCTGCGGGATTGCTTCGGGAGCCATGGATGTGTTCGACGCCCTGAAAGGCGAGGTGAAGGACAATAATTTCAAGGCAGCCAAGATCGTCACTACCGGCTGCGCCGGAATCTGTTCGAAAGAACCGCTTATCACCGTGGCTGTTTCCGGACAGGAACCGGTCATGTACGAGTATGTCGATCAGGAAAAGGCATCAGCTATTTTCAAACAGCATGTTATGAAGGGACAGGTCGTGAAAGAGTATGCCCTGGCACGGGGTATGCAGTCAGAGATCAAACAGAGAATAGAGAACAAGGGTCGAATGGAAGGGCAGGAAATTATCGATGATACCATTCCAGGTATTGAAGACCTTCCCTTTTTCAGACTCCAGGAACAGAGGGTCATGCGCAACCGCGGACTTATCAATCCAAACCGGATCGATGATTATATCGGTCGTGACGGGTATCAGGGAGCTATCAAGGCTCTCTCTTCCATGAGCTCTGAAGAACTGCTGACCGTTGTATTGGATTCCGGCCTCAGAGGAAGAGGAGGCGCCGGCTTCCCGACCGGATTGAAGTGGAAATTCGCGGCCAGAGAAGGAACGGAGGATAAATACGTGCTGTGCAACGCCGATGAGGGCGATCCCGGCGCGTATATGGACAGGAGTGTACTGGAGAGTGATCCCCACAGTGTAATCGAGGGAATGATCATCGCCGCCAAGGCAATCGGTGCTCACCAGGGATATATCTACTGCCGGGCGGAGTATCCCCTGGCTGTTGATACCCTCAATAAAGCAATCAAGAGCGCCCGGTCCTACGGACTGCTCGGAGATGACATTCTGGGTACCGGCTTCGCCTTTGATGTGGCGGTATACGAGGGCGCGGGCGCCTTTGTCTGCGGCGAGGAAACCGCGCTCATGAGATCGATTGAAGGTCTGCGGGGTAATCCCCGTCCCAGGCCCCCCTTTCCGGCCCACGCGGGACTTTGGGAAAAGCCAACCATTCTTAACAATGTCGAAACCCTTTCAAATATTCCTCAGATCATCGTGAATGGCAGTGAATGGTTCGCGAGTATCGGCACTGAAAAAAGTAAGGGTACCAAGGTGTTTTCGATCACCGGTGAGCTCAACAATGTCGGCTGTGTTGAAGTTCCTATCGGTACACAGCTGGATACCATCGTAAATGAGATCGGCGGAGGTGTCTGCGAAGGGAAGACCTACAAGGTCGCCCAGCTCGGCGGTCCTTCCGGCGGATGCATACCGAAGCAGCATATGGACGTACCCCTGGATTATGAAACATTGCAGGAATATGGTTCGATCATGGGCTCCGGAGGTCTGATTGTAATCGGCGATGATAAATCGGCCGTGGATATCGCGCGGTTTTTCATGGAGTTCTGTAAGGATGAATCCTGCGGTAAATGTATTCCCGGCCGTGAGGGAACCACGCAGATGCTCAGTATTCTTGACAATATCTGTGAGGGGAAAGCCACGGATGACAGCATCGATAAAATCGAAGAGCTGGCAAAGGTGATTCAGAAAACAGCCCTCTGCGCGCTCGGAAAAACATCCGTGAATCCCGTATTGAGTACCCTGCGTTACTTTCGTAATGAATATGAAGAAGCGATCGCAAACAATTAAGAAAGGAGTGTGATTATGATATTTACCAAGAGCTTGGATATCGAAGATATCAAAAAGGATCTGGATAAGGATAACGACGTAATCGCCATCATCGGATGTGAAACCTGTGTGAGAGTTTCCGGGTCCGGCGGAGATGAGAAGATGAAAGAACTGGCGCTGAAGCTGAGGAGCGACGGATACAATGTGAAGGAAGGTTTCATGATACCGACGGCCTGCACTCCCAAGATCTTTCTGGCAAAACCCGGCCGATCGGTCAATACGATACTCTCCCTGGCCTGCAGCGCCGGCACGTCGAACCTCGAACGGGAATTATCACAGTATAAAGTTGTGCGGACTACCGAAGATATCGGTCTCATGATCCACGATACGGTTACTGAAGCAATCAAAATTACCATGCCCTACGACAGCCATAAAGATGAAAAGGGCAATGAATACGAGGCCCACACTGGTAAGGCGCTGAAGAGGGGCATGACCGAAAAAGTGGAGGTAGGAGCATGATTATTTCACTCCGTGCAGTGAGCTACGAAGATTTAAAAGCGCAGATATCAACGGATGATAAGATCATGCTGTTGAGCTGCAACACCTGTGTTGTAGCCTGCGGCGTTGGCGGGATGCAGAAGATGACCAGCCTGGCGAACATGCTGGAAGCCGATGGATACAAGGTGCTTGGAAAGGACCTCGTGAGTATCGGATGCACGACGAATCTGATACAGCGGCATCGCGATGATATTAAGAAAAGGCATAATTACGAGGAAGCGACGGTTATCATTCCTCTGATCTGTGAAAACGGCCTCGAAGCTGTTCAGACAGTTTTCCATGATAAAAAAGTCATCTCGATTACAAAGACCGCGGGGGTGGGAAACTTCACCTCCATGGGCAGCATCGTTCTCACCCATCCCTTCGAATCCACCGGAATGGAATTGAACTCCGAGGGATATGAGTTGTCGGAGGTCGCTGAAAAACTGGGTCTGTATGAAGACTTTTTTGACGAGGATGAGGCCGCCGAAAGAGAGACCGCCTACGTTACTCTTACCATCGACGGTGAAGAGGTAACAGCGGAGAGAGGTCAGAATCTCCTGCAGGTCTGTGAGGAAAACGGGATATCGATTCCCCATCTCTGCTATCATGAGGAACTTTCGGAAGCCGGAGTGTGCCGGCTCTGCCTGGTAAAGATAGCGGGAAGAAGGGACCTTATGCCGTCCTGCTGTACCCATGTTGATGAAGGCATGGAAGTTGTTACCCATGACGAGGAGCTCAATCACTATCGGAGAATAATTCTGGAGCTTATCATGGCTTCCCACAATCACAACTGTCTGACCTGTAACAAGGGTGTTCCTGATCCCATGGCAAGCTGCGAATTGCAGAACCTGATAAGACAGTATGGGATTGAAAAAAGCCGGTATAAAGTAAATGAGGAGATGCTGGAACCTGATAACTCGAGTCCCATCATTGAATACGATCCGAATAAGTGTATTCTCTGCGGGCGCTGCGCCCGGGCCTGCGAAGAGATCGCCGGGCTCTGCAACATCGGATTTGTAAACCGGGGTTCGGGTACCGTGATAGCGGCCGGACTGAATAAGGAAATGAAACAGAGCGACTGCGCTGAATGTATGGCCTGTGTGAATGTCTGTCCCACCGGAGCCCTGACCGAACGGGTGGTCCGGTTCAGCGGTGAAAAATGGGAGCTGCAGAAGGTTTACAGCGATTTAACTGTATAGATTTATAATAAATAAAGTGTTTTAAGATAACCTGAGATCCGATCGATACAGGTCGGAGATCAGGTTATTTTTTTGACTGTTTTCAGTGTCCTCGAAACGAAACCTGATTTAAATATATTCCGTCTGAAGATAAGTATAACCGCCAAATTCATGGAAACTCTCATATTCTATCGGAGGCCGGATTATGGATCTGCCGTGGACACCAGCTCTACTATCGGTTCATCCAGGGGCGGTATAGAAATAAGCTTATGGGTGGTCCCGGTAAAAGTAGGTGGGGTTTTCACCGCTGATGTATTGTTCCATCTGATCGATGATGAAATCCTGTTTTCTCAGGAGGGTATTTACCAGATCCGTGATGGAGATTATGCCGCTGAGTTCTCCATCATGGAGTACCGGAATATGCCGCAGGTGTTTGCTGCTCATAAGCCGTGTGCAGTCCTCAATGGTTTTGGTATCGTTTATATATATCACTTCTTTGGACATGAGATCATCAACCGGGAGATCCAGAGGGCATACATCATAGTCCCTGTGTAATATTGAATATCGCGCGTAGTCCCGCTCGGAAAAAATACCGGTTATACCTTTCGTTCGATCCACGACTAATACCGCGCCTATATCCTTATCAGCCATGAGCTGCAAGGCATCGGAGACTTTCTTTTTCGAGTGTACTGTCCAGACAGTGTCCCCTTTGCTTTTTATAAGGTCTGCTACATTATACATATAAGTACTCCTGACAGATGAAAGGATCTATAAAGTAAAAAGTATATACATAAACACGAAAACACGCAAATAAAATTATTCTAAAGCTGTAATATTATACATTAGTAGAAATATCCGGCTGTAGGCGAAAATAATTGCAGAAAAGAAGTGATTGATGGCACATAAAAAGGCTGTGCCCGTACCATCGATTCACAGAATCTCAAGAAAACTATCCAAGCGGATTGAGCTCCTTCATAAGGGCTATATCCTGCAGAATTTTCTTCTCTTCCTGACTTGCCTCGATCGATTGTATGGTCAGCCGCAGTTCTTCCGTCGCGAATCTTTTCCCGAGCAGCGCCTTCGTCAATTTCCCGGCAAAACCGGTGTTCAGGGCATCCGAATAGACCTTTGCATTCTCTATTCGAGCGTCAACAAGGTTCAAACCAATCTGAATTTCACCCCAATCAAAGCTGTCCTCGAAATAAGCGTCGAAGGAGGGGCTTTCACCGTAGAGCCACTGCCAGGAGGAATGCTTTTCATAGAGTTTCAGGATATCAGGATGCGCATCTTCCAGGGCCTCGAAGTGGGAACAGGCTTCGAAATCTCCGTATACCTGTCTGAAAGCGTCTTTGAGAGCGGTCTTCATTTTCTTCACCGTTATTTCCGGGCAGACTGATTGAAGATTCACAACCCTCGATTTTACCGAGTCGATTCCTTTCGATGAAATCTTCTGCTTCGATGGGTTGAGATAGTTCGAAAGCCTGTTCATATCTGCGTTTATAAGGATGGTGCCGTGATGATATGAAGATGTATCACCAAAAAAATAAGCATTCCCGGAAAATTTTTTTCCCTCAAGAAGAATATCATTTCTCCCGGAAAATTGTGCATTCAGGCCGAAGGAGTTTACCCCGCGTACTATGACCTCCAGCTGTTTTTCGAGATTATACAGCTCTTTGCCCGTAATAAAGGTAAAATTCAGATTACCAGTATCGTGGTAAACCGCTCCGCCGCCGGATAGTCTCCTGGCGAGAGAAACCTCATCGGCCTTCATATTTTGTATGCTGCATTCTTTCCAGGGATTCTGATTGCTTCCAATGACTACTGTATCCTTATTCTGCCAAAGATACAGCATCATCTGATTCGGCTCTATGGTCTCGGCTAAATACTCTTCTACCGATAAATTAAACCATGGATCAAGGTTGCCGGATTCTACATAGAAATTAATCTGCTTATTCGATTTCAAGCAGGGTGTCTCCGATTTTAACCTTGTCACCCTCGGATACCATGAACTCTTTAATTGTACCTTCTACTTTAGACTTTATAATGGTGTTGCCCTTCACGGATTCAACCTGCAGAAGTTTTTCGCCTTTTTTTACACTGTCACCGGCTTTTTTGGAAATTTTGCCGATTTTCCCCTGTTTCGCATTTTTTTCCATTTTATCTAAGGTAATTTTTGTAGCCATGCTTTTTTCTCCTCATTTAAATTGAAGAGAGAAAGACTGCTTGCGCAGATCTTTCTCTCCTGTGCTGTTTATTGGAAATCTTTCTCGAATTCGTCGAGGCTTTTCTTCAGCATGGTTACGCTGTACGCCATGGAAGGACCGCCTCCGAAAGCAACCGAAACCATAGCGGCCTGAAGAATTTCATCCCGCTTGGCGCCGGCTTCGAGAGCTTTATAAGTGTGATACACGATGCAGTAGAGGCATCTGTTGTAGGTAGCGATACCAATACTAATAAGCTCTTTGGTTTTGGTATCCAATACATCGTCGGCATAGGTGGTTTCCAGGAGATTCATGAAACCTCCAATGTATTCCTTGGTGGCATCGGCTTCGCCGAACGCTTCCAAACCGCCTACAAACTCATTCAGCATCTCTCTTGGATTGTCAGCCATTCTAAAACACTCCTTTTAATTTGGATTTTTTATAGATAATTTACCAATTAATTGTTCATAACATTTTTCTTGATATTAATCAATAAATTTTTATTAAAAGAGTGAATATTTAAAATTATTTTTTCTATAAAATAAAATACTGGGCTATTATAAAATCTTATATTCACAATAAAGAGAATAATAAAATATAACTATAGTAATAAATACATAGAGGGAATATTGAATGTCCCGCTGATAGTGTCCCCGAAACGGCACTTTCCCGGCGATTAGATGCAGTCATTCGAGGAACTTATTGATTCTTCCGGGCACACAGGAAAAATTTTTGTGCCCTAGCCTGTATCCTGGTCCTGAGGAGAAACTTAGGAAAAAGTCAGGTGCCGTTTCGGGAACACTAACTTCGTTCGCCAAATATTTGTACAAAATAAGTACTTAAATAAGTATTGTACTAAATAGATACAATTGACAAAAAAGTACTTATATTGTACAATACTGTCATGAAAGTCCTCGCCATCATAGCAGATATTATCGATTCGAAGGACATATCGGACAGAAGAGAGTTTCAGAAAAGGCTTGATACCTGCCTAGAGGAGATAAACGGGTCGGCGCGAACAATCCTCTCTCCGTACACCATAACCCTCGGTGATGAATTCCAGGCGGTATGCAGAGACGGCAGCGAAGTTGCGGACCACCTGCTGTACATTCTGGTAAAACTTCATCCGGTTCGGGTCCGTTTTTCAATCAGTTTCGATACCTTGCACACTGATATAAACAAGGACCGTGCCATCGGTATGGACGGGCCGGTCTTTCACGCCGCCAGGGAGGGTATGAATGAGCTCAAAAAAACCGGCTATTCCATCGTACAGGTCTCCGGCAGCCCGGGGAACCGGTCGGAAATCCTGAATACTGGTATGCGTCTCGCGTTTTCAGTTATGTCGGACTGGAAGGAAGATACCCTCCGGATGTTCTATGATCTCTATCTGGGGAAGAAAGTGAAGGAAATCCTGAACGATTATGATTTATCCCAAAGGGGGGTGTACAAACTTATTTCCAGGAACAAGCTGCGGGAGTTTGTGCAATATTTTCGCAGTGCTAGAATGGAGGTTGAGAAATTGAAGGAGTAGCCATGATGGCTGAGTATGCGTATTTTATGCTCTGTTTCCTCGTGCCCCGCTTGTTCACCGGATGGAAGGATACGGGAAACAATATCACGGGAAGTATGAGCGTCAGGGATTCAGCACGGACAATCCTGATCGAGCTGCTGCTTGAGTTCCTGTTTATACTGCCCGTCATGTCTGGAGGCTCCTTTCCCTATCTCCTTTCCTTTGTTTTTTTCTACCATCTCATGGCTGTCATCATGAGCAGATACATGAAAAATGGTAATTTGAGATCTCTCGTTGAATTCGTCCTTCTGATACTGGCTGGTGGTTTTTTTATCGGAGGACTGCCGGAGACGGTGAGCTTTCAAGCGCCGATTTTTTCAGTCCTGGCAAACTTTCTCAGACTGCACCCTTTCATGCGTCAGTATTCCCGATGGCAGATGCGGGGATTGATTATTATCATCTTCGGGGCTGTTGTTCTGGTAAATGAGATAAACGCGATGGTTCGTTATATACTGAGCATCATTCATTCGGAGCCCCTGGCCGAAGCAGGACAGCCTGACAGCCGGGAATTGGGCCGGGGAAAGATCATCGGAGTGATCGAGAGATTGTTTTTCTACTTCTTCGTCCTGACCAACAACTACGGCTCCATCGCTTTCATCCTCGCCGCGAAGGCTTTCACCAGGTTCCGGGAACTGGAGGATAGAGACTTTGCCGAGTATGTTCTCATCGGTACATTGCTGTCGAGTTCGCTTTCGATTTTCTGGGCGTATTTTATCCGGACACTGGTTTTGTAGTATTCTGAAGATCCTGCCCGGGATTGGTAGTGTTCCCGAAACGGCGCTTTTCTTCCGGCTAAGAGTCTTTACCTGAATCACTTAGCAGAGCATCCGATCAAGCGCGGTAATTTTCCGGTATATTTTCTGTAGGTCTATTTTTGAGCGGGCTTTAGATAATATTCAGGTGCCGCTTCGGGGACACTGGTTTCATTTCTCAGATCCTAGCTTCCCGGATCCTTTTACATCACTGATTCCGTAGATAGGACATACACCAGGGACCTTTGCTTCAGTGCCTGCTGATTATCAAAGGCAGATATCGGAAGTGTGGACTTTCTGGCGGGGGGGTGAGTCGGATCACCGGTACTTGCTCCCTGTCAGTTTTCAGAACTTGTCGCACCGGTTCGCATATCTTGCCAAAAATGAGAATCCGAAGCCCGCCAAAAACCAGGGGGGATGCGAAGAGTGACAGCTTCATTGGACTCTCCAATATAAGACTGGGCGAAGGCAGGAGAACACGCCCGGTTCAACTGGGGTGCGTTCTTCACAGGCCTCTGATAGAAGGCCGAATAACGCGGCTGAAGTGCTTGCTTGTCAGGAACATCCTGCAAGGACGGATTATGGATGAAAATACTCCGGCTCACTGTGCGGTATCAAGGATCTACCAGTGTTCGATCTGCATTGATGCGTCCAGATCCGATGTATCCGATCCGGCAGGCTCGACCTTTTTTCGCGCTACCCGGGCGGCCAGGAGCACCGGATCGTAGACCGGAGCGAAGGGAGGCGCGTAGGCCAGGTCCATGTCGAAGAGCTGGTCCACGGTCATGCGGTTGTGGATGGCTAGCGAATACACGTCGATCCGCTTCACCGCGTCGGTTTTCCCGGCGAGTTGAGCGCCCAGAATGCGCCGGTCCTTTTTACTCACGGTCAGGAGAGTCGTCAGAGGCGAGGAATCGGGAAAATACCTGGCCCGGTCACGGGATTTGACGGTAATCTTTTGGGGCTCCAGATCCATCTCCTCGGCTTCGCTGAAAGTAAGGCCGGTGCAGGCTGCTCCCAGATCGAATATTCTGGTAACCGCGCTGTTCAGCACTCCGGCAAACCGCTCACGTCCTCCGGCAATATTTATCCCGCCGATCATTCCCTGTTTATTGGCCTTCAAGGCCAGGGCAGTGTAGATTTCCCGGTCGAAGCCAATCATTCTGGTGGTGGCGCAGTCCCCGGCCGCGTAAATATCCGGACAGCTGGTTTCCAGGAACTCGTTTACCTGGATCGCCCCGTTGGTACCCAGGGCGATACCGGCCCTCGCGGCAAGCTCGCTGTTGGGGATCACTCCCGCAGCCAGAATCAGCATATCGACCTCGATAGTCTCTTTTTCAGTCCGTATGAGTACCTTTTTCCCCTGTTCCCGGATGTCCCGTACGGGGCTGCCGAATTTCTGGATGACACCGTTCTCCGTCAGTTTGTCACGGATGATATCCGAAATCTCCGGCTCGAAGGACCGATGCAGCTCATTGCGACGGTGTACTATGATCGTCTCGAGCCCCCGTTCACGGAAGGCCTCCGCCATTTCCAGACCGATATAGCCTCCCCCCAGGACGGCAGCTGTGACCGGTTTTTCTTCTTCCAGGAAGCTCATGATTCTCCCGGCATCTTCCAGGTCATGGGCGGTAAACACCCGGGATAGATCTTCCGTTCCCATCCGGTTGGGGCTGGCCCCCACAGCGATCATGAGCTTGTCGTAGGATTCCTCCCACATCTCGCCTCTGCTCTGTACGATCACCTTTTTATCTTCCGGAAGGATCTGCGTCACCTCGTGTTTGAGCCGCAGGTCGATCCGACGTTTCTCTATCACCTCTTCGGGAGTGAGCTCGATCAGCTCCTCCATGGCCGGAACATCTCCGCCGACATAGTAGGGTATCCCGCAGGCCGCGTAGGAAATATATCTACCTTTTTCGAAAACGATAACATGACTGTCCGGTCTCTGACGTTTCACCTGGCTGGCAGCGCTCATCCCGGCTGCATCCCCGCCTATCACAATAACTTGCATTCAAATCTCCACTTTCATCTGATGAATCCAATGAATCCAATATATAGTAGAAAGTATAAACCGCGAGGTCAAGGTGAGGAAAAGGAAATAATTGAGATTTTTAAGTAAATAGTGGGGCAGGGTTGCTATGACTGGTATTCTAAAACCCGGGACAGCGCCCCTGGTCGGGGTTGACAGGCGGGGCCAACAGCCCTGGCAGCAGGGGGGGCGGGACGCGGGGCGGCTGGAGGGCGGAGCCCGGGGTGGCCGGGAAGCAGGGCGTTGGTCGGGTAAAGCAGAGCTATTTTAACCGGCCGTCCTGAACCCCGGGCGGCGGGAAAGAGAGACGGAGAACGCCGCGACTTAATCGACGGCCCGGTCGCGGCTTGGCTGACGACCGCAACCCGGAGCCCGGCCGCGGCACAACGAAGCAGGTTCTATTTTTCCCGGCCCTGCTTCAGCCGCTCCTGTTCCTCCAGTTCATCACGATTGTAGAACTTCGCCAGACCGCCGGCGGATGTTTCCCGGTAGCTGGCGGACATGTCACGGCCGGTATGCAGCATGGTATCGATCACCTCGTCGAAGCTGACCAGGTGCCGGCCGTCCGAGAGAGTAGCGTAGGTCGCCGCGTCGATCGCCCGGGTAGCGGCGACGGCGTTGCGCTCGATGCACGGAATCTGAACCAGCCCGAGAACCGGGTCGCAGGTCAGACCGAGGTGATGTTCGAGTCCCATCTCCGCGGCGTATTCGATCTGCCGGGGGGTTCCTCCCAGCAGCTGGGCCGCCGCGGCGGCAGCCATGGCGCAGGCGGTTCCCACCTCCCCCTGACAGCCCACTTCCGCGCCGGAAATAGACCCGTTGGTCTTTACGAGGTTCCCCATCAATCCGGCGGTGGCCAGGGCCCGGATGATGCGGCTGTCCTGGAAGTGAAAAGTCTCCTGCAGGGTCTTCAGAACCGCCGGCAGAACGCCTGAGGCACCGCAGGTAGGCGCGGTCACCACTGTCCCTCCGCAGGCGTTCTCTTCCGATACGGCCAGGGCGTAGGAAAAGGTGGTGCTGATGCTGCGGATGAATCCTCCGGCGTTGCGGCTCTTCATGGCGTAGGAGGAAGCTTTGCGTGTGAGTTTAAGCGGACCGGGAATCAGCCCCTCGTTTTCGATTCCCCTTTGTATTGCCGCCTGCATGGTTTTCCATACCTTGGCCAGATAGTCTGAAAACTCGTTATCTTCGCAGTCAAAAACGTATTCCCAGAAACTTTTGCCCTCTTTTTCCGTCCAGGGCAGCAGTTCCCTCATGGTGGTGAGCGGATAATCCGCTTGAGAGCTCCGGCCGATTTTCTCCGGGGCCAGGGTTGTCCCGGCGCTGTCCGCCGAACCTGCAAGGGCCCCTCCGCCGACGCTGAAACAGAGCCATTCATCCGCGGGCTTTCCCTCATTATCCAGAGCTTCGAAGCGCATGCCGTTGGGATGGGCCGGCAGGTTCACATCCGGCTGCCACACTATTTCGCTGCGGTCCGCCGGCAGTTCACGCAGGACCGCCTGATCGGTCAGGTGCCCCCTGCCGGTAGCCGCCAGACTTCCGTACAGGGTGACCCTGAAGCGGGACGTATCCGAATGATCATGGTAAAAAAGACGTGCCGCCCGGGCCGGGCCCATGGTGTGACTGCTCGATGGACCGGCTCCTAGGCGGTAGAGTTCCCGAAGAGATTCCATCATTTTTATTCCTCGTGCTTCCGGTTCGAAATTTGGCAGCTGTGTATGATACGGAGGGGCGCCATGGTGAACAGCGTGAACCCGGGTCCTCTTCAAACATCGCCTGGGATGAGTATAGCGGCGTTGAGAGTGTTTCGTCCAGTGAGATTGTGTGAGGTCTCTTTTGCAATCGGCAGGAGTTTTGCCATATGGGAATTCTCATCCCTCCATCACTGCAGATGCTATCACTCTTTCAGCCAGCCTTTCGCTACCGCATAATCCGCCTTTTCCCGGACCCAGGCATACATTTCAGGCGCCTGCTTTCTTATCGGCTCATGTACAGCCAGAACCTGGCTTTTCCGGACCTTCTGTTCTTTCCAGGACCGGCCCTCGGTTGCCAGATTCAGACAGAAAGGCAGCAGACGATCAAATACTTTGACCCACCGGCTTTCGGGAGATTCCTGCATTTCGTATTCTTCCCAGAGATGCAGAAGCTCCTCCGTGAAGGAGCCGGGGAAGTTTTTATTCAGTTGTGTAAGATAATCTTTTTCCGCTGACTGTACCTGATCCCTGCCTTTGTCATAGACGGAGATGTCTCCCGCTCCTATTTCGCAGACATCATGAACCAGGCTCATCTTAAGCGTCTTTTGAAGATCGATGTCATCCGGGATCTCCTGATGCAGCATCATGAAGGCAACTGACAAATGCCAGCTGTGTTCCGCCGAGTTCTCATTTCTGGAATGATCGGAAAGAAAGGACTTCCTGTAAACGCTCTTCAATTTATCCAGTTCAATAAGAAAATCATAAACTCTGTCGTAATCCATCCTGGCCTCATTTCTTTTGATAGGATCTATTATATCACAGGGGCGAAAGGAAAAGAAAAACCGAATATCCATTAACCGTGCTGTCAGGTCCGGATATCGGTCCGGCTGATATGTACAGTCATGTTGTGCCATGCAGTCAGGGACTACTGAACGCCCTGAGCATGTGCGGAAGGTACCAGGAGTCGAGTTTGCTGTTCATGATGTATCCGCAATGACCGCCTCTCTTCTGGAGCATGAATCGTACAGCCGGACTTTTCTTTATCGAGGCAATATCCGCAGAGGGTATTAGCGGATCATCCTCGGAGGTAAGCAGAGTGCAGGGAATCGTGATGCTGTCAAGATATCCGTCCTTCAGAGTATACTCCCCGAAATATTCCTCCAGGGAACTGAAGGAAGTGTACTGTCTGAGCAGAATCTCCGTCATTGGAATGCATTTTTTCAAAGCGAGTATCGAGCTGAAATCGTAGAGATCGGGGAAAAGACTCTGCTTCTTCGCGAGAGATCCTTTCCATTTTTTCAGGAAATATCTTCTGATAAAACTCACCTCATCGACCCTGCGGGTGGAATCAAAGGGATCGACCGGAGGATTTACTGCAAACACATGCTTCAATCCGACGTAACCATCATCAGAAGCCCTCTTCGCGACCCGGATGCAGAAATTGGCCCCCATGGAAAATCCCGCAAGATACGCAGGCAGTCCTTTTGCGAACAGGCTGCTTATCTCCCTTACAGCGGCATAAAGCTCATCGATCAGGGTTCCCAGAAAAAGACCTGTATTTAAATGATGACTGCTGCCGTGATCCCGCATATTCAGACGGAAAACATGAAAACCATGCTTATAAAAGAATCGTCCCGTACTGACCATATAGGCAGACTTTTCACTACCCTCCCAGCCGTGCAGGAGAATAACGAGGCCCTTCGCTTTTCCCGTTTTCCGTTCAGAGAAAAAGCCCTGAAGCCTCACCCCGTTCCCGGCATCGATGATCTTCTCGGAGCTGCTTTTCTCAAAATCCCCGGTTCCCCTGTTTCTGAATCTTGCGCTGTTTAGAAGGGTCTGAACCATCGGCGACTTCAGGTACCAGGGCGGGGAGAAATGTTCTTCTACCGGTTTATTTTCATTCATATTGGTTTTAATTATAGACATTTCTCTCACCGGCTTGTCTATAGAGGTGTTAAAAATGATGGGGCCTCCCATATATTTCCAATACTAATTTACTATGTGGTATGAACCGGGAGTAGGGATTCTGGAATGGCAAGAGTGCTTGTGAAGTGTTCCCAAAAATAGTACTATCGGTAGTACATCGGTAAGACATCGGTAAGCCCCGCGGACAGGCGTAGTTTCCACTGTTCCTCCGCAGGCGTTTCCAACCGAAACAGATGGCGCGCATGACGGTGAGAAAGGTACAATCCGGTTCATGATAAGAGAAAAGGCACGGATCCCCGAATCGTACCGATTGATAGTGCGTTACTTTCTGATTTTTCTATTTCTCAGAAAATACTGGCCAGAATCTGCCTCGGTAATCAAGTTCATCAGCTCCAGCTCTCTTTCTATCTTTCTTTTTTTATATACTCAAGTATGCCCCATTCAGAAGGACAGATTATGGGCCTGTACCGTATCCCGTACGCAACATTCCCTGCTAGTCAGGAAATTTAAGTAGCGTGTACATCAACAGTGCAGCTATAATGGGTTGTATAAAAAGGCGGTATCATGAAAAACGTGAGAACAAGTCTGACTGATCCTTTGAGAATCGACTGGATAGAAACTAAGGCGGGAGGATTGATCGGCATGACCTTCTGCCCGGGGAAAAAAGGCGACAGTATCTACGGTTCTCCATGGGACCGGGACCTGGAAATGGACCTGCAGGTGATCAGAGAAAAAGCATCTGTGCTCGTAACTCTCATTGAGGATCATGAGTTTTCCCTTCTCGGTGTAGAGGACTTAGAATCACAAGCCGCACGTGCAGGGCTGACATGGCTCCATTTACCCATCCGGGACATGTCCGTTCCGGATCATGCATTTATGGATATGTGGCCTGAAAAGAGTCAGCACCTCAGAACTATCCTCGGAAAACACGAAAATGCGGTAATCCACTGCAGGGGCGGACTCGGGAGAACCGGCGTCGTTGCCGTTATGCTGCTTGCGGATATGGGTATACCGGCTGCGGAAGCGCTGGAACTGGTCAGATCGGCTCGGCCGAATACCGTTGAGACCCGGGAACAGGAGGAGTTTTGTCTTTCGTATTGATTTATGCTTTCCGAAAAATTCAAGCTTGCGTAAAAATTACAGGATTGTAGGATACTGTATGTCAGTATAAGGAGATCTGCAAGGAATGCTGTCCGGAATGATGAGATGCATAAAAGGTCTATCGCGTTCGCGCTCATATCCGAAAGGAGAAAATTATGGAATTCCAATCGGATAAAATCCATGGAGGAATCTTCGGCCTCGCAATCGGCGACGCGCTGGGAGTATCCGTCGAGTTCGAACCGCGGGAGACCCGCGAAGCGGATCCTGTCCGTGATTACCGCGAGTACGGCACCCACTCCCAACCGAGGGGCACCTGGTCGGATGACACATCGCTTACCCTATCTCTGCTCGACAGCCTCAGCGGAGGCTTGGATTACGCGGACATAGCCCGGAAGTTCCTCGCATGGGCGGATAATTCCGGTGACTACACCGCGACAGGCGCTGTCTTTGACATCGGCAACGCAACATCCCGCGCAATCAGTCGGATACGCCGAGGCGATGATCCGGTACACTGCGGCGGTACGGATGAGTACTCCAACGGGAACGGTTCCTTAATGAGGATCCTTCCGGCTGCATTTTACGTATCTTCCATGTCTCCGGAAAAAAGAAAAGAGATTGTGTTCAATATTTCCGCGATAAGCCACGGTCATCTCCGTTCGAAAATTGCCTGTCTCCTGTATACCGAGACCGTAAGAAATATCCTCCTCGGTTTTGAAAAAACAGATGCCGTCGACACGGCCCATAATCACGTGAAGTCGCTGCTGAATGAATCGGAAGAATCTGAATTGGAGCATTTCTCCCGCTGCAGCTCGGCAATCGCCGACTGCTCCAGGAAGGAGATCCGCTCCGACGGGTATGTGGTGTCATCCATAGAAGCGAGTCTCTGGTCCTTCCTTACCGCCTCCTCTTATTCAGAAGCTGTCATCACCGCAGTCAATCTCGGACATGACACCGATACGACCGCAGCAATAACAGGCGGCCTTGCCGGCTGCTATTACGGACATGAATCTCTACCCGAGAAATGGATAAGCGGCCTTCAGCGCAGCGAGTATATCCGCAGCCTTACAGAAGCTTTCATCCAGTCAGTGTTTTTTAAAGGAGATGACGGCGGGGTGTGAGGGCGGGGTTAAGTATGCTATACAGTTAGTGTGGTAAGAAAATTGAACCCGGTAGCGGCAGCTGAATACGAAACGGAGTGAATCACGATCAGAAGATCTTCTGTTAGGGATATATTCATTCTACTCATCCTTTAAAAAATAAGCCTTAAAAAGTACAAATGTTAAAGCAAATATGTGGAAGGTCGTGTCCAGTAATGTATAACCTTGTTTTGGCTTTAATTCAGGCCGCATCCTTGCTTGATAGATCAAAATAATTGAACGTCGAAACTAATTTCCTTGTAAACTTACCGCTTAGATTCTACTATAGAAAAAAGCATGAAGGCGCGGTCTATGGTAAAAAGTACAATAACCGATTATCACGCGAAATATTTTGCACATCTGTTAACACGAATAGGCGGCCAGGGTATGGAGCGGCTGTCACAGTCCCTTTTCGATGCCTCGGTGGACCTCAACCCGCATCAGATCGACGCAGCGGCGTTCGCGTTGGCAAATCCGGTTTCAGAGGGGGTTCTCCTGGCGGATGAAGTCGGTCTGGGAAAGACGATCGAAGCTGGATTAGTCCTGTGTCAGCTGTGGGCGGAGGGAAGGCGGAAGCTGATGGTGATTTGCCCGGCTTCGCTGCGCAAACAGTGGGCCGTAGAGCTTGAGGAAAAGTTTCATCTTCCGACCAGGATTCTTGAAACCGGATCGTATAGAAGGTTTCAGAAGGATGGAATCGAGGAGCCTTTTGATTTCGTTGGAGTGATAATTATCTCCTTCCACTTCGCAGTGAAGCATGATGAAACCGTGACATCAACACTTTGGGATATGGTTGTTATTGATGAAGCCCATAAGCTTCGAAATGCGTACCGGAAAAGCAACAAGATTGGTCGTGCTATACGCGTTATTCTGAGAGGCAGGCGCAAGATGTTGCTGACGGCGACCCC
>Ga0272441_10000702_pt1 | contig 74569 bp, 56 predicted proteins | sample SSMProp6N_FD_193582 | JGI IMG/M metagenome (GOLD analysis project Ga0272441, IMG submission 193582) | Marine sediment archaeal communities from Little Sippewissett salt marsh, Falmouth, MA, United States - SSM-Prop-6N | ecosystem: Environmental > Aquatic > Marine > Wetlands > Sediment ...
CGCGCAGACCAACCCGCGCGAGAGAATGGAGGACCCGAAGCGTCTACTTGAAGTCATGGCACCCTTGCCTTGCGTTGTCCGACGCGCGCAAACCACGCGAACGGCACGACGTCACTTGTCTGCTCTGTGGGTTCCCCATGGTCCCACAGTTTGACGCGTGGCGCTAGCGATCGGGAGAGGACAGGGAATGGCGGTCGGACTACGGCGCGGTGACGATCACCGGGATCTGGGCGCCGTCGCTGCCGTTGGCGTGCAGCGTCAGGGTGGTCTCTCCTGTGGCGATGCCGAAAAACACGAAGTACCAGGGGGCGTCGGCCGCGCCCTGGCAGGCCTCCGTCTGGTAGTCCAGCTGGCTCACGCCCAGGATCCCGGCGTGGCCGACGTACGCTGAGACCATGGTGGTCTCCTCCATGAGCTTGCCCTCCTTGTCGAAGGGGATGAGCTTGACGGCCACTACGGCCCCCTGCCGAATGCGGATCTCGTCAGGGGTCACCACGCCGCCCTGCACCGAGGAGACGGTGCAGATCCGGAAGTGGTCCACCCGGGGCTCGCAGCCGCTGCAGCCCGAGCCCATTGACAAGAGCACCAGCCCGGCCACCAGACCAAGGGGCGGCCGGGGCGTCGGCCGGAGCGTCGGCCGGAGCGTCGGCCGGAGCGTCGGCCGGAGCGTCGGCCGGAGCGTCGGCCGGAGCGTCGGCCGGAGCGTCGGCCGGAGCGTCGGCCGGAGCGTCGGCCAAAGCGTCGGCCAAAGCGTCGAACGGAGCGCTTGATACGCGTGACTCCGGGTCATGGCGCACCGCCTTGCCAGGCGGCCAGGTCCGAGGCATCCGTCACGGTCACCGTCACCGGTACCGTGAGCGCGCCCAGGGTCACCGACACCGTGGCCGTGGCCGGCCCGGTGGCCAGGGCGGTGAGCGCCACCACGTTGTCGCCGCCATCGACCTGCAGCCCAATGGCGGTTGCGCTGCTGGTGGACCAGGTACAGGGCAGGTGTCCGTACAGGATCTGGCTGCCGCTCACCGGCATGGCCCGCAGCCAGGCGGTCTCCCCCGGATCCATCTGCAAGGAGGTGACGCGGCTGTCGGAACGGTCCACCCTGTCGACGCGCACCCCTGTGGGGATCACCAGATTCAGGTGCAAAAAGTCGATCACCCACCCCTGAGACAGGCCCATGATCCCCACCTCGCCGGCCATCAGGGCCTGGAGATCGAGGCCGTCGCTCAGCATGTCAGGGGAGGCCGACACCACCTCGTGGTCGGCGTCCGGGGCGTCGAATCTGACCTGGAAGGTGGCCCCCACGGCGAGGGCCGACGGCACCCTGCTGTAGAGGATCTGCTCGATGGCCGGGCTCGAGCCGGAGCAGAAATCCGGGTGGTCTTCGCAGTCGCAGTACGGGTCACCCAGCCCGGCGCAATAGTACTCGAAGTCGCCCTGTCCCAGCTCGCCCGGACTGCCCGAGCACGCCGCCAGGACCAGGACCCAGACCGGATACCTACTCATAACAAAACTCCTACATCTAAGACTAACGAACCAAGTAAGTGATCCACCGGACGGGAGAAGAGCCGCAGGTCACCCTAGGCCAGTCCGGCCAGATCAGTGAGCTATGCTTCGATCTGACCACGTACCCCGACTCAGCGTCAAGGACGGTGACACTACCGACCAGTCGACCTTGGCCCACGCCCACTACCGCGCGCGCTTCAAATCCGACATCCAGGCGCTGCTTTTTTGCGCCTTGAGGTAGTAGTACAACACGCGGCTGGCGCGCTTGAGGTCGGACATCCAGGCCGAGCTCTTGCGCGCCTTGAGGTAGTAGTAAAGCGGCTTGCTGGCGCGCTTGAGGTCGGACATCCAGGCCGAGCTGCGCTGCGCTTTCAGATAGTAGTACAGCGGCTTGCTGGCGCGCTTGAGGTCGGACATCCACGCCGAGCTCTTCTGTGCCTTTAGATAGTAGTAAAGCGACTTGTTGGCCCGCTTGAGGTCGGACATCCACGCGCTGCTCTTTCTCGCCTTGAGGTAATAATAAAGCGACTTGTTGGCCCGCTTGAGGTCGGACATCCAGGCCGTGCTGCGCTGCGCCTTGAGATAGTAGTACAGCGACTTGCCCTTGATGCTGCGGCTGTAGTAGGGCACCGCACCGGCGCTCGTGCCTGCGAGCAACACGCCGGTGACCACCAGCGCACACATGATCTTCCTCATGCTCATGGAACCTCCTCGGTCCGTACGTCGAACCGCTCACGACACTAGCATGAACCGGGGCGAGCGGGATCGGAGAGGGAGATCGGAGCCGAAGAACAAATCACGCTGACTTTTCCCAATTCTCCCGAGAACCCGATTCAAGAGCGGCTGGGTCGTCTGTTCCGGCGCAGACATGGAAGGTGCCACGCGACCTCAATCGGGGGTCGTCGACCTCCCGACGCGGCGACGTGCTATGTTAATGTCGCTTCAACATTGGTATCACCCTCCGTCGCCCGATGATGGCGAGGAGTCATGATGCTCGCTCACCCAATTCACATCATCAAACGTAGGTCTGCGCGGCAGGTCGCCGTGCTCGTCCTCCTGGTCCCTTCGTTGGCGCCGGTGTCCTGTGACCGCAACGCTGGCGGGGATCCGGACGCGGACGCCAGCCCGGGCATTGATGCCGCCTTCCCTGACGCAGGGGGGGACGCGACGGTGCCCATGGACGGCGGGGGCGAGGTCGAGTGCTATGACGGGATCGATCCGGGCGACTTTCCCGAGCGGGTGATCTTCCGCTCGAAGACGCAGTCGTTCAACTGGCGATGGTACGTCACCCTTCACGACGGCCAGATATGGGTGAAGCCCAACACCGAAGAGGGCGAGCCGCCGGGCGACTGGACCTTGCTCGGCACCGGGCTGCCCGCTGGGGTGGACGTCTCCCACTTCGATCCCCCGACGGCCATCGAGGAGCTGTCGGCGGATGGCACGTGGCTCCATGCGCTCTCGTCGGCCGGCGTCTTCTACCGCGGCACCGACTTTACCGGCGATGTGCATGGGAGCTTCACCTGGTCAGACGCGTGGGGCCACCCCGCCGCCACCGGCCCCGGAATCACCGCCGACTTCCCGACGACCCATGGCTGGGCGGTCTCCGACTCCCAGGAGGCCGGCGTCAACAACTACCAGGATCGTCTGGGCACGACCCACAGCGTCGGGATGGGGGTCGCGCACATGTACCGCATCGCCGGGGATGGCCGCGCGCTGATCTTCAACGACTGGTGGCTGCCCAACGACTGGAGCCGCCAGATCTGCCTGCCGAGCCGGTCCACCTTCTTCACCGAGAACATGAGCGCCAGCGCCTCGACGATTTTCGTCGTCGGCGCCCTCGGCGACCTGTACACGCGGCTCTACGACTTCGACACAGGGGGCGAGAACGACACGCTGGTCTACTCCTTCCTGATTTCGGCGGCCGCGGGTGACACCCGCGCGCTCCCCGCAGAGGACTGGCTGCGGCAGCCCGACATCACCGACGGGCTCATCACCCGTCAGATCTCGATCCACCAGGACGGTCAGGGAAATGGTGCGCGCGTGCTTCGCGTCGAGGGAGTCCGCGACGGCCACACGGGGTACTACCACAAGCACATCTTCGACCCGACCTGGTCCTTCGCCGAGACCGGACACAGGGTCTGCGGGCCGTTCCTCAACGCACCGGGACAGGTGCCGCCCGACCCAGTGGAGCCGAGCGACTACGCGCTTTCGGGGACGCTCGTACGGAGCCCGACCCTCGGGACGGCCGTGTCCGTCGACATCGACATCCCGGACTTCAACCTGATGTGCTCCCCGGCGGAGGCCTATCTCTACATCGCCGGCAGCCCCGTAACCATTAACGGCGCGCCGCTCGCCTTCCCGCTGCACCACGTCCACTCCCTGGTCCTGGAAACGCGCGCCAACGAGTACTGGCTCGACGGCGTGCCGGCGACGATCCGGGCCGCCCTGGTGGTGCCCGACACGGTGGCGGACATCGACGATCCCGGCGCGCTGACTACGGTCCAGGACCTCTTCGAGGACCGGGCGGGGGTGAACTTCCAGGGCACGGTGACATTGGACCAGCTGACGTTGACCGAGATGACGTGGCTCGATCCGGCGGTCGGCGTCGTTCCCGGTGACGAAAAGGCCGACCCGGGCAACACCATCACACTACAGGCTACAGCGCCCTAAGAGCTTCCCTACAAATTGAGTCCGCCAGGGGTCGCGCGCCAGGTACGCCAGATCTGCGTGCGCCGAAAGAGGCGCGTAGTGGTGCTACGTGCCGATTGAGGCCGCGCAGAGATGGTGTGCCTGGCGCGATGAAGCCGCGAGAGGCAATTTGTAGGGATGCTCCTAAGGGACCGCCGACAAATAACCTGTGAGCACAGGGAAGGCTCCTGTCCAACCACGTCCAGAAACGTGACCCGTCGCATCAACCGGGCTCCTTGCCTGGGGCTACATCGGCGGGGGCGTGTCGTCCAGGGTCGGGCCGACGGGGTTGCCGCAGGTCTTCTGGGTCTGGCGGAAGAGTATCCAGACCGTGGGGACGCCGGATTTTCGCTTGGTGCGCTTGGTGTAGAGCACAAGGAGCGCCCGAGCGATCTTGCTCGCCAGGCGACGACGCCGGCTCCGGTCGGTGAGGTCGGGGCACTTGTGCTTGGCGAGGACGGCGTAGACCGTCTTCAATACCCGGGCGCGCTCGCCCTTGTTGTTCAGGAAAAAAGCCAGCCTGCTGTCCCAGGTGGAGACCGCCAACGAGCGGATGACCTTGCGGCACTTGGCGTACTTGTAGCCCTTGGGAAGGGTGATGTGGGCCTGGTAGTGCATGGCCGGTGCCCCACCGAGGGGCCGGGTCGCCCCCTCGGCCCCCAACAGCGCTACGCCCCCGGCCGTGGCCGCGCCGGCGGCCAGGGTACGCAGAAACGAGCGGCGGTCGACGCCCCCCTGTGCCGACGCGGGATAGTCACTGCCCTCATACCTGGACACGGGTCGAATGCGCTTCATGACCTCACCCTCCGATGTTGCTGTTTCACGGTAAGATAGCACGGCTCGGGCGGCTGCGCTGTACCGGCATCGCTGTACCGGCATCGCTGCACCGGCATCGAGACTGGACCTGTCGCAGTGAACCGGGGGAAGAAGATTGGCCGGACCGGGGACAGAGGGTTGGCGGCGGATCAGGTGCCCCGGTCGAGGAGCTCCGCGGCGCGGCGCTCGGCGACCTTGGACGGGAGGTGGTCGATCTGGTCCAGGACGTCCAGGTCGGCGCGCGCCAGGTCGCGCTCCTTGCCGAAGAGGCGCCACAGGCCCGAGGTGATGTCGTCGATGATGGCGTAGGCGCTGGGCACGATGTACAGGATGAGGATCGTCGCGAAGCTCAGGCCCCAGGCGATCGTCGTGGCCATGGGAGACAAGCCCTGGACGTCGCCGCCGATGCCGAGGGACAGGGGCATGAGGCCGCCCACGGTGGTGATGGAGGTGAGCAGGATGGGCCGCAGGCGGAGCTCGCCGGCTTCCTTGATGGCTGCGTCCCGACCCATGCCCTGGCGTCGCCGCTGGTTGACGAAGTCCACCAGGATGAGCGAGTCGTTCACCACGATGCCGGTCAATCCGACGAAGCCGATCAGGGCGGTCATGTCCATGGGGTTGCCCGAGACGAAGAACCCGATGATCACCCCGATGGAGGCCAGAGGCACTGCCAGCAGCACGGTGAAGGGCTGGACAAAGGACCGGAACTGGGCGCCCAGGATGAGGTAGATCACCAGCAGGGCGATGAGGAACGCGATGCCCAGGGACTGGAGGGACTCGTTGGTCTTCTCCCACTCCCCGCCGAACTCGAACCGCACGTCCGGGTTGGCCTTGATGAGGCCGTCGAGGCGCTTGATGGCCTGCCTGTTGACGCCCTGGGAGGTGACCTTGGCGCCCGCGTCCAGGTTGGCCGTCACCGTGATGGTCCGCCGCCGATCCCGCCGCCTGATCCGGGTGGGCCCCATGGCCCGCTCCACCTTGGCCATGTCCCCGATGGTGACCATGCGGGAGGAGGCCGGCTGGGAGGTGCCCGCCCCGGCCAAGGAGCCCAGGCCGAGGGCCGCGGCGCTGCCGCCCCCGGCGCCCAACCCTTTGGGCAGGGGCAGGGCCAGGCGGGACAGGGCCCGGGCGTCTCGGCGGTAGGACTCGGGGTACCGGAGGACCACGTCCATCTCCTCGTCGTTGTGACGGAACTTGGAGACCTTGTAGCCCATGTAGGCGATCATGATGGTGGAGGCCACCTCGGCGGTGCCGATGCCGTGGAGGGCCGCCTTGGACTCGTCCACCCGGAGCTGGTACTCGGGGCTGCCCAGGTGGAAGTCCCGGCCAATGTCCTTGACCCCGCGGACGTGGGTCAGCTCGCTCTCCACCTTCTCGGCCAGCCGCAGGAGCCGATCCAGGTTGTTGCCCGAGATTCGGATGGCAACCGGCTTGCCCGTGGGGGGCTTGAACTGCAGCACCGTCAGCTCGATGGGCTTGACCGGCCCGGGGATGTACCGGACCTTGGGCCGCAGCCCGCTGATGATCTGCTGGGCCGTGCGCTTGCGCTGGCTTACCGGGGTGAGCATCACCGTGACCATGCCCAGGTGCTTGCCCGTCTGGGGCCACATGTGCGTGCGCGACCAGCCCGACTGGGACACCACCGCCACGACCTCGCGGGCCGGGACGTTTTTGCGCACGATGTCCACCACCTGCCCCACCACCTTCTCGGTGGCCTGAAGGGACGTGCCCTGGGGCATCTCGACGCGGACGTCCACCATCTCTCCGTCCGTGTCGGCGAAGAGCACCACCTCCTTTTGCGTCACCGCCGCCGCAAGGAGCGATCCGAACACGACGAAGGCCAGAATCACGGTGAGCCAACGCAACCGCAGGGCCCAGGCAAAGGTGCGACGGTACAGCCCCTTGAGCCCCTGCATCACCCGGCCGTCCCCTTCGCGGTTTCCGCCCCTGACCCGGCGCTTCTTGGCGAAGTCCGCCACGTGGGACGGCAGGATGATCAGCGCCTCGATGAGGGACGCCACCAGGGCCGCCACCACCACCTTGGGGATGGTGGACATGACCTTGCCGAAGACCCCGGTCATGATCAGCAACGGCAAGAAGGCGGCGATGGTGGTCAGGATGGTGGAGATCACCGGGTACATGACCTCCTTGGTGCCCAGCAGGGCCGCCACCGTGGCGGGCTTGCCCGCCTCGATGTGTCGATAGGTGTTTTCCACCACCACGATGGCGTCGTCCACGATGATACCGATGCAGATGATCAGCCCGAAGAGGCTGATCTGATTGATGGTGACGCCGAGGATGTGCATCACCACGATGCCCCCGGCAATGGCGAAGGGGATGCCCATGGCCGCGAAGACGGCGTTGCGGACGCCCAGGAAGATCCACAGCAGCCCCAGCACCAGCAGGATGCCGATGAAGCCGTTCATGTACAGGATCTTCATGGAGTGGTCCACCTGCCGGGTGGTGTCCCCCATGAGCTTGAGCCGGAACCCCTTGGGGATCTGCGCGTCGAACGCCTTGACCGCCTCACGGACCCGCCGGACCACCTTGTGGGCGTCAGCGCCCTTGCGCTTGTTGACGCTGAGCACCACGCCGGGCCGGCCGTCCACCCAGGCCCCCGTGGATCGCTCCGCGAACGTGTCTTTCACGACGGCCACATGGTGAATGCGCACGTGCTTGCCGTCGGGCCGTCGCACCACGATGGCCTGGCGGATGTCGTCGAGGGACCCATACTCCGCCATGGCCCGCACGGCGAACTCCTTGCCCCCCGTGATGATCGTGCCGCCGGGCAGGTTGCGGTTCCGGGCCTGGAGGGTCTGGGCCATCTGCGCCAACGAGACGCCGTAGGCCTCCAGCCGCTCGGGCTGGACCACCACGCGGATCTGTCGCTCCTGGATGCCGGACTGCATGACTTCGTCCACGTCCTGCAGGGTCTCCAGCCTCTCCTTGAGGGCCTTGGCCGTGTTGCGCAGAAGGTGCGGGTTCCCCTGGGTCACGCCCACCAGGGCCACCTGGACCACCGGCAACATCATCTGGCCCTGGCGTACCACCGGAGACTCGATGTCCGGGGGCAGGTCCCGCCGGATCTCGTTGATCCGACTCTGCACGTCGAGCACGGCCTTGTCGGGGTCCCCGTCGGGCTCCAGCTCCAACCACAGAAAGCTCATGGAGTCGGCCGACGTGGAGTACACGTGCGCTAGGCCGTCCACGTCCGCCACCGCGTCCTCGATGGGCCGGGTCACCAGCTTCTCCATCTCGCGCGCAGAGATGCCCGGGTAGATGGTCTGGACGTACAGCCCCGGGATGTTCACGTCCGGGAAGAGCTCCTTGGTCATGGTGGACCCGTAGAAGAAGCCGGCCACCAGCACCAGGGCAAACAGCAGGTTGACCAGGACGGGCTGCTTGATGGAGGTCTTGATGATGGACATGGCCCGGCCTTCTACTTCTCGGTCATCGGGATCTTGACGGAGACCGGTGGGGCGGACGGGACGATCTTCACCCTGGCGCCGGGCACCAGCCGCTGCACTCCCAACACCACCAGGGGCTCTCCCACCCGGGCCGGAACGGCGCCCCTGGGCAGGATCTCCACCCGGTCGGCCGTGGAGACGCCGAGCTTCACCTCCACCCGCTGGGCCTTGCCGTCGCGCACCACGTACACGTAGCGCCGGCCGAGCAGCTCCACCACCGCGTCCGCGGGCACCAGGAGCCGCGGCTCAGCCGCCGCCAGGGGGATCTCCACCTGGGCCACCACCCCGGGCTTGAGCATCAGGTCCCGGTTGTCCACCGCCAGCTCCACCTCCACCCGGCGGGTGGTGGCGTCGGCCAGGGGTCGCACCAGGTGCACCTTGGCCTGGCGTGCCAGGGGACCCTTGATGGTCTTGACGCTGACCCGGGCGGGCATGCCCTTTTTGAGCAGCAACCCCTCGGTGGGATCCAGGCCCACCACCACCTTGACCCGGCTCATCTCCACCACGGTGAACACCGGCGTCCCCGGGGAGAGGTAGTCACCGACGTTGATGGGCCGCTTGGCGAGGACGCCGGCAAAGGGCGCGCGCACCCAGTAGTTGCCCAGCTGCCTCCCCACCTGGGCGGTCTGGGCCTTGGCCAGCTCGACCCCGGTCTTGGCCCGGTCGTAGGCGTTCTGGGCCTGGTCGAGCTGGGCCTGGGGCACGTCCCCGCTGGCCCGCAGCCGCTTCATGCGGTCCAGGTTGATCTTGGCCAGGCGCAAGGCCACCTGGCCCTGCTTGATGCCCAGACGGGTAGCCGTGTAGGTGCGCCAGGCCAGCGAGCCGTCCAGCCGCACCAGGAGCACGCCCTTTTTCACCGCGTCCCCCACCTCGTGGCGGATGTCGAGCACCCGGCCCGGCGCCTCGGCGCGGATGGACACCTCGCGCCAGGGGTTCACCGTGGCCACGGCCCGCCCCAGGCGCTGATAGGGCCGCCGGGCGAGGGTCTCCACCCGCACCGGCACCAGCTCTCGCGAGGCGGCGTCGATCTTGGACCTGGCTCCACTGGGCTTGCAGCCTGCCAGGGACGAAGCGCCGACCAGCCCGACCACCGTGGCAAAGGCGACCCGTACTGCCCGGTCACCTACCCACCCAAGCAGCGCTGGGCGCAACGTCATCGTTTCTTGTGGGATATGGGGCTGAACGTCGATCATGGGCGCGGCCTCACTTTTCACGGGTCGCACAGCTACTTGACGGCGCCGATGGCCTTGTCCCGTTGGGCCAGGGCCGTGAGATAGCCGAAACGCGCGCTGAGCAGGTTGAACTTCGCCAGCCGCAGGCCATTCTGGGCGTCGAGCACGTCGGTGGTCTTGGCGTTGCCGGCCTGGTAGAGGTTCTCGGCGCTCTTGTGCGCCTCGGCGGCCAGCTTCACCTGCTTGCGGGCCACGCCGATGGACTTGTAGGACTTGCTCACCGACAGATCCGCCTGGAGCACCGCCTCGGTGAGCAGCCGCCTGACGTTGCGGTACTGCATGCGGGCCTTGGCCACCTCGAGCTGCTTGAGCTGCACGTCGTAGATCTTGGTCATCGAGTCGAAGAGGGGCACCTTGACGTTGAGCATCACCGCCCAGCTCCCCAGCCACTTCGAGCTCGAAAATTCTTCGTAGGGCAAAAAGTTCTGCCAGGTGTAACCCCCAGACAGCGTCACAGTGGGCAGAAACGCCGCCTTGGCCGACTGCTCGCCGATCTTCGTCATCTTCACGTTCAACCGGGTCAGCCGCAGCTGGGGGTGGCTCCGCAGGGGCGCGTCGACAACCTTGGGGGGCGGCACGTTCTCGGCCGTCACCTCCGACGGGGGGACCACGGTCAACGCCGATCGCAGGGGCCTGCCCAGCAGGTTGTTCAGCCGCATCTTGGCAGAGGCCACCTGCTGCCGGGCCTCGAGGAGCTTCTGCTCATCGTCGGCGATCTTGGCCTGCCACCGCAGGATGTCCACCCGGGTGCCCAGCCCGGCGATCATGAGGGCCTTGGCCTGGCGCAGGTGCTCCTTGGTGGCGCCGGAGGTCTCCTGCACGATCTTCACCGCCTCCTGGGCGGCGAGGATGGCGTAGAACATCACCTTCACGTTGGTGACCACGTCCTGGGAGGTGTTCTTGTGGGACACCTTGGCCATGCGGTGCGCCAGCTTGAACCGCTTGATGTTGATCAGGTTGTTCCAGTCCAGCACCTGCCAGGCGAAGCCCAGCTGGATCTTGAAGGTGTCGGCGTTGAAGATGTCGCCGATGGAGCCGAAGGAGCTCATGGCTTCGCCGAGCACCAGGCCCGTGTACTCACCGTTGCCCGCCATCCAGGTGAGGCAGTCGGCCGAGTTGATGGCCCCCGAGCAGATCTGCTGCGCATAGGCGATGGCCTGCGCGGGATCGGTGAAGTCGACGCCGCCCGAGCTGCTCATGGCGTCGAAGCTCGAGTCACCGCCCAGGAACGCGAAGTCCAGGCTCAGGGAGAAGTGCGGGCCGAGCAGGGCCCAGCCCAGCTTCCGACTGACCTTGGCCGAGCGAATGGTGATCTTGGAGACCTTGAGGTCCAGGTTCTGCTTCCTGGCCAGGGCAATGGCCCGCTCGAGGGTAATGGCGTTAGGGCCGGAGGTTCCCCTTGGGCCAGGCCGCATGGTCAGGCCGCCCCGAGGCGTCGGCGTCGGCGGCGCCGCTGCCGGCGGCGGGCTCGCCGGACGCGCGGCGGGCCGAGCCGCGGCGGGTCGAGCCGAAGGGCTCACAGCGGATCGGGCCGTCGGTGTGGCCGTCGCCCCGGGGGCCGGGGCCGGACGCGCGGATGGGCGCCGTTCCCCCTGGCTGACCCGGGGCTGGGCCGCTGCTGGGCCTGCGGCGAGAAAGGCGACCACACCACTGGCAATCGCTAGGTATTTTCCACATGCTCGCATGAGTTCGCTCCTGGTGTACGCGCTGAATTAGTCACCCTACAAGGGATCGGTTTCGAAATGTACACAAGAAAAATTCAGTAGCAGTTTGTAACCTCTATTCCGTCGACTATTCGGATAGGCAGTGTCCATCACTTCAGACCCCGATCTATATGGATCGTGGCCGCTAAATCTGCTATCAGTTTGGGCTCAATTGAGATCGAACTAGCAAAAAACACGAACGAGCCGCGGCACCCGGGCGCGCACCCCCCCGGGAGGACCAACGCTCCATCGCTTGAGGAGGACAGCTACATGGCCCTACCAGATCCGACCAAACACAAAGACTGGGAAATTGCCGCGGCGGCCGAGAAAGAAATGAAGACCGTCTACGAGCTCGGGGAGATCCTCGGCCTCGAAAAAGAAGAGCTTCTGCCCTACGGCCACTACTACGGCAAGGTGGACTTCGTAAAGGCGAGCGAACGCCTCAAGGACAAGCCCGACGGCAAGTACATCGACGTGACGGCCATCACGCCGACCCCCCTGGGCGAGGGCAAGTCCACGTCGACCATGGGTCTCATCCAGGGCATGGGCAAGCGCGGCCTCCGGGTGTCCGGCGCCATCCGCCAGCCCTCGGGCGGCCCCACCATGAACATCAAGGGCTCCGCCGCCGGCGGCGGCCTCGCCCAGTGCATCCCGCTCACGCCCTTTAGCCTGGGCCTGACCGGTGACATCAACGCCATCATGAACGCCCACAACCTGGCCATGGTGGCCATGACCTCGCGCATGCAGCACGAGTTCAACTATGGCGACAAGTTCCTGGCCAAGCGCGGCCTCAAGCGTCTGAACATGGATCCCAACAACATGGAGTTGGGCTGGATCATGGACTTCTGCGCCCAGGCCCTGCGCAACATCATCATCGGCATCGGCGGCAAGGCCGACGGGTTCCAGATGAACTCCAAGTTCGGCATCGCCGTGTCCTCCGAGATCATGGCCATCCTCGCGGTGTCCAAGTCCCTGGCGGACATGCGCGAGCGCATGGGCAAGATCGTCGTGGGTTACTCCAAGTGGGGCGCCAAGCCCATCACCACCGAGGACCTGGATGTGGCCGGCGCCATGACCGCCTGGATGGTGGAGGCCTTCAACCCGAACCTCTTGCAGACCCTCGAAGGCCAGCCCGTCTTTGTCCACGCGGGACCCTTCGCCAACATCGCCATCGGGCAGTCCTCCATCGTGGCCGACCGCGTCGGCCTGAAGCTGGGCGACTACCACATCACCGAGTCGGGCTTTGGCGCCGACATCGGCTTCGAGAAGTTCTGGAACCTCAAGTGCCGCTTCTCGGGCCTGAAGCCCCACTGCGCGGTGCTCGTGGCCACCATCCGCGCCCTCAAGTCCCACGGAGGCGGCCCCGCCGTTCCTCCCGGAAAGCCCATGGACCCCGAGTACACCAAGGAGCACGTGGACTGGGTCGAGGCCGGCTGTGAGAACCTCGTCCACCACATCAACACCATCAAGATGGCCGGCATCAACCCCGTGGTGTGCATCAACGCCTTCCACACCGACACCGACAACGAGATCAAAGCGGTTCGCCGCATCTCCGAGGAGGCCGGCGCGCGCTGTGCCCTGTCCCGCCACTGGGAGCAGGGTGGTGAGGGCGCCCTGGAGTTCGCCGACGCCGTCGTCGACGCCTGCAACGAGGAGAACGAGTTCAAGCTCCTGTACGAGCTGGACGTGCCCGTCGAGAAGCGCATCGAGCTCATCGCCAAGAAGGTGTACGGCGCCGACGGTGTCAGCTACACCGCCGAGGCCGCCGACAAGCTCAAGCGTTTCGCCGCCGACCCCGACACCAAGGACCTGGGTATGTGCATGGTGAAGACCCACCTGTCGCTCACCCACGACCCCACCCAAAAGAACTGCCCCAAGGGCTGGACCCTGCCCATCCGTGACATCCTCACGTACAAGGGCGCCGGCTTCCTCGTCCCGGTCGCAGGCACCATCAGCCTCATGCCCGGCACCGGCTCCGATCCGGCCTACCGCCGCATCGACGTCAACACCGAGACCGGCAAGGTCACAGGCCTGTTCTAGGCTCGGTCTACCTCCCCCATCCCATCCGACTCGTCCCGGTCGGCTCCCGGGCTTCAACGCCCGGGGGCCGGCGCGGTTCGTATCGGGAGCCCAAAAGTCTCTGAGCCGTAGTGTCCCAGAGACATTTCGGCTACTGCCCTGTCTCGGACTTGGGATTCCTTTACAAACCGGGCGCCATGGCGGTAGCCTTGAATTTGTACGAGCAACACGCGCTTCGAGGAGAGAGGGACGAGAAGATGACGCGATCCATCACGTTTCTGGCTCTGGCAGGGCTCCTCGCAGCATGTGGCCCGCACGTCACCACGGGGTGCCCCCGCCCGGCGGTGTCGCCTACCGCGGCATCACCATATTCGGCGACGTGGCCAACAGCTGGGTGGGCACCAGGACCCTATGGAACCAGCACACCTATCACGTCTCCAACATCTGCGACCACCGGGACGACGCATGTGATCCACCCAACGTGTATGGCTCCATCCCGATGCAGGAGCGCCCCAACTGGACGGTCCCCTGGCTCAACAACTTCCGCCAGAACGACCTCCTCCACACCGACGTCACCTCGCTCATGCTCTTCCCGGGCCAGGCCACCGAGCTCAGGGGCCGCGAATGGCCAAGTCGGTCGATCCAGGGCGTCAAGGCGTTCGGCTCGCGAGGCGCGACGAGGCGGTATACTGCTGCGACCGTCGCGGTATGCGTGAACCAGAATGGACGCGTTTGGTCCGGGTCCATGTCCGCAGAGGAGTGCGCAGGATGTTTCAGAAGGTACACACACGGCGGTCGCGATGTGCGACCACCGGAGCACTGGCGGTGGTCCTCGGGCTCGCCCTGGTCACTGGAGCTGACAGCGCTCCCAAGAAGACGCCCGGCGGCCGGACCGTGGCGATACCGCTGTTCAAGGAGGGCATCCGCCTGTTCGACCAGGGCTTCTACCAAAGGGCCCTGGCCAAGTTCCAGGGGGCCCACTTCCACTTCCCAAGCCCCAAGATCCATACCCGCATCGCCCTTTGCTACAAGTGGCTGGGCAAGTACGTCAAGGCCATCGTCCACTACGAGAAGTACCTGAGCCAGTCCGAGCCCAAGCCCCTGGCCAAGCCTGGTCCCGCCACGGTGAAGCTGCGCCAGGCCGTGCAGAAGACGGTCAGGGCGCTGCTGAAGAAGATCGCTCAGATCAGGCTGCAGATCACCGCGCCAAAAGGGGCCCTGGTGCGCGTCAACGGCGGTATCGTGGGCAAGGCGCCCCTGAGGAAGCTGCTGCGCCTGACCCCGGGCAAGTACCACGTCACCATCAGCGCCAAGGATCACCACCCCATGCAGCGGGACCTGACCCTGCGGGCCGCGCAGATCGCCACGCTCAACCTGAGCCTCAAGCGCATCAAGAAAAAGAACCGCAGCGGCGGCGCTGCCGCGGACGACATCTAGCCTGTTGGGCAGAGGATCATGCGGACATTGCAATGTCCGGTGCGAGCGTTCACAATTCGCCGATGAGCAACTTCGCGCCGCACCTGGCGGCAAACGACATCATCGAGACCGGCCACCCGCGCATCCGGGCGTTGGTGGCGCCCATGACGGAGGCGGCCACGGACACCGCCGACCTGGCCCATCGGGTCTTCGACCTGGCCCGGGACTCGGTCAAGTACAGCCCCTACGTGCCCTTCTACGACCGCGCCCACTACCGGGCCACGGCCACCCTGGATCGCGGACGGGGCTTTTGTGTGCAAAAGGCGGTGGTCCTGGTCACCCTGGCCCGGGCGGCGGGGATCCCGGCGCGGCTGGTCTTCGTGGACATGCGCAACCACCGGGCCCCCCGACACCTGGTCGATGTCCTCGGCACCAACCTGTTCACCTGGCACTGCTACGGGCGGCTGCAGGTGGACGGGCAGTGGCTCGACGCCACGCCAGCCTTCGACCGGGCCATCTGCGAGGAGCACGATCTGCCCCTGGTGGAGTTCGATGGGCGCAAGAGCGCCATCTTCCCCGCCCGGGACCATGCCGGGCGCCGCTACGTGGAGTACCTGACCGACCTCGGGGTGTACGACGACGTGCCCCTGGCGCCCATGCTGGCCGGGTGGGACGCGGCCTACGGAGCCGATAGGGTGGCCGCCTGGCGGGAGACCCTCGCTGTCGGCGGCCGGATGGAGTAGGCAGTGACGAAGCTCACTGTCGAGCTGGGGGAGGCCGCCGAGCCGTACCCCTGCAAGTGCTGCGGCGAAACCACCTACATGGTCTACGGGCTGGTCTATCACGACGAGTCGGCCCACGCGGTGTACTTCGCCGGCTGGTCCGAGGGCCACCGGGAGGCCGGTGTCCGCATGGCCGTGTCCATCGGGGACTGGGGCGAGGGCGCCACGCCTGCCGATCGTTTCGCGATGGGCCTGGCGGCTCGACTGAAGCGTCCCCAAGTCATCTTTGACGTGGTGGCGCCGGCCGACTCCCCCTGGGGCGAGTACGACTTCATAGGCCAGATGATGTCCGCCGACGAAGCCCGCGGCCACCCGTACCTGGACGCCTACCTGGAAGTGGCCAAAGCCGCAGTGCGCGACGATCCCCGCGTCAGGGAGTTTCTCGAGCGCCTGGGGTAGCTTCGCTGTCTGGAGGCGTCTGGTCCTGACTGCGCCCGGCGATGCGCTCGAAAGCGATCCGCAGGGAGGTGACGTCCACGGGCTTGGTCAAAAACCCGTCCATCCCCGCGTCGAGGCAGCGCTGACGATCCTCGTGCATCGCGGCGGCGGTGAGGGCGACCAGGGAAGGCCCGTCCCCCCGACGCTCCCGCAGCGAGCGGGCCAGGTCGGTGCCCATCATGTCGGGCATGTGGAGATCGATGACGTAGACGTCATAGGCGGAGGCGCCGGCCATCTCCAGGGCGGAGGAGCCGTCCGAGGCCGTGTCCACCTCGTGGCCCAGGCGCCGGATCAGGGACCGTGCGATCTTTCGGGAGACGAGGTCATCGTCCACCACGAGCACGCGCAGGGGCCGAACCTCGGCGGTGGCCACCGCGAGGGGACCCTGGTCGAGATCCACGAGGGCCTGGTCGATGCGCCGCAAGGTCACTGGCTTGGTGATGAAAGCGCCGAAGGAACCGGGGGCGCCTGGCGATCGAGCGGTCGCCAGGTCCATGGGCCGCACAGCCAAGAGGCGCGGTGCCGCATCGCCCATGACCTCGGCCAGGTGCGCACCCGCGTCCGTCGGGGCGCCATCCGCGTCCACCACCACCGGACCCGACGCCCCAGCTGACCGCCAGAGGAGCAACCCCTCCTCCACGGTCGGGGCCGTGAGCACACGCACGCCACCGAACGCGCCCGAGGCGGACATGGCGCGTCGGGTGGACTCCAGCGAGGTCACCACAACCACCCATTCCAGCGAGAGGTCGGCGGGGCTCTCCTCATCCCCCGCTTCGACCCGGGCGGCGGGCAGGCTGACGGTGAAGACGCTGCCCTTGTCCGCTTCGCTCTCGGCCCGGATCTCGCCCTGCATGACCTCCACGATGCGCCGGGATATGGCAAGTCCCAGGCCGGAGCCGCCATATCGCCGCTCGATGTCGGGGTCACCCTGGTCGTAGGGCTCGAACACCGTCTCCAGCCGCGCGGGGTGGATTCCCCGGCCGGTGTCTATGACCCGCAGCTCCAACACCTCTCCGTCGGCGTCGTCGAGGTGTCGAACCTCCAGGCGCACCTCACCCCGGGCGGTGAACTTCACGCCGTTGCCCAGCAGGTTGATCAACACCTGCTCGAGCCGGTCACCGTCCAGTTGCACCCGGGCGGGCACGCTGGCGTCCACGATGCCCACAATCTCCAGACCCTTGGCGTAGGCCGTCACAGAGCAGACGTCCACGGCCCGATCCACAACTCGGCGTATGTCCACCGGGCCGCAGCGCAGCTCCATCCTTCCCGTCTCGATGCGCTCGAGGTCGAGCACTTCGTCCACCAGCGTGCGTATCACCTGGCCGCTGGAGCGCATCATCTCCAGCAGGGCCCGCTGATCCACCGGTAACGCCGACTCATCAAAGGCGCTCGCCGCGCCCAGCACTCCGCCCAGGGGCGTCCGCAGCTCGTGACTCATTCGGGCCAGGAAAACCGACTTGGCGCGGTTGGCGTCCTCGGCCGCCTGCTTTGCCGCCGAAAGCTGCTCCTCCCTCCTGGATCGTTTCTCCACCTCCTGTTCGAGCTGCCGGTTGAGCAGCTCCAACCGCTGGGTCGCCACGGACTCGCGGAGCTGCATCCGCTCGAAAAACCGCACGCCGAGGGGCGCCAGCACACAGGCCGCGACCTGCCCGGGCAGCACGGTGTAGAAGTCCGTCAGATGGGAGTAGCCGGCGTAGACGTGCTGGTGGAGAGCCACCGCCGCCCAGCCCGCCCAGCCCAGGAATCCGCCGATGACCTTCGTGCGCACCCGCCCCGGAAAGAAAAGGCACCAGAGCACGAAGATCACGAGCTGGGCAGCACCCTGGATGCCCGCCGCCGTGGGCTTGAACACCAGGAGAGCCGCCTGCATGACCGCCAGTCCCAAAAAGCCCATCAGGGAGGCGAGATCCAGATATCGCGAGCGCTTCGCGCGACCCGTGAGCACCAGCAGCGGCACAAAACCCACCAGCGACAACAGCCGCAGCGCCGACATCGCCCAGAAGCCCGGCCCCACCCCCATCATGGCGTAGTCCACAGCGATGCCGATGGGTCCAAGACCAATGGCGAGCCAGGTACCCCCGTGGGCGAGCCGGGCCTCGCCAGGCCATCGCTGCTCCCAAAAGACGGCCGAGAGCTGAGCGGTCTGGGTCATTTCACTGGACGACATCAGCGCAGACAATATCCACCTTGCGCGTCGGCTGCAATCTACTGAATGGGGGAGCGACCGAGCTGGTGAGACTACAAGTGCTTGTCACACCATTTTCGCAGGAGCTCGTCAAAGGACGGCCAGTACTTCTTCACTTCCTTGATCACGATCTTCTCGACCTTGCCGCCCATGAGCGGGATCTTCACGTCGACGTTGAACTCCTCGGCCAGCGCGGTCCCATCACCGTCGGGCGCGATGCGCGAGCTGCCCCACACCTTGACCAGTTTGCCGTGGGTGCTGGGGTTGGAGTAGGTCCACTCCCCTGTTCGCGTGGTCAAACTCCACACGTAGACCGTCTGGGTCTTCTCGGTCTTGCTCTTGTCCACGCCGGTCAGCCCCTTGGCGTACTCGGTCACCTCGCAGTCGATGGTCAGCCGATCAGGGGTGCGGCTCCGCTCGATCGCCGTGGCCTCCGGGTTGTTCTGCTGCTTGAAGTTGGCCACCAGGAAGCCCGGATCCGTCAGCGCCGCCAGCACCACGTCGGGCGAATAGGGCAGATGAAAGGTGTTCTTGGCTGTCTTGGACATTCGCTTCTCCGTCTGGATCCATCCGACCGATCGTCGTCCCCCGTAGATAGCCGATTTCCCCCTCCGTTGGCCAGTTTTTCTTCACGGCTAGGGGTGGTACTCCAGTGGGCCCATGTCGCAGTAGGTTGGGACTCCGGTGCCCGTGTCGGGGTCGTGGGCGGGATCGTCCCAGGGGGCGACCCCGAGGAGGTCCGCGGTAGGGCACTGGTCGCCGTCGGCTGCGTCGATGCACGGCGAGGCGGCCGTGAGCCGGAGGTCGCCGCCCGCGACGTTTACGAACTGCGGGTTCAGATCGATGTTGCCCGCGCCGCCGTAGCCGCCCTGCACGTTGGAGTAGGTGACGGTGTTGGAAGAGAACCAGGCGTCGGAGACCTGGCCCCCGGCGTTGGCCCAGAAGATGGCGTTGACAACGACCGCGTGGCTGTTGTCGTAGCTTCGGATCCCGCCCCCGACGGCCGCCGTGTTGCCGTAGAACAAACAGTTGCGAAGTGTGGGCGAGGCGTTGGGCCAGTTCTGCACACCCCCGCCCCGGTCCCCGCCGTCGTTGGCCACGAAGACACCGCTCACCACCGTGGGGCTCGCCGTGTCGTTGAACAGGCCGCCACCGGCCGAGGAGGCGACGTTGCCGACGAAGATGCAGCGGGTGATGGTGGGGCTCCCGCCGTCGTTGTACAGGCCCGCGCCCTGGTCGGCGCCGTTGACCTCGATGGTGGAGTCGATGAGCTCCAAGGTGTTGGCGTCGTTGTAGATGGCGCCTCCGGTGCCCGACGCGTAGTTGTTGCGAAAGACGCAGTCCCGCACCACGGTGGCCGACGACAGGTTCACAAGCCCGCCTCCCCGCTGCTGGGCGCCCGAGCCGCCGTTGGCCACGCCCCGGGTGATGGTGAAGCCGTCGACCTCGGCGCCGGTGACATTGTTGGCGGTGACCACGTGGTAGACGTACACGCCGCTGCTCGGCGCGGACTCACCGTCGAGCACCGTGGGGTTGCCGTCGGGATCCCTCCCGGACCGGGCGGTTTCACTGCCGTCGAAGCCGCCGAACACGGCCACCCCCGAGGCCAGGCTCACCGTGTCCGAAGCGGCCCCCTGGTAGATGCGGTAGGTGCCCGCGCTCACCCACACCTCGCAGCCGCCACCCAGGGAAGCCGCCGTGTCGATGCCCACCTGGGGGCTGGCCGTCGCTTCGCTCCAGGACCGGCCATCGTTGATCGTGCCGACGGACACAGCGCGCACGAACACCACACAAACGCAGGCGCTGGGCACGCCGTCACAGGCGTAAAAATCCTCCACTGCGCAGGCGGCAGAGCAGCCGTCACCGGCAACCTGGTTGCCGTCATCGCACCCCTCGGGGCCGATGATCAACCCGTCGCCGCACACGGGCGTGCAAGACGAGGGCGTGCCCTGGCAGGTCCAGCCTGCCTCCACCTCGCAGGCGGCAGAGCAGCCGTCGCCGCCCACGTTGCCACCGTCGTCGCAACCCTCCCCCGCCACCACCAGCCCGTCGCCGCACAGGGGTGTGCAGACCGTGGGCTCTCCCGTGCAGCTCCACCCCGGCTCCACTGTGCATCCCGACGAGCAGCCGTCCCCCGACACCACGTTGCCGTCGTCGCAGGCCTCGGCCTCCACACCCAGGGCAACAACTCCGTCGCCGCACACGGCGTGGCACGCGCTGGGTGTCCCGGCGCACTCGTAGCCGTGCTCTACCAGGCACGCCGAGTCGCAGCCGTCCGCACCGGTCAGGTTGCCGTCGTCGCACTCCTCGGTGCCGGCCACGATGGAGTCACCACACTCGGTGGTGCAGGTTGACGGCTCGCCGACGCAGGTCCAGCCGCTCTCCACCTGACACATGTCCGAGCACCCGTCCCCTGACGCCGTGTTGCCATCATCGCAGGGTTCACCAAAAACCACCCAGCCATCTCCGCACACCGGCGTGCATACGCTCGGATCCCCGGCGCAGGTGAAGCCCACCTCCACCCCACAGGTGTCTGAGCACCCATCTCCAGCGACCGTGTTGCCGTCATCGCAAGCCTCTGCCCCGATGCCGCCCGCCACCACCCCGTCGCCGCAGGTGGGCAGGCACACGCTGGGGGCGCCGGTGCAGTCGTAGCCGTGCTCAACCGCGCAACTGGGGGTGCAGCCGTCCCCGGCGGCGAGGTTGCCGTCGTCGCAGTCCTCGCCCGGGTCCACCACGCCGTCGCCACAGGTCTGCGCACAGTCGCTGGGCTCTCCGCCGCACACCCAGCCCGCCTCCATCTGGCAGTCCGCGCCGCAGCCGTCGCCCGGCGAGGTGTTCCCGTCGTCACACCCCTCCGCCTCTGAACCGGCGGCGATGACCCCATCCCCGCACACCGCGTGACATTGGCTCGGGACGCCGTTGCAGTCGTAGCCGTGCTCAACCGTGCAGCCCGGACCGCAGCCATCTTCGGCGTCGGTGTTTCCGTCGTCGCATTCCTCGCCCACGGCGATGAGCCCGTCTCCGCACTGCGGAGGCTGGTTGTTGTTGTTGACGTTGTTGCTGTTGACGTTGTTGTCGTTACCCGCGGTGTTGTTGTTGGAGGGCACGAACCCCGTCTGGTCGAAGAAGCAGGCGGGAAGACCGATCCACATCACCACCAGGGCTGGCCACAGTGCTTTCCTCATGATATGCCCCGAATTCGTGCTCGATCTAAAAACATAACACGGTCTCTGGCAGGCCACACGGACATTGATGGAAGAGCTGTTCGCCGCATCTGTGCACCTGGCCTTCGCCGACTGGCTCATCGTGGTCGGCTACCTGGTGGTGGCCCTGGTCATCGGGCTGGTTCTGCGGCGGCGGGCTAGCGGATCGGTGGACGACTTCTTCCTCGCCGGGCGCACCCTGCCCTGGTGGCTGGCGGGAACCTCCATGGTGGCCACCACCTTTGCCGCGGACACGCCGCTGGCCGTCACCGAGTACGTGCGCGCCGACGGCATCTGGCGCAACTGGTTCTGGTGGTCCATGGCCCTGTTCCACGTGCTGGGGGTCTTCCTCTTCGCGCGGCTGTGGCGCCGGGCTCGAGTGGTCACCGACGCCGAGCTCTGCGAGCTGCGCTACGACGGCCGGGCGGCGGCGGTCCTGCGGAGCCTCAAGGCCTTCCTCTTTGCCGTGCCCTACAACGCACTGGTCATGGGATGGGTCATCGCGGCCATGGCCAGCGTGGCCGAGCAGATGCTGGGCGTCAACGCCGTGGCCACAGTGGCCGTCCTGTGCGGGGTGGCCCTGGTCTACGCCAGCCTGTCGGGGCTGTGGGGCGTGGTGGTCACCGATCTGCTGCAGCTCGTGCTCGCCCTGGGCGGCACCATCGCCTTCGCCGTCGTCGCCGTGGACCACACGGGTGGCCTGGTGGCGCTGACCGACCAGGTGCGCGCCGTCGACCCCACGGGGAACGTGCTGCGCATGGTGCCCCACTCCGGCGCCGGCGGGCCGGCGCACCTGCCCACGCCACACTGGCTCTACGACGCCCGCACCCAGTTTCTGGTGTTCGTGTCGGTGATGTGGTGGGCCAACCACAACGCCGACGGCGGCGGCGCCCTCATGCAGCGCTCCGCCGCCGCCAAGGACGAGCGCCACGCCCTATGGGCCGCCTTCTGGTTCTCCCTGGTGCACTACGCCCTGCGCGCCTGGCCGTGGATCCTGGTGGCCCTGTGCTCGGTGGTGCTGCTCGCCCCGGGGGACGTCGCCTCCCCCAAGGACGCCTACCCCCGGATGATGGCAGACCTGCTCCCCGTGGGCCTGCGAGGAGTGCTGGTAGCGGCTTTCCTGGCGGCCTTCATGTCCACCGTGGACACCCACCTGAACTGGGGCGCCTCGTACCTGGTGAACGATCTCTACAGGCGCCTCCTCCGCCCCGACCGCAGCGAGGCCCACTACCTGGTGGTGGCGCGGCTGGCCACCGTGGCGCTCATGGGCCTGGCCGCGCTGACCGCCCTCTCCATCCAATCCATCTCCGCGGCCTGGGAGGTAGTCTGGTCCCTGGGCGCCGGTCTGGGGCCCGTGCTGATCCTGCGCTGGTTCTGGTGGCGCATCAACGCTTGGTCCGAGCTGTCGGCCCTTGCCTCGTCCCTGGCCCTCGCGCTGGTGCTCGGCTTCTTCGACCTGCCCACCCACATCAAGGCCCTGATCCTCGTCCCGGCCACCCTGACCTGCTGGATCACCGTCACCCTCCTCACCCGACCGGTGGACCCGGACCACCTGCAGGCCTTCCACGACCGCGTGCGACCAGGCGGCCTCTGGCGCCGGGTGACCCCAGCACGCCCGGCGGACCGCATCCTCACGCCCGCCACGTGGCTCGACTTCGCCGCCGGTCTGGCGGTCATCTATGGCGTCGGCTTTGCCATCGGCAGCTTCCTGGTGGGGGATCCCCGCTGGGGCGCCGCCCTGGTCGCCCTCGCCGTCGCGGGCGCGGCGACGCTGTACTGGCGCTACGGCCGTCCCGGCTGCACCGGGTGACGCCCCGGTCATCGATCCCGCGAGCCAGAGCGTGACAGCGGTCCCAGGCCGACGGCGCCAGAGGCAGGGTCGGAAGCACCGCCACCGGAGGGCAGGTAGTACACCACCATGGTGCCGCTGACCAGATCGTGCCAGGCGCGCTTGTGGCGCCGGATGCCCGCCCACACCATACCCAACAGGTGCACCACGAAGATCAAGACGGTCGCGGCGACGAGGATCTTGGCCAAAAGGGGATCCTCCCCGTGGCCCGGACCGAAGTCGCCCACGCCCCAGACCCCGAGCGCCGCGCGGTTGATCGCCGAGACCACGCCAAAGGCCAGCAGGCCCCAGCTCAACGCCGCCGCCCTGAAGGCACATCGCCACAGGGGCAGCGGCGCATTTTCCACTGTGCGGACCCGCAGCCGAAAGAGCCACTTGCCAGCGGTTTGGCCGAAGCGCCACCACCCCAGCACGAAGTACGCGGCCGCAACAAAGAAGACAAAAGGCTCCAGAAGAATCGCGAGGATCGCCAGCAGAATCAGATCCACTCCCAGCGCCATGCCGCGCACGAAGAGCCCCGCCGGGGCGGCCACATCGGGTCGAGCCGCGCGCACGGCGCTCAGAAGTGACTCGTAGTCGCCGAAGCGATCCGCCGGATCCTTGGCCATCATCCGCTCCACCAGGCGGGCCACGCCCTCGGGCACCTTGGGCAGGTCCTTGGACAGGCGCGGCACCGGCGCGGACAGGTGCTTGGCGATGACCCCCACGGCGGACTTCGCCACGTAGGGCGGGCGTCCGGTCAGCAGGTGGTAGAAAGTGGCGCCCAGGGAGTAGATGTCCGACCGGTGGTCCACGGGCTCGCCCTGACCCTGCTCTGGAGACATGTACAGGGGGCTGCCGAGCACCGCGCCCTCCTGGGTGAGCTGCACGTCCTCGGCGTCAGGGTTGGCCGTCTTCGCCAGGCCGAAGTCGGCAACCTTCACCAGCCCGGATGGGTCCACCAGCAAGTTCGACGGCTTGATGTCTCGATGGACGATGCCTCGCTCGTGGGCCATGCGCAGGGCGTCGGCCACGTCGTGCAGAAGCTCCAGGGCCCGGGGCCAGTCGAGCCGCTCCCCGCGGGCGAGGATCCCGTCGAGGGCCTCCCCATCCACGAGCTCCATGGCGAAGAACACCAGCCCATCCTCCTCGCCGATGTAGTAGATGGGCACAACGTTGGGATGGCTGAGCCGGGCCTGAGATCGGGCCTCCCGGACGAACCGCTCGCGCTGGGCCGTGGCCTGGACCTTCTCCGACCGGATCACCTTCAGCGCCACCGTGCGATCCAGGGAGAGGTCATGGGCGCGATACACGCTTCCCATGCCACCGACGCCGATGCGGTCGAGCACCTTGAGGTGCTGCAGGGTGCGCCCGCAGAGATCATCGGTATCGGCGCGCTCCGGGGCCGCCCCCTCCGCGCCGCGCGTCGCCGGGGAGATGCCCGCCGCTGGGCCGCCCGGTGGGATCCGCACGGTGGCCTCCACCGCCGCGTCGGAGCGGAGCGGCGCCACGCCTGACACGGGCACAGTGGCGTCCAGCCCCGAGGCCTCGCCGCTGAGGCTCGCCATCGCCGGACGCTGCGCGTCCTGGCCTCTGTCGCCGCTGTCGCTCATCTCGAAGTGCAAGGCCGCAGCCTGGGCCCGCCTGGCAGTATACGGGATCTGCCCACCTCCGTCCGCAACGTTGGCCCTGTCGGGTCAGATTCGGTAAAGTGCCCGGCACAAGCTGTCAAAAGAGGAACCCATGAACCCCGCACCCAACCGCAAGGGATCTTCCCGTCTGCTCACCCTGCCGCTCGCCGGGCTGGTCGCCCTGGGGCTCAGTGCCTGGGGCTGTCCGGATCGGGACGCGCAGCCTCCGGCGCACCGGCCGCTGCCCGGCCAACGGATCCCCGAGGCGGCCGCCGCGACGTTGACCCACCCGGCGCTGGCCGTGCCCCCGGCCGCGGCGGGCAAGCCCATGACCCCCCCCGGCGTCATCGACGCCCCGGCGCCCGGGGCCTGGCCCTTTGCCGACCCGCGGCCCGACGATCGGGCCGCCGCGCGGAAACGGCCCATGACCATCCGGGACCTGTACCGCGTCAAGAGCCTCCGCGACCCGCAGATCTCCCCCGACGGACGGTGGGTGGTCTTCGTTCAGACCGCCTACGATCTCGACAAGGGCTCGAGGGACACGCACCTGTGGCTGGTGGGCGTCGATGGCAAGGGGCTCCGGCAGCTCACGCGGGCCAAGGGCGCCGACTACAGCCCCCGCTGGTCCGCAGATGGCAAGCAGCTCCTCTTCGTCTCCAGTCGATCCGCCGGACCGCAGCTCTACCGCATGGACCTGGCCGGCGGCGATCCCGAGCAGCTCACCACCCTGAGCTCGGGCGTATCCAGCCCGGTCTGGTCCGCGGACGGCAAGCGTGTCGTCTTTCGCTCGAAAGTCTTCCCCGAGCACAGCACCGACGACGCAAAAAACAAAGCTCACCTCGAGCGGCTCCGCGGCGGGCCCATCCATGCGGTCCTGGCCGACGACCTGCTCTTCCGCCACTGGACCTCCTACGACGACGGCCGGAGGAACCACGTCTTGGCCTTGGACGTAGCCACCAAGAAGATCATCGACCTCACACCCGGGCCTCACCACGCACCCCCAGTGAGCCTGCACGGCCACCGGGACTTCGCCCTGTCCCCCGACGGCAAGGAGCTGTGCTACCAGTCCAACCACGATCCCCCCGCCGTCCGCGCCTCCTCCACCAACAACGATCTGTTCGCGGTCTCTACCACGCCCGGCGCTGTCGTCAGGGCTGGCAGCGCCGGCGGCATCGGTCCCGTCGGCCGTGCCGCCCCCACGGCCGTGAACCTCACGGCCGCGAACAAGGCCTGGGACGGGTCGTGCGCCTACTCACCGGACGGCCGGTACATCGCCTATCGCATGCACCGCAGGCCGGGTTACGAGTCCGACCGCGTTCGCCTGGCCCTGCTCACCCGCAAGACCGGCGAGGTCAGGGTGGTCACGCCAGGGTTCGACTACTGGGTGGACCGATTCCATTGGCTACCCGACTCCCGGCGAATCCTCTTTTCTGCCCCGGTGCGGGGACGGTGGCCTCTGTTCATTGTGGACATCACCACCGGCAAGATCACCCGGCTCGCCGCGCCGCCCTCGGTACGCCACCACACCCTGTCGCCCGACGGTCGGCTCATCGCCTTCGTCCACACCACCGTGGCCCGCCCGCCAGAGGTGTACGTGGTGACCACGGACGGCACCACACCGCGCCAGGTCACCGAGATCAACAAGCCCCTCGCCGACGAGGTGGACTTCCGCCCCGCCGAAGAGCTGTGGCTGCCCGGCGACGGCGGCCGGAAGATCCACACCTTCGTGGTGAAACCGCACGGCTTTCAGCCCGGAAAGCGGTATCCGCTCATCATGAACGTGCACGGCGGCCCCCAGTACCAATGGTCGGACGCCTTCCGCGGCGACTGGCAGGTCTACCCGGCGGCGGGTTACGTGGTGGCCTTCCCCAACACCACCGGCTCCATCGGCTACGGGCAGAAGCTCACTGAGGGGATCTCCAAGGACTGGGGCGGCCGGGTCTACCGCGACACCATGGCCGTGGCAGACGGCCTCGCCAAGCTTCCGTACGTGGACGCAGGCCGCATGGGCGTCATGGGCTGGTCCTACGGTGGCTACCTGGTCAACTGGATCGGCAGCCAAACCCAGCGATTCGGCGCCCTGGCGTCCATGATGGGCGTGTACGACCTGGCCACCTTCTTCGCCACCACCGAGGAGCAGTGGTTCCCCGAGTGGGACCTGGGCGGCCAGCCCTGGACGCCGAAGGTCTACGCGAAGTACTCCCCATCGTCCTTCGTGACCCGCTACAAGACGCCCACCCTGATCCTGAGCGGCCAGAAGGACTTCCGCATCCCCTACACCCAGTCCATCGCTCTGTTCACTGCCCTGCGCAAACGCGGCGTGCCCGCCCGGCTGATCCTGTTCAGAAACGACGGCCACTGGCCCGACTACGTCCGCTCCATGCCGGTGTACTACAACGCCCACCTGGAGTGGTTCCACCAGCACCTAAAGGGCGGACCGGCCCCCTGGAAGACCGCCGACATGGTCAGAAACCGCGCCTACAAAAAGAAGTCGCCAGCGGCCCCAAAATAGGACAGACGGCGGCCCAGAGAATGAAACAGCCGGCACCCCGAAAAGAGGCGCCGGCTTTCGGAAGCGTACGGGAGTCGAACCCGCCAGGCCCGGCCGGCAAGCCTGCCTCTGACGGCTTTGAAGGCCGCGGGGGACACCGGTCCCCAAACGCTTCCGCCCGCGAGTATAGCGGCTGGGGGCCGGGAAGCAATCACGTAGTCTCCAGTCTGCCGGTCGGCGACTGCACCGGGCGGCAGCAGGGCGAGTCCAGCCACAAAGCTGACGATGGAGGCTATTCAGTCCGGTGATGCCCGCGTCGACGGCAGAGCGGAGAGACAGTTCGGCCATCTTCGGTTCGAGCCAACGTTCGACGTGAAAAGCAGTTCGCCGATTCGAATCAAAATGGAAATGGCACTCGCGAGCATTGCTCCCACTCGGCAAATGAACGCTGACATCGCAGAGCTTCTTCGTACGCTCGTCGAGGGAGGTGTCGAGTTCATCGTCGTCGGTGGGGCCGCTGCCGTTCTGCACGGTGCTCCGGTGACCACGCTGGCCAGGATCGTTCAGTGAGTAGGTAGGGGTACTTTTTTCGCAGTTCACAAATCGTGGCAGGACGTGCTGTAGGGGGGGGGCTGGGCGCCTCGCCGCCCTGCGGGCGGCGACCGGGCTTCTCCGGGCTCCGCTTCGCTTCGGTCCCGCCTTCGGCGGGGACTGCTTCGCACCCTCCGGATCCCTGGCGCGACGGGTAGCTCGAAGGTGGGAGCCTGTGGATAGGTGCGCTCCGGCCGCTGCTGCATCCTTTCGGTGCCCAGCAGCCTGTGCGCGTGAGGCCTGACCCTGAAAAGACCGACCACCGTCAGCAACTCGGTTAGAAAGGGCCAAACGAAAATCGGCGCCGGGGCGGGACCCCACGACGCCGAAAAAGAGCTGCTGGCTTGCGCCAGCAACACCAAGTAAGCCCCAGATGATCAGAGGTGCAATGAAACGTCAAGCAGCAACACCCAAAGGCATCGAGAAAAGACTCGACGACGCGCAGTTTTTCAAGGTCTCAGACCCACGTCGTGCCGCCAGCGTGACGTATGCGCTACCTGCCATGCTTAGCGCCCTGGTGGTGGCCATCGTGACCGGGGCCCGCGCCTTGCGACAGCTCGAGCAGCGGACGGCCCAGCTCGTCGCGAAGCTCGGCCGCTTCAAGGGGCTGACCCGGCGCATCGCCGACAACACCTTCAGCACGCTGCTGCCGCGGCTGCGTCTGTCGGAGGTGCTGGCCTGCCTGCACCGTATGGTAAAGGCCGAGCATCGGCGAAAAAACCTCGAGCCCACCCGCCTATCCGTGGGCACGGTGGCCATCGACGGCAAGCACGTGGCCACCGTGCATTGGCACGACCTGAGCAGGCTGCTGCTTGCCGAGCGCGCCAAGCAGGCCAAGGAGCAACAGCAAACCAAGCAGGCCGAACAGGGCTCGGATGAACGGCTCAAGCCCACGGAGGAAAACGTGGCCGAGCTTCGGCCGCTGCTGTCTGCGCACTATCCGGAGGCTCAGCTCTGCGTCCCGGAGGTCGGTGACCCTCATGTCAAGCTGAGGGTCCACACAGCGACGCTGATTTCGTCCGAGGCCGCCGTGTGCATCCACCGGCGCCCGGTGGAAGGATACACCAACGAGATAGGCGCCATGCCGGCCCTGCTCGACGAGCTAAAGGCTGTCTACGGACGCACCCGACTTTTCGACGCATCACCACCGACGCGGGAAACACCTCCCTGAGGGTCGCCTCGGATACCGTCGCGATGGGCTGGGATTATTTCTGCCAGATCAAGTCCATCCAAGGCGACCATCACGCAGAAGCCAAGCGTACCCTGGGCAGGCGCAGCAAAGCCCAGGCCAAGGCGAGCCGCACCGATATGCAAAACGGCGACGTGGTCACCTACTACCTGTGGCGCATCGACCTGGGAGACCAGGGCTGGCTGGACTGGAAACACGCCCGGCAGCTCGTGCGGGTCCAACGCATCGCCGAGCATCCCGTTTGGGGCAAGCGCAGCGTGGGCAACCGCTACTACGTGCTGAGCGAAACGTCCGATGCGTTGGGCGCTCGAACCGCCCTGACCGTCAGCCGCTCCCACTGGCGCTGTGAGAATGGCACTCACTGGACGGCCGATGCTGAGCTGATGGAGGACCGCCGTCGCCAGGCTCTGTCCCGCCACCCCAGGGGGATCTTGCTGGCGTCGGCGTTTCGCATGATGGCCCTGCTCGTGCTCGCCGTAGCCCGGCAGCTGAGCCGACTGGGCTACAGCGCCGAGCGGCCGAGCTGGTCCGACGTGATGCAGCACTTCTTCTTGCGGCTTTGCGACACCATCCTGGAGACCAAGGCCTTCGACACCGTCTAAGCCCGCCCCGGCGTCGGTCTTCTCCGGATTCTTGTCGTTAAAAAACCTTCCCCACTGCACGGGGCCAGCGACACCTGCGCCGTATGCGGCTCCGCCGCACCCCTGCTGGGCGCGGCGACGTCGCCCGGCGCCAGTCGGGGCGAGACGGTGATCGGACATGCCACGCTGGCAGGCCAGCTTTTCTCCTTGTACTTTGTCTTGTATTTTGGGGTGATTTTGCTTTTTGTCCTGGCGATCATTTCCGACTCTCCCGCGTTCCGTGGCCAGAAGCAGGATCGGACCGATGCCGCTTCGGCGCCAAGCAGAGCCGTGCGCAACGCCGTGCAGCATCCAGCCATCGCTGTTCTACGTTCGCTGCGGTTCGATGTCAGCACCGCATCCCACGCAGCTTCGGTCCCAGGTTGGTCTTTTCGGCGTCGTAGGCCATTTCGACCCACTCGCACAAAAGTGGTCGGCTGTCCCGGGGATCGATGATGTCCTCCACACCAAACGCCTCCGCCGTTCGGAACGGAGACGAGACACTGCGATAGGCGTCCTCCAGCTCCTGTCGACACGCCTCGGGATCGGGGGCCGACTCGATATCCGTCCGGTGGGCGGCGTACACCCCTCCCTCCACCGGGATGTTGCCCCATCTCGCCGACGGCCAGGCGAGCTGCCAGGCCAGCCGCTGGGCCGGACGCTGGGCCGCTCCGGCCACCCCGAAACACTTTCTGACATACACCACGGCCACCGGGACGGTGGCCTGCGTCATCGCAAGACTCGCGCGGACGCCCTTGCGGATGGTGCCGTGCTCCTCGCTCTTTCTGCCGATGGCCAGCCCCGGCTGGTCGCAGAAATTGATGATCGGTAGGTGGAACGTGTCACACAGGTCGACGAACCGCTGGAACTTTTCCGCCGAGTCGTAGTTGAGCGCCCCGGCCATGTGCCGGGTATCGTTCGCCAACACACCGACGGGGTAGCCGTTGAGCCGGGCCAGCGCGGTGACCTGAGACCGACCCTGGTACCGTCCCAGCTCGAACACCGAGTGGCGGTCCAGCACGTGATCCAGGATCCCTCTGGGATCGTAGGAGGTTCGCGCATCTCTGGGGACGACAGACAGCAGCTCCTGTTGCCGACGCCCGGGATCGTCGTCGTCCGGACGGCGCCAGGGGGGCATTTCCCAAACGTTGGAGGGAAGATACGACAAGAAGCGCCGGGCCTGCTCGAGGGCGTCCACCTCACTTTCGGCCTCGTTGTCCACCACGCCCGAGACGCGGGTGTGGATGCGATATCCCCCCAACTCCTCCTTCGTCACTTCCTGTCCAAGAGCGGAGCGCACGAGGGGTGGACCGGCCACGAAGACCTGGGCCTGCTCCCGCACCATGACGGAAAAGTGGCTCTTGACCATGAACAGGGCGCTGAGACCGGCCATTGGGCCGAACCCGACGGCCACCACCGGCACCTCCGACAGCGCATCTGCCTCGTTCTGGGTGGCCCCTGGATTGCCCGACGGCAGCTCGGTATGGCCGATTGCCAGGATCTCCTTGATGGAGCCGCCCGCGCCTTCGACCAGTCGAACCACGGGCAGCTTCAGCGCCCGGATCATCTGCGCGAAGTGCTCCCGCTTGGCCTTGTACATGCGACCCACCGAGGCCCCCTTCACCGTGAAGTCGTCGCCGTGGACGGCCACCCTGCTGCCGTCGATCCTGGCCACCCCCATCAAGAAGGGACAGGGTGCGAACCCGGCAGGCCGATCGGAGTCCGGATCCGGCGCGGTGTCCACGCCGCTCAACATGCCCCGTTCGAGAAAAGACCCCTCGTCCACCAGCGCAGCGATGCGCTCTCGGACGGTCATCTTCCCGCGGGCGTGGTGTCCTTCCACGCGCTCCGGTCCCCCCAGCTGCCGAGCACGCGCCCTTCGCTTCTCCAGCTCTTCCACTTCACGTTGCCACATGTCGCGGTTCTCCTTTCGATGTCCCGGGCGTGGGGTGTCTTCACTGTGCTCCCGAGCGAGGCGAGACCTCGAACACCCTCCCCGCCGGGGCGGGCAGCACGTTCCGGGGAAAAGCCCTGGCAAACGCGGCCAGGGCAGCGGCCCCCGTGCAGTGACCGGCGGCCAGGAGCGTGATTCCGTGCTCTCGGATGGAGCGGACCCCCTTCTTTGTGCGGACCCTGTACGCACAAGAAGAATCATGCTGGAAAAGGGGACTTGGAACAAGTGCAGGCTGCATGCCTTGGTGCGGCATTGGTGCATGGCCCGAATTGACAACGAACCGGTTTCCTTGGTTGTTCACCTTCGGGCGGCAACCTTCACCGATTTCGGCATCCCGAGCGTCGTCATCCGATCAATGGCGTTGACAGCGATCAGCGCCTCCCTCTCGTGGGCCTCGAACTGCTTGGCTCGGAGACGATCCCCGATGATGTGCTCGTACCGGTACATCCCTCGGGTGTACTAGGGGGCCGCGAACGAACAACTCAGTCGTCCTGACCGCCGATCCATCCCCCTGGGCGGCGTCGCTCGTCGGTTCCATAGGCCCCACTATGCGCCCTCCTCGCTCCTTGCCCAGCGAGCGCCTCGGCGGCCAGCATCGATCGAGTTGTTCATTCGCGGCCCCTAGGCGCCGTCAGCGGTGAACCGCCCGATGTCGCTTTCGATTTGCCCCGTCAAGGATCACTCGCATCGGGTGGCGACGTCAAACGGAGCCGTGCACCAACACCCCGCCGGCGCTGTTGTCAGTCCGGCCGATAGCTCGACGTCCAGGGAGGTGCCGGTGGCGCTTCGGTGGTCGGGAGCAGATCGCGCCAGGCCTCGTCGGTGAGGCGGTCGAACATGTCGTGCTGGAACTCGTAGTAGGAGAGCACCGGGCCCGCATTCAAGGTCAGGTGGCCATCGGGCTGGCGCAGAACCACCAGCACGAGCTCTATGTAGCCGACCCCCTCTTCGAGCACCTTCTGGGAGTTCTGATCCGTGTGCACGTCGGCCACGATCGTAGTTTTGGCACCGGCCGGCTCCACTCCGCCAAGCACCAGGTCCAGGCTGCCGGCGAGGTTCCGCAGCAGGTCGTGGTCCGCCTCGGTCAGGGTCTGCCCGGCGAGCTCCCGCACGCTGATGTCGAGCATCTGTCCGAGCAGCCCGGAGAGCGACTCGAGCCGGTTCCGCGCGCCCTCGGCGAGCACGCCCAGCTCGTCGAGGCCGGTGCGGGTCATCTCGTTCAGCGCCAGGAGCCGCGCGAAGAACTCCGGGTTGGGCTCCACATAGCCCGGCACGTCGAAGACGGGCGGCTCGGAGGACTCCGTGTCGAAGCTCGGCGTATAGCTCTGCTTGGCGTAGAGGATCGTGTCGTGGCGCAGCTCGGCCCAGGAGGCCAGCGCGGTGTTGAGCGACTTGTCCCGCCAGGCGTCGGTCTCCATGAAGGTCTGGGTCCCGGGCGCGGGCTCCTCCAGCAGCGGCTGCAGCGCGTAGAGCCAGCCCCAGTACAGGTTCCGGTGCCAGTCAACCGGCTCCTGGTCGGCGAAGTAGGTCTGCAGCTCGTCGAAGGAGTCGGCGTATTGCGTGTAGGCGTCGTCCCCCAGCTCGGTGAGCCAGCCCGCGGCGCGGGTCGAGCCGAGCAGCGCCATCACGTCCAGACCCCGGGGGAACCCGCGGACCCAGCCCACCGGGGTGAGCACTGCGGTGAAGGCGTCCGAGTCGCCATCCAGCGCCCCGGCGCCCGGGGACACCAGCCGTCCCATGGCGTAGGAGTCGGGCACGAACCGCTGCCCCATGAATCGGAACCCCTTCGACTTCTCGAGCAGCTCGTCCAGCATCTCTGGGGTGATTTCCTCCCCGGGTTCCATCCAGATCACCTGGCCGCCGGTGCCGCCGTAGATCGCCGGTGACCGCTTCAGCGCCAGCGCGGCCCGCAGATCCAGCAACCGATCGGGGTCGGTGAGCTGCGCCACGGGGAACATTCGTCCCAGCACCTCCACCAGGGCCTCGTGGTACTCGTAGAGCGTGAGGTCGTCTGCCAGTCCCACGAAGAACGCGGTGACCAGGTAGACGTTCTCCCACCGCTCGGCCAGTGGGATCCCGTCCGCCTCTAAGGTTTGCAGATCCACGGTGAGCAGCAGCGATGCCACGGTCTGTTGGTCCGCCTCCTCCGGTGTGATCAGGGCCGGGCAGTAGTCGTACTCGCAGGCCGGCTCTCCGCCCTTGAGCAGCATCGTGAGGCGGCCGTACCACATCAGTGCCCGGAAGTAGCTCTTCAGCTTCTCGCTGCGGGTGTAGTGCCCGCGGGGCACGTACTGCGAGTAGTCCTCCAGGTAGGCGAACTGCGGGCTCTGGGCGAAGCCCGCGTGGGCCATAATCAGCGCCAGCTCGGCCTCCACGTCGTCGACCACGGCCGCGTCCACATCCTCGGCCGGAGCGGTGGAGGGATCGTCGCTCACGGTTAGCAGCTCCCGGGCCACCCACAGGTAGGCGAGGTTCTTCTTCGCCGCGTCACGCAGCAGGCCCTCGGAGGCGCAGTACCGCGCGCGGGCGCTCTCGATGAGCCGGTCGGTGACGGCCATGATGTGATCATAAAAGACCGTCTCCTCCAGCTCCTTGAGGATCTCGTCGAACTGCACGTGGTACAGGTGGAGCCAAGTGTCCGCCGTGACAAACACCGGGACGTCCAGTGTCTTCAGCTGCCGGTACACCTCGGCAAAGTCCTCCGCCTCGCCCCAGGGGCGGACCATGAACCCGTTGGTGATCAGCGTGTCAGTCTGTCCCGCCGCACCAAGCGCGTCCACAACGTCGTCGAAGTTGACTACGTCGACCTCCTCCACCGGGAGGTCGTAAGGAGCGATGCCCCCAGCCACCTCGTAGGTCACCGGTACGTAGAAGGTCTCGAAGCGGTCCTTGCCTCCCGAGGTCGTCTCGGGCAACGTCACCTCGTCCGGGGCGTCCGTCCCCGATTGATCCTCCGCCTGTCCGCACGCGCCAGGCCCGGCGAGCACCAAGGCCAGCAGTCCCAGCGTTGTTCCCAGCTTTCCAGGCATTGTCCATCCTCCCTTCGAGGGCCGTCTGCACGTGACCGCGATTGGGCACATGCAGCAATTTAGTAGACATTCAAAAAGGTTACATGACGTCCAATCAAAGCAAGATCCGTGCCCGGAGTGAAGTCGTCGCCGACGACGGCTCCCTCGGACGGCCTCGCTCCCGACGGAATCGCACACCCCGACCCAATCCCTGTGAAAACGGTGCCTGCGGGTCACACGCTGCCTAGGAGCTCGTGGCGTCGGACCCGCGGCACCGGGTTGGGAAAACCTGCGATCCGACCGCTCCCCACCACGAAAATCTGAGGGCCCCGGGAGCGTCACCGCTGTCGGCGGGAGCCTGGCGGAGGAGTGAAGGCGTCGCAGGTCGAGTCCATGCAGAAGAAGACCACCAGGCCATCAGCAGTCTGGACATCTCGGATCAAAACTGGCGCGACGGCTCCAGCACTTGAACAGCCAAGCGAAATCCAGCTATGGTCGATTGATGGCAATGCGCCTGGATCTCATCATGGAACGGTTCTCACCCCCGCACCGAAGGCAGGCGTCGGGGCCAATGTGCGCTCGGCGCCCAGGCCCCACCTCCCCATGCCGACGCCCTGGCGGCGGGCTCGCAAGGGGCCTGGCCGCCCTGGCCACCCTGGTCACCCTCTGCCTCGGCGCGGCAGGGTGCGAAAAGCCCGAGGCGGGGACCGGCCCCTGGGAGATCCAATCCCCGGACGGGCGTCTGGTGTTGACCATCGACCTCCAGCCCGATCCGGCCTCGGGACTGGGGGATCCCGGCGAGGCGAGGCTGTCTTACTCCCTCACGCGGGACGGGCAGACCCTGCTCGGCCCCAGCCCCCTCGGCATAGAGACCGACGCCGGCAGCTTCGTGTACGGCCTGCGCCTGGTGAGCGCCGAGCGACGGGAGGTATCCGATCAGTACCTCATGCCTACCGGAAAACGCCGGGAGCGACAGGTGGAGGGCCAGGAGCTCACCCTTACCCTGGCCAACGAGGCAGGGGGCGAGGTGGCCGTGATCTTCCGCGCGCACGACGACGGGATCGCCTTCCGCTACCGTCTGCTCGGCGCCGGCGACGTAACAGTGCTCGGGGAGGCGAGCGGATTTAGAGTGCCCGAGAACGGCACCGGATTTCTCGCCCCCTTCGATTTCGCCAGCCTGTACTTCTTCGCCACCTACGAGCAGCTCCCGGAGTGGATGCCCGTGGGGACAGACACAGTGGCCACGGGCTGGGCCTACCCGGCCCTGTTCGAGGTCCCCGAGGCCGGGGCCTGGCTCCTGATCACCGAGGCGGATCTGACCGCGGACTACTGCGGCACGCGCCTGGATCCCGAGCCCGACGGCGGCCTGTACCGGGTGCGACTGCCCTTCCGCTTCGAGGGCCTTCACGACAACCCCCTCGAGCCCCGCGCCACCCGGCCCTTCGAGACCCCCTGGCGGGTGGTGATGGCCGGGTCGCTGAGCACCGTGGTGGAGTCCACCCTGGTTGACGACCTGAGCCGCCCCAGCGCGGTGGCCGATACGGCCTGGATCCGGCCGGGGCGGGTGGCCTGGTCGTGGTTCACCCAGGACACCGGCGACGCCACCCTGCAGCGCGAGTACGTGGCCTTCGCCGCCATGATGGGCTGGGAGTACGTCCTGATCGACGCCCGCTGGGATCAGTGGCCGAACGTGGAGTCGGTCATCCCTGCCCTGGCGGCCACCGCGGACGCCAGCGGCGTGGGCCTGGTGCTCTGGTACAACTCCGGCGGCGAGCACACGATTATCGAGGCCACCCCGCGGGACCGGATGGTGGATCGGGCTGTGCGACGGCAGGAGATGACCCAGCTTCAGCAGTGGGGCATCGCGGGCATCAAGGTGGACTTTTTCGAATCCGACAAGCAGGCGCGGATCCAGCAGTACCTTGGCATCCTCCAGGACGCGGCAGACTACGAGCTCCTGGTGAACTTTCACGGGGCCACTTTGCCGAGGGGCTGGCAGCGGACTTACCCCCACCTCATGAGCCACGAGGCGGTGCGTGGCGCGGAGTACTTCCGGGTGACCGGGACGGTCGCGCGCCCCGACGCCGACAGCCACCTGTTCAACGTGTTCGCCCGCAATCCGGTGGGCTCCATGGACTACACCCCGGTGGTGTTCGCCGATGCCCTGCGGGAGTCCTCGCTCTCCTACGCCCACAGCCTGGCCCAGGCGGTGCTGTTCGAATCCGGCCTGCAGCACTTCGCGGGGCGCGCCGACGTCAACCCCGACGCAGGCTACCGCGCGGTGTTCGACGACTACCCCTTCGTCGGCGAGCTGCTCGCCACGGTGCCGGTGGCCTGGGACGACACCCGGCTGGTGGACGGCGACCCGCGGACCCATGTGGTGCTGGCCCGCCGAAGGGGAGATCACTGGTGGCTCGCCGGCCTCACCGGCAACGACGAGCCGCTGGTCGGCGCCGTGCCCCTCGATTTTCTGGGCACCGGCGACTACGACCTCCGGCTCGTCACCCGGGACGACGCCCCCCAGACACTGAAGCACACCGTGCAAACCGTAACCGCCGGAGACACCCTGGACCTATCCCTCGACCCCCGCGACGGCTTCATCGCACACCTGATCCCCACACGATGACCCCTCACGATGACCCCTCCGAGGTTGAGCTCCGACGATGACCCCTCCGAGGTTGAGCTCCGATGATGACCCCTCCGAGGTTGAATTCCGGTCAGGTCCGCCATGAAGACCGGGAGGAGCCCGAAGGAGTCGGTGAGCACGATATGGCAGTGGTTTCCCATTTGCGACACGGAATGAATGCGCATTCCGGTGCGCTTGGCAGCGTAGGCAAGGCAGGTGAGGAAGACGTTGTTGACGACGGACGATGGCAGCAGGGCTCGGGGTCAACCTCGGAAGGGTCACGGAGAGAGGGTCACGGAGGAAGGGTCACGGAGCGGATCCCTCATCGTCCTTTGCGGGGCGCGATGGGTGGCGCGGAAGGGTAGTGTCGGCTTGCGTGGAATTCCACTGGGAACACGGCCCAGAGGGTTTGGCGATGGCGGGGCAGGCGGAGGCGACGAAGCACGCGCAGGGCGCACCGTACCGTGGCGTTGTCGCGCAGGAGCCGGTGCACCACGGTGACCCGCTGCGTCCGGCCGGAGCGGGTCACCGCGAAGGCGAAGCTCAGAACGCCATGGGGCGGTCGACGGCGCCCAGCCGCGCGGCGATGGTAGCAGGCCGCCAGAGTCGCAAGTCGTTTGGCAATGGCACGCCGGAGGGTCTGCTCTGCGTGGCGCGCCCGCTTTTTGCGTTGGGAGCGCCGGCTCGACAGGGGAAGGATGACGGTGCCCGGCATCAAGGTCACCGTGCTGGTCCGCCGGCGACCGTTGCCGATGTTTTGCTCCCTTGTGTGGCTGGTGAGCATCAGCGGACGCCTGGTGGCCTTCAGCGCCTTTTGGCACCGGCGCAGGCGGCGCTTCACTGCGGCCAGGGAGGCCCCTCGGACCGGTCTGCGGACGGCGCGCCGGCGGGTGCGCCGGGCCCACCGGCGCCGGAGTCGGCGCTGGGCGTTTGCGAGGGCACCTTCGGCTCTCTTGGTCCTGGACTCGAGGCGATCGACGCGGGCGATCAGGGCGTCGTTTCGCGATTGGGAGACCCCGCAGGCGGTCCCGAGACCGCCCACCACCAAGGCGCACAGAGGCGGGATGATCCAGCGCATCGTCGAACCTCCTGTCGGGTTGGGCAAGGGCAGACCGCTCGGCGCTGCGTCCGCGTCATGGACATCCGGACTTCGCCCATTGTCCAACGATTCGTGTGCGGAAGGCAAGCCGAGCGGTGGATGCGGTTGACCTGGCGTTGACGGCTGCGTAACGTCGTGGGCTGCGAAGGACAACCCTTCGATGCGCGGGATGTCCAAGATGAGCGCAGCCAAGCGGGTTCTGGTCACGGGGGCTTTTGGGACGATCGGTCGGGAGACCCTCGGGGTGCTCTGCGAGCGGGGATTCGACGTGGTCGCCACGGATGTGCGTACCCGCCGGAGCCAGACCGTGGAGGCGAGCCTACGTGCCGTCGGCGACTTCGCCACCGAGTGGGTGGACGTCGGCGACCGTGCGCAGGTCGCCGGGCTGGTGGCGCGAGTGGTCCCGGACTGCGTCATTCACCTGGCGGCCGTCATCCCGCCGCACATGTACACAGACGCCGACTATGCCCGGCGGATCAATGTTGACGGTGCGCGCCACCTCATCGACGCGGCTTGTCGACTGGCGGAGCGCCCGCTGTTCGTGCTGGCCTCCAGCCACACCGTGCACGGGTACCGCAACGGCGCCCGGGACCTGCCGCCACTGCGCGGCGACGATCCGCGCCACGGCCTCGATCTGTATACGCGCCTCAAGATCGAGAGTGAGGATCTCCTGCGGAGGAGCGGTCTGCCGTGGACCATCCTGCGCTACGGCATTGTCTTCCCTCTGCTCTACTCCAAGCGCATCGATCCGGCGAGCATCAGGCTGAGCTTCCTGGTGCCCCTCCAGAGCCGCGCCCACGGCCTGCACGCGGCAGACGCCGGCTTTGCCACGGCTCGCTGCGCCGAGGGGTGCGCAGAGGGAAAGGTCCTGATGATCGGCGGCGGGGAGCGGTGGAAGCAGCGCCAGCGGTACTTCCTCGAGAGGATCCTGGGCGCCGTGGGCGTGGGCATGCTCCCCCATGAGGCGTACCTGCAGCCCGACCCGGCTCGGGACGAGAGCTGGTTCTACGTGGACTGGCTGGACACCGCCGAGGGAGAGGCCCTGCTCGGGTACCAGCGCCACGAGCCCGAGGAGTACTTCGGTGCCCTCGCCCGGTCCATGGGGATCCTGCGCCCCCTGACCCGCCTGGCCTCGCCTTGGGTTCGACGCAGGATGGCGCGCCTGTCTCCGTTCTATACCGGCGAGGCGGATCGACGGGCCCCCGGAATGGACCTGGACGAGCGCATCCGGCGGTTTGCAACGCCGGAGCGGGCGTAGCGGGACGGGCAGGTCGACCTGACGGGTAGGTTGACTCTGGCGAGCAGCTTGATCCTGACGGGCAGCTTGACCCTGACGGGTGGCCGTTGCTACCTTGGCCCCACGGAGTGCTGGGATCCGCTCGCTCACGAGACCTGACATGTCGGCTGACCTACTGGACCGAAAACGCCTCGCCGAGCGCCACCTGCCTTTGGTCAGGTCGTTGGCCACGCAGCTCAAGAGCCACCTGCCCGAGCACCTGGCCATGGAGGACCTGTTGGGCTACGGGAGCAAGGGCCTCATGGAGGCCGCCGAGCGGTACGATCCCAGCCGGGGCATCGCCTTTTCGACCTTTGCCCACTACCGCATCCGCGGGGCCATGTTCGATGGGATGCGTGACATGGGCGGGCTGCCGCGGGCCGTGGTCAGGCGCCACCGCGCCGCGGCCCTGGCCGACGAGCTCTTGGAGAACGCCCAGCAGCGGGATGCCGGGGCGGATCCAGCCCACCGCGCCCGGGCCTCCACGGCCGACACCATGCGGGCCCTGTCCGACCACGTCACCGGTCTGACGACAATCGTCATGGTCTCTTTGGACGGGGACTTCTCACCGGACCCGGCGGACCAGAAGGCCGCCGATGAGCTGGAGCGCGTGAACTACGCCTGGTTGGCACCCCGGGTGAAGGCCGCCCTCGAGCTGCTGTCCGAGCGGGAGCGGCGCCTGGTGGACGACTGCTACTACGGTGGCCTGAGCATCAAAGAGGCCGGGGAGAAGCAGGGCATGTCCAAGTCGTGGGCGAGTCGGGTGCACGCCCGGGCCGTCAAGAGGCTCGGCCTGCACCTGGGCGCGGCGGACGAGGTGCGCTGAGTCAGACCTGCATCTGCAGGGTTTGTTTCATGGCGCCGGTGAGGCGGTCCACCAGCTTGCCCATCAGCTCCACCCGCTGGCTGTATTTGAAGGCCAGAGACTGCAAGGCCACCAGCTGCGGCATGTCGAAGTCGTGTCCGGCCAGGGCCCGCCGCAGGTAGCGGTCCAGGGTGCGCTCGTCGCGGCGGAGCTTGGTGATTGCGTCCACGAGCGCGCTGGGTACCACTGGCTTGCGGTTTCGCAGGGGGCCGTCCCCCTGCGCTGAGCCCGGGCCCGTGGCCCGAGACCCGGGCGCGCGGGCCTGGGCGGTCAACGTGGCGCCGAAGGTCTTGGCGCCGTCGGTGATCCGGTGTGGTTCGGCGCCCGCCGAAGCGACCACCGGTCGCGCGACACAAGGATTCAAAGCGTGCATCTTTGCCTCCGATTCCTCAGCTTCTAACCCAAGGTATCGTCCCCCGCAGCCACCGGTTGCGTGGTTTCTTAACTGTCGTCGTCCTCTAGCCTGAGATCAGCAAGGATCTGGGCTACTTGCGGGTTGTCCCGCAGGAGCCGGCAGGCGGCCACGGGGTCTCCGCTCTGTTCGATGTTGTCCTTGTAGTAGACCTCCACCAGGCCGAGATCCTGGGCCTGCTGGAAGATGGCCTGCTTCTCGCGGTTGTCCGTGGTGCCCGCGTTCTCCGCGTTCATGGCTTTCTTGATCAGGTAGCCAACGCCCACGAAGGGCAGCCGCTCCTCGAGCCAGTGCACGAGCTTGACGAACTGCGGCCAGTCGTAGGTGTCCGGATCGAACGTCGTGTGGTTGTGTGGCCCTGTGCCCCGAGAGTCGGTGTGGGACAGCCGATCGGTGGGGATGGCAAGGCCGCCCGGCCGGTCGAGGCCCTGCATCAGCTCGTCGAAGGTGAGGAACTGATGGGCTCCGGCGGAGATGCCGTTTTCCAGCTCGGTGTCCGGGCCGATGATCACCACCCGCGTTCGGGCGCGGAGCCGGATCGTCAGCTCGGCCACCAGGGCGTCACCGGCCACCACCAAGGCCACGTCGGCGCGCCCGTGGGAGCACCAGTGCTCCACGGCATCGAAGCCCAGGGCCAGCAGCGCGGTGGGTCCCCGGCGGGACACCACCAGCCGAGGCTCGATGCCGGCGTCGCGAAAGGCGTGCGGCGCCGCGAGGTCGTCGCTCCAGTCGTCGTAGGCCCGGGCGACCACCACCCGACCGAGAGCCGCGGCCTTTCGCGCCATGGCGTGGGCCACCTCCCGGGGATCCGGGAGGTGCTCGTCATGCCGGGAGAGGCTCTTCCGCAAGCCCTCGTAGTCGACGAACAGCGCTACCGTGGGTTCGTAGTCGGGGGAAGAGTGCATGATCGAAACACCGTTTATGGAGATAGATATACAAACCCTAGCAGCACCATGGAGGAGTGTCACGCCGAATGGCCGGCGCGCACCACGGCTCCATCCACGGTGAGCGGTCCCCCGCCGGGGTCGCGATCCGAGGACCACGTTCCGGCGGGGGGCCGGAGGGAATGAGGTGGAGGGTGGGTTCACCTGCGGCAGCGGGCTTTGCGGCGCTTGGTGGACCGCCGGCGCTGCTTGGTGCGGCTGGTCTTGCGCTTGCGAAGGGTGTTGGGGCCGCGCACGGTCAGGTGCCGCTTGGCCTTGAGGAAGGTGCGCTTGCCGATGCCCTTGACCCGCATGATGTCGCGGATGGCACCGAAGCGCTGCTTGATCCGGTAGGCCACGATGCGCTTGGCCGTGGACTTGCCGATTCGAGGCAGCAGGGTGAGCTGCCGGATCTTGGCGGTGTTGATGTTCACCTTGCCGGTGATCTTTGCCCGGCGAGCGCCACGCTTGCGTTTGGCGTCCGCGGGTGTGGAGAGGGCCACGAGGGCCGGGAGGATCAGCGCCATCAGGGCGCCGGCGAATAGCTTCGTTCTGGTCATGAGACTGCTCCGTGTGGTAAGTGGTTTTTCGTTTCGTCGGCCGACGCACCCGCCTTTTGCAAACGGGGTGCCAGCAAGGCCGAATCCGCTGGGGCTTTCGCCATGGGTCCGGGATCAGCCGACAATGGCCGATTCTTGGCGGATTGGAAGCCGGGGCGGTGACCTGGCAGGCCGCACGGATCGTCCGGATACCGTCCCACGGCGTCCGGATTTCGGACTGCGGACGGACAGGAGACTGTGCATGACCCCCAAGCAGCTGGATGAGATCTTCTACCAGACCCTGGCCGACAGCCGGCTGTCCCGCGGGGAGCGCAAGGCCCTGTCCCAGATCCTTGCCGAGGACCAGCCCGACGCGAACGAGCTGGCCGTGTTCCGGCACGAGGCCTTCGCCGTGGCGCGGGAGCACATGCACGATCCCCGGGACCGCCAGGTCGCCCAGTGGCTCGAGGACGTGGTCAAGCTCCTGCTGCCACCCCACGACGCCCTTGCCGTTGCCGAGGCTCGGTTCAGCCCCGGCCAGGACTGCGTGCACCGGGTCATCAGCCTCTTCGATCACGCGCGCCGGTCCGCGGACGTGTGCGTGTTCACCATCACCGACGACCGCATCGCCGACGCCGTCATCGAGGCCCACCGACGGGGTCTGCCGGTCCGGGTGGTCACCGACACCATGAAGGCCATGGATCGCGGCTCGGACATCGAGCGGCTTCGCCGGGCGGGCATCGAGGTGCGGGAGGACCGTTCCGAGCACCACATGCACCACAAGTTCGCCGTGTTCGACCAGCGGCTGGTGCTCACGGGCAGCTTCAACTGGACCCGCTCGGCCACGGCCTTCAACCAGGAGAACGTCGTGGTCACCTCCGAGCCCCGGCTGGTGCGCTCGTTCCGGGACAACTTTGCCGAGCTTTGGGAGAAGTTTCGGCTGTAGTCGACTGTTTTAACAGATGTTATTTGCTAGGCGGCAGGGGTGCGAATCAGGCTGGAGATCCGGGTTCATTACCGTTGTATCTGGGGACGACCTTTGCTACTGTCCTGCCTGCATCTTTACCAAATAAGGAGGCGTGCAGATGCGCAAACTCGTACTGTCGGTGCTGCCGGTCATCATCCTCGCATTTTCCGCGGGTGCTCTCACTGGTTGCAAGAACAAGTGGGTGACCAAGGCTGAGGCAATCGAGAAGGCCGCCTGTGCTTGCAAGGACGCCAAGTGCGCCCAGGAGCAGCAGAAGGCGCTGAACTCGTACATCAAGGACACCAAGGGCGTCAAGGTGAAGAAGAAAGACGCCAACAAGGTGGCCAAGCTGGTGCTGAAGGCTCAGACCTGCATCTCCAAGATGCTGCTCAAAGAGAAGCTCAAAGACCTCAAGAAGAAGTAGCTTCGGTCTGATCTCCACGAGTGGGTCCGACCGGACCCGCGCGTTTGCGTTCCACGCCTCCACCCTGCGTTCGAGGGTGCGTCTTTTGTAGCCTTGTGTCAGCTCCAGCGCCTGCGCACCCGGATCCAAAAAGCCAGCAGTAGCACCAGCACCAAGCCGAAACCGGCGGGCGAGCCTGCGCGACCACAGTGACAACCGCTACGGCCGCCGCGAGCCATGACGACGACCTGCACCTCATCGGTGGCCCTGCCGCTGGTGGACTCCACCACGAGCTCGAAGGCGAGCATCGCCGTGGCGTCGGCGATGGTGGGCGCGGTGAACAGGGGTGTGGGGCCGTCAGCGGCGGCCAGGTCCACCGCCGGGCCGTGGACCTGGGTCCAGGTGTAGTGTAGCGGGGCGGACTGGGGGTCGTGGCTGCCCGTGCCATCCAGGGCCACCGGGTCACCGGTGGAGACGGTCTGGTCCGCCCCGGCATCGGCCACGGGCGGATCGCAGGTCATCTCGTCGGCGACGATCCGGCGGAAGGGGGTGTTGGTGAGCCCGCCGAAGCCGATGTCGTCCACCTCCCAGCCGTGGTCGCCGCCGGACCATCCGGTGGCCAGACGAAATCGTACCCGGATGGCGTGCCCACCCAGGGCGCGGCCCAGGTTCAGGGTGACCTGGTCGTAGTCGGGCCAGGCGGCGCTCTCGTCCACCCAGGCGGGGCGGTCCACCAGGGCGTTGCCCTCCGCGGTCACCAGACCGGTGTAGCCCGGGTCCACGTAGTCCGAGACGTCCTGCCAGGAGCCGCCGTCGTCGGGGCTGATCTCGACCACGCCGCCGTCCTGATCGCTCAGGTCGACGTAGAAGCGATAGCGGTGGCTGAACCGGATCACCAGGTCCCGGCTGGGGCTCACCTGCAGGCGCGGAGAGACGAGCTGCGAGTCCACCTGGTAGGTGACGTTGCGTCCGTGCCAGAAGTGATTGGTGGGGTCCGAGGGGTCCTCCGCACGCACCCAGGTGGGGTCGTCGCCGGCGCCGCCCCAGACCGACCAGGCGGGGGCGTCGCTCTCCACGTCGTCGGTGGCAGAGCTGGAGGGATAGTCGTCCACGTTGAGCCGCTCCAGGGTGTCGCTGGTCACCTGAGGATCGCAGGCGTCAGCGTGGCTGACCTCGATGTGGACGGGCACATGCAGGATCTCCGTCGCCGCGGCGTCCAGGGTCACCAGGAGCGTGGCCTCCCCGGTTTCGAACGGCGCGATGGGGGGCAGGGTTGCGGTGGTGGATCCGGGGAAGCGCAGGTCGTCGGCCGTGGCCGACACCGTCATGAGGGCGCCCACCAGGTCCGTCGTGCCCGTGTTCTGCACCTCGACCACCACCTCTCCCACCTCCTGGGCGTCCAGCAGTCCGTCCGAGTCACAGGTGATCACCGAATCGTCCAGGCGCACCGACAGGATGCGCATCCCCGGGCTCACTTCGAAGTCTTCCTGCACCCCCGTGAGGGTGGTGGAGTCCCGGGTGGGCGCCACGGCGCAGGTGCCCGCGCCCCGGCGGGCGAAGGCCTCGGCCATGGCCTCGAAGTCGGCAGGGTCGGCGGCCAGGGCGGCGGCCAGCACCGAGTCCCGCTGCTCGGTGTAGGTGGGATCCACCGGGGCCAGGGCCATGCCGGCGACCATGTAGTCTGCCATGCGGCGGCGGGCCTGGTCCCAGCCATAGGCGGGGATCGGCCCCAGGGAGCGTCGCCACAGGGCGACCCGGGCCTCCCAGACCATGGAGGCCCAGATCTCTCCGGCGTTGTGCACCTCGGAGTTCTCCATGGGGATCTGCTGCATGGGGATCGTCGTGGGCAGGGGCTCGCCGTCCGAGATGTGGCGGAAGGTCAGGTTGTTGCGCGTCGGATCCACCGAGTAGGGCACCCGCCGCACGCCGAAGTAGTAGGCGTAGTTGCGATGAGAGACCGAGTAGCCACCCGCGGCGTAGGTGCCGTCAGGGTCGTCGCCCTCGCGTCCCAGGGCGAGCAGGGAGGTGAAGTCGGCCCAGCCCTCGCTCAGAGCGGCGCACTGGTGCGTGGCGCAGTGCTGGAGCCGGTGGTGCTGGTAGTGGCCCCACTCGTGGGCCACCACGGAGTTGTCCAGGGCGCCTTGCACGCCGGCCGTGGACACCACCAGCCGCGCCGTCACGGGCCCTCCCGCCAGAGCGGCCCGGAGATCCTCGCCGTGCTCGTAGGAGATCATCAGGGCGGGCAGGGTGATGTCCCCGACGTCCGACGCGCCCCCCGTGCCCATGGTCTCGGGCTCGGCGCCGGGCGTGTCCTGCGACACGAGCACCGCCAGGGCGCTGGCGTCCGCGGCCCGGCGGACCTTGTCCACGAAGGAGCAGAGGCCGCGCTCCACCAGGACGATTCGGCCGGCCAGGGCCCCACCGTTGGTCAAGGTCTCACAGCCGTCCGCCTCGGGAGGCGTGGCGTCCTGGATGAGCACCACCTCGCCGGTCACGTCGAAGGCCGTCGCGCCGAACAGTGCGGTGCCGGCGGCCCAGGTGCCCGAGAGGGCCTCCACCGTCGGGTCGTCGTCGCTCCACAGGCCCATGCGCATCACCGGCGAGGTGCCGTCAGCAGGGGTCATCATGGTGGCGTTGTTGTGCAGCCCGGTGTGCTTGCCTTCCACCCGGGCCACCAGGGGGTCCCCGTCCTCTCCGTCGCGGCCGTAGTTGTCCTGTTGCGCGTTGCCGGCGGCCTCGTCGAACCCCGAGTCGTAGAAGTAGTCGTGCAGCCAGTTCACCGTGTAGAAGAGCTGCACAACGGCGGCCAGGCGCTGGTCATCGGTCTGGACGGCGGCCAGGGCCGGGTCGTAGACGTAGTCGAAGGTCCGGGTCGCTGTCAGGCTCGCTCGCTGGTCCGCGCCCGCCAGGTAGTCCGTGGGCCACTGGCAGTCGATGTATGTCTCGACGTTGTTGCCCCGGGTCTCGGTGGCGTCGGCGGTGAGCCACGGATCGGTCTGCCCGTCGGGGTTGGTGTTGAACCCCTCCAACGTTACCAGCACGCCGGGGGCGTAGGACGGCTCGGTCAGGTCCGGGGCGCCGCCCGGGTAGGGGGTGTAGTCGGCGTGGGGCCCGTCGTAGGGTGGATGCAGGCCGGCGCCATCTGCCCAGACGCGGTAGGTGAAGGGCTCATGGGCCACGAGGGATCGGCGGTGGAGCAGCCCGCCGTGGTCGGCGGCGATCACGTACCGGTAGGCCAGGTCGGGCTCGTCTCCCACGCGCCCCACGAGCTCGATCTGGAAGGCGGGCACCAGCCGGTGGGGCAGGGGAAAGTAGATAGGACGCACGCGCGCAGTCACCGCCTTCGGTGCGCCGGTGGTCACGGCGTTCACTGCGCTCACGGCGCTCGCGGCGTAGCGCTGCCAACCCCGGTGGGTGGCCCCGGCGCGGATCCAGGCCGCCCCGTGACCGAAGAGGTCAGCGAAGGCCGCCGCCACCGCGCGGTGCTCGGTGACGTCGGAGACCCACGCGCCCGACAGCCGCGGGTCTGCCGCGCCGGCGTGAAGGTTGCCCCCGATGGCCACCAGCGTCAGGTGGCGGTCCAGCAGCAGCTTCACCTCGCTGCGGATTACCGGGAGGGCGCCGATCCTCTGGCGGAGCACCACCAGGATCGCCCCGCGGCCTGTGTCGTGGATGCGGTGTACATGCGCCTGCCGCACCACCGCGTCGGGCAGCCCGTACAGGGGCGCATAGGCGGCGAGGTAGCGCAGCGCCGCGGCCGACGCGTCCCGGCACCCTTTGCGCAGGCGCGGCTGGTGACGGCGCGAGGCCCAGAGGAAGGCCGGAACCCCGCGCTGGTGGTCCCAGGAGGCCACCACGCCGAGGCGGATCAGCGCCGGACCGGGTGTGCGGTTTCGGCGGGCCACCGGAGCCGCCGCGCCGTAGGCGTCGTAGTGCCCGGGCCCGGCCGACGCCTTACCGCTGCCCAGGACGCAGATCGCCGCTACCAGCGCGGAGGGTGCGATTCGAGTGACGTGATGCATGACCATCTCCGGAGGTCAACGGCGGCGTCGGCGCGCCCCGGGGCTCACAGCTCGTCGATGGTGGCGTGGACTGCGTCCACGCGGATGCCGAGACTGACCAGGTCCGCCACGCCGTCGCCGTTGGAGTCCACGTCCGGCTGCATCACCCCGTCGAAGAGCAGGTTGCATCGCACCTCGGTCACGGTGATCCAGGGGCCGGGCTCGGTGGGCTCATTGTAAACGCACTCGCCCTCTTCTGGGGTGACTCCCTCGCAGCCCTCCACCAGATCGGAGCACTGGCCGTCGAAGAAGCCGAGGAGCTGCCCGGCGGTGTCTCCCTCGGGGTCGCCCTCGATGACCCGGTTCAAATAGTCGGCCACGGCGGGCAACACCGTGGTCTCCAGCTCGCCGCGGGTGATGCCGCCGCCGACCATCATATCCGTCCAGGAGTCGGCCGTGATTTCGCCCTCCATACGGGTCTGGTGCACGGTCACGAAGACCGTGTCGAGGCCGGGAAGGGGGAAGGGGACGAGCAGCGTGCCCGGCCCCGCGTCCACCAGGCCGCCGCTGAGCTCACCGCACAAAAACAGGTCCTTGGGATAGTCCGGCGCCAACCGGAGAACATCCGTGCCGTCGAAGGTCGGGGGATCGGCCGTGGGCACGCCCTCGAAGAGCTGGATCAGCACGAGGTCATCGTCGGGATACTGGTCCACGTAGAAGCGGCCCAGCAGCACCATGTCGCCGTTGGCGATGTCGTAATTAATGTAGCTGTTGGGGTCGGCCTGGGAGGCGAACATGCCCACCACCTCGCCCAGGCGGTTGTCGATGGTACCGTCGCCGTCCAGGTCCACGCCCACTTCTCCGGCTTCGCTGGCAGAGGTGGGTACCCTGAAGGCGCTGACCAGGTACTCCGCCGGCGACCCCTGGGGTGTGATGGTGCTCAGGTCACAGCCCGCGGGCAGGCAGTCTCCGGGACAGTTGAGCCCGTCCTCACCCTCGAGGAACTCGCACACGCCGTCGTCGTTGCACAGGGGGCAGTCGTCGGGACAGGTGACGCGATCCTCGCCCCACTCCCCGTCGCACACCCCGTCCACCACGCAGATTTCGCAGTCGAACGCGCAGGTCTGTGGCGTCTCGTCTGCGTCGCAGATCCCGTCCCCACACACGGACACAGCGGCGCTGCCGTCACCGCAGCCGGCCCCGACGAGCCCCGCTGCTGGCACGAACGCCAAGACCAGCGTCGTCACCAGCGCCGTCACCGGAGCCGTCACCGGAGCCGTCACCAGAGCCGTCACCGGAGCCGTCACCAACCCCCACACGATACGAGCCATTTGTGTCCTCCTCGCGGCGCCCCACTGCGCCCAACTGGGCGAGTATACCACCGGCCTCGTCAACGTCTCCACCATTGGGTATGATCGAGGTAGGAGGCGTGTCATGACAGCTTCGATGCGGATCCTGTGGCTATTCGTCCTGATCCCGGCGCTCGTCGCCTGCGAGCGCGGCAGCGTGGGTGGGGACCCCACCGCCGATGGGTCAACGGTGACACCCGACGGCGCCGCCCCGACACCCGACGGCGCCGCCCCGACACCCGACGCGGCCCTGCCGCCGGCGGATGCCTTCGCGCCCGGCTGCGCTCCCCAGGTGGCCTATGAGGACCCGAACGTGGACTGCGACGGCTGCAGCTTCTGCGACGACCTCCTGCCCTGGCAGTGGACCGGCCAGGAGTGTCGCTTCGCACCCATCTGCTGCGCCTGCGCCGGAGCGGATTGCAACAGCCGGTTTCGCACCTATGACGACTGCGACCAGGTCTACGGCGGCTGCCCCCACGCCCTGTACGAGGTGGAGTACCCCGACGCCCGGCTGATCTTCTGGATGCCGGGCGGCGCCGCGGGGCACGGGCCCATGGTGGACGTCGACGGCTACGGTGACCTGCAGACCTGGCTGTACGTGCACGATCTAGGCGCCCCCGGCCCGCCGGACTACTCCGAGTCCCTCGGCCTGCCGGAGGCCAATCGGCTCTTCGAGCTCCTCGCGGCGGTGGACTTTACCGACCTGCCCCACCCTCCCCTGGATTGGTTCGAGTGCTACCCCCAGCTCTGGCTCTGGTGGGACCAGGGCCCGGCCTACGATCCCATGGTGCTCGACTACCCGCTGGCCGCCCGCCTCCTGCCCGAGCTGGCCGACGTCTACGACTGGTTCGATGACTTCTTGTGTCGCGGCAGCGGCATCCCCGGGTACCCCGAGACCCTGCCGTCGGAGTACTGCATGTTCTGGTAGCCTCAGCGTCCGCCGCGGCTATGGGGCGGCGATGTTGACCGATTGCAGCTGCGCGCGGAAGGTGCGCAAGGTCACCAGTCCGTCGCCATCGAGCACCCTGTTTTCGTTCACCGCGCTGACCATCAAATCCCAAGACCCCGGCGTCCACTGCTCCAACCACGCGTGGGGCACCAGCAGATCGTTTTGGCCCGCCGGGGGATAGCACCAGTAGTAGACGTCGCTCATGGCGTTGTGAAGCTGCAGGCTGACCTCCATGATGTCCGACTCCAAGGGGGACCAGGAGATGCGGTGGTTACCGTCCGGATCCGGGGTGATGGGCTCGTCGAGGTCGGGCGGGGGCGACAGGATCTCCGGCATCTGCGCGAGAATCATCTCGGTGTAAAACGGCGACGCCCGGAGGCTGCCCAAGGACTCGACCTGCAGCGCCATGGCGTCGTCCACGAGCCAGGGTGGCCAGGGATTGCCCCCCGGGAGGAACCGGGATCGATAGTCTCCGTAGTAGCGCTCACCGTCAAATGTGATTTCGAGCTGTACGTCACCATCAAAGCCGGCCCAGGCATGGATGTCACCGCCGTCCACCGGGGGCGGCGGCTCCGGGAGCGGCGGACCTGTGAGGTCCGACACCGAGAGGTCGCAGACGACGCCGTCGGGGGTCAGCCCCGTCGACCCGGGCCACGGGGACTCGCGAAAAGCAGCCCAGGTCTCACCATAGAAGGCCGCGTTCAGCGCGATGTTCTCATCGTTGTAGATGCTCCCCCGCCGCACATGCGCGACGCTGACGTACCCGTAGTAGTCCACGACCACGACTGACGCGTCCGGCAGCGCCCCGTCCGGCAGCGCCCCGTCCGTGCCCACACCGCCGTCGTCTGGATCCCCTCCGACAGACCGCGCCCCGCAGGCGGTCAGGCACAGGGGCAGAGCCAACGACAGCGCCCATGGCAGAGCCAGCGTCAGAGACAAAACCGCGGTGAGTCTGGATCCAGATCGGCGCATGAGCCGATCCTAGCACAGGTCACAGCCGAGGCGATCCGCTCAAACCAGCTCCCGCGCCCCGAGGGTTCTGCCCTCTGGTGGCACCGTGCGTTTCGGGTGGGATTCGTGGGCGCGCGCAACGTAGCCCTCAGTGGGCTCAGCGGGCTCAACTGCCCCAGGACAATTGCCCTCGAGGGCCCGAGCTCCGTTCATCTGACGGATTCGTTATGCGTCTCGAATGGCGCGGGTTTCGCGCTATACTGTGCATGTGAGACATGCGCCCACAGGCCCGCCGCCGTGGCTGGAGCAAAAGGAGGACGACGAGCGTCTCGCCGAGCTCCGATCCCTGTCTCCCGAGGAGCGTATTCGGATGTTCCTCGAGGCCTGTGAGCTCGCCATGGCGATCCTGCGCGAGCGACCGGATGCCCAGGAGATCCTCGACAATCCCGAGCCGCTCTCCGAGGAATCCGAAGCTCGTTGGCTCGCCCTGATCGCGGAGGCGCGACGTGCGGGATCGACTCAGTAGCCTCGTCGATGCCATCGAGGCGCTGATCGACTCGCTGGAGAAGAGCTCGCTGGACTATGCCTTCGGGGGAGCCATCGCCCTGAGTGCTTGGGCCGAGCCGCGGGCGACGACAGACATCGATCTCAATCTTTGGATCGAGGAAGATGCTCTCGTCGAGGCGATTCGGTCGATTGAGCCCGCTGGCGTTGCCGTCGACCTGAGCAGCGCGCGAGGCCAGATCGAATCCCGAGGGATGTTCACGGGACGCATCCAGGGGTATCGCCTCGACGTCTTCGTCCCCAGCATTCCTTTTTATGCCGAAGCGCTCCAGCGACGGAGGCGGCTTCGTATTCTCGATCGCGACACCTGGGTCCTCTCCCCGGAGTGCCTCGCGGTGTTCAAGCTCCTCTTCTTCCGGGCGAAGGACCTCGTCGACCTGGGGCGCATGGTCGAGATACAGGGTGCCGCCCTAGACCGCTCGTTCGTCAGGAAGAGCGTCGCATCGATGATGGGAGACACCGACGAGAGGGTTCGAGCCTGGGACGAGATCGTCTCGAGATACGATTCCGACTGCTAGAGAGGAAACGGAAACGAAAATCGTGGGTGAGGGAGCAAGGGGCCGCGAATGAACAACTCAGTCGTCCTGACCGCCGATCCATCCCCCTGGGCGGCGTCGCTCGTCGGTTCCATGGGCCCCACTATGCGCCCTCCTCGCTTCGCGCCAAGCGGGCGCCTCGGCGTCCCAGATTGACGACTTTATTTCGAACTGCCTCCCAACCCGGCGTAGCCGGAACCATGCAGGTCCCGGCTCCGCCGGGACCTGCTAGCCGTTAGCGATTGGCAGTTAGCCAACACTCCGGAATCAGAAAGCTAATACCAAATTGCCAACGGCCAATGGCAGTTCGATACCAGCTCGATGTGTGCACAAGTTGATACCATCTTGCGCACGATTTGGTTGATAAGGGACTAAGTGACCATGAGGCACGAAGAATTGCGTTCCGCCCTGAGAAAAGCGGTGGTCTTCGGCGTGTTCAGGTAGCCGGTTCGCTCGCTACAGCGTTCGGCGTTTGGGGTCGAGCAGGTCTTGCAGGCCGTCGCCCAACAGGTTGCAGGCCAGGACCACCAGGGCGATGGCGACGCCGGGCACCAGGGCGAGGTGGTGGGTGAGCCACAGAAACGTGGTGCCCTGGCTGAGCAGGGCGCCCCAGGAGTAGGCCTGCTGGGGGCCGAGGCCCAGGAAGCTGAGGCTGGCCTCGGTGAGGATCACCGCGGCGAAGGTGAAGGTGGCCTGGACCACCAGGGGGGGCAGGATGTTCGGCACGATGTGCGTCGAGACGATGCGCAGGGGCCCAGCGCCCAGGCAGCGCGCGGCGAGGACGTGGTCCCGCTCCCGGGCGGTGAGGACCTGGCCCCGGGCCACCCGGGCAAAGCCCACCCACCCGTTCAGGCACAGGGCGAAGACCAGGTGCGACACGGAGGGCTCCTTGACCATGGCGGCCACGGCGAGGTTGAGCAGGATGCCCGGGAAGGCGAGGAGCACGTCGACGACGCGCATGATGATCTCGTCGAGCCACCCCCCGGCGTAGCCGGCGATGGCGCCCAGGCTCACGCCCACGACAAAGGAGATGACGAGCACGGCGGCGGCGATCTTTCCGGAGAGGCGGCAGCCCCAGAGAAACTGGGACAGGAGGTCGCAGCCGTTTTCGTCGGTGCCGAACCAGTGCGCGGCGCTGGGACCGGCCAGGATGTTGTCCAGGTTCTGGGCCTCCGGATCGAAGGGCGCCAGGGCCGGGCCGAAGAGTGCGCACATCACGAACAGGGCCAGGAGGATCACCCCGAGGAGGGGGGCCGGGCGCCGCAGGAGCTTGAGGGTCAGTTCCTTCAATGCCTTCATTTCCGTCGGATCCTCGGGTCCACCAAGCCGTAGGTGAGGTCCACCACCAGGTTCACCAGCACGTAGACCACCGCGACGAAGAGCACCGTCCCCTGGATCACCGGGTAGTCCCGAGTGGTGATGGCGCGCATGAGCAGCGTGCCCAGCCCGGGTCGACCGAAGACCTTCTCGGTGATGATGGCCCCTGACAACAGCGCGCCGAACTGCAGCCCCACTACGGTGATCACCGGGATCATGGCGTTGCGGAACCCGTGCTTGAGCACCACCGCCGTGGCGGAAAGCCCCTTGGCCCGGGCGGTGCGGATGTAGTCTTCGCCCATGACCGTGAGCAACGAGGCCCGGGTCATGCGGGAGAGCATCGCCATCAGCGCCGTGCCTAGGGTGATGGCGGGGAGAACCAGGGCCGTGGGGGTGGAGGGGTCGTCGGGTGCGGGCCCGGGGAACCACGCCAGGTGGATGGAGAAGGCCACCAGCAGCATGGGCCCGAGCCACATGTTGGGCAGTGACACGCCTACCAGGGAGGTGGTCATGGACAGGCCGTCCACCCAGGTGCCCGGGCGCAGGGCCGAGGCGATGCCCAGGGGCAGCGCCAGCACCAGCGCCACCAACATGGCGGCCAATGAGAGCCACAGGGTGTAGGGGAAGGCCTCGGCGATGAGGGATGTCACCGACCGGTCGGCGTTTCGAAAGGAGTGGCCCAGGGTGCCGTCCCCGATGGACTCTGCGAAGAGGCCGAGCTGGGTGGTGAGGGGCTCGTCGAGGTGTAGGGCCTTGCGCAGCCGCGACCGCTCAGCGGCCGGGGCCATCTCCCCGAGCATGTTGTCCACGGGGTCTCCGGGGATGAGGTGGATCAGGAAGAAGACCAGGAGGCAAACGCCCACCAGCGCCACACCCGAGGTGAGACTGCGGCGAAGCAGGTAGCGCCCCAGTCCGCTGGTCACGGTACCGACCTATCGCTTGGGGGCGCAGAAGCGGGCGGTTTGATCGGAGAGGGGCTCGTCGACGGGCACCACCTTCTCGGTTCCCTCGACGCCGGTGGTGCGGCACTCGTAGCTGTCGCGGCAGTCGCCGTTCTTTTTGCACTTGAACATGCACCAGCGGCGGGCGCTGGCCTTGGAGGCGCAGTACCCGCTCTGGATGCACCGCTCGTCGGGGGTGCACTGGTTGCACCAGTTCGTCTCGGGGTCGGTCGGCTCGGGCGGGACGCAATCCGGCATGTCCTCGAGCGTCGGCTCGCAGGGATGGTTCAAAAAGGCCACGGGGTAAAAGGCGATGCAGACCGCCTCCTTGGGGCAGCTCTCGGCGTTGCAGTTCTCGATCGTGCAGTAGCCGCCGGGGGAGGAGAGGTCGCACAGGCGGTCGCCCTGGGTGGAGCAGTCCACGTTGAAGTCGCAGGAGTCCCCGATCTTGTCCTTGCAGGCCGCCAGGCCCATCATGCCCACTGCGACGACGAGGGCGGTGACGAGGGCGCCGGTCCACCGGCGGGATGTTTGTTTGGTGAGGGTTGGCGAAGAAGTAGCTTCGGCCTTCGGCCGCCGATCCATCAACTGTGCCTGCGGGGGGGGGGGGCCCCAAGAAGCAGAGGGGATGCTCGTCGGTTTAATAGCAACACTATTCGCTCTCCTCGCGCCTTGTCACAGTTGCGCCTCGGCGCCCTCGGTGCTTCGAAGTTGTTTCTTCGCCAACCCTATGCATGGCCCACATGGCAGGGCAGCATAGCCGAAGGAGCTACCCCTACTCAAGGCCTGACTTGTACCGAAGGAACAGGGGTTGCCCATGCCTTGGGCGCGCCCTGCGATCCTATCGACGCCTGCAGTCGCGTTTGATCTCGCGGATCATCTTCTTGAGCAGCCGCAGCTGACGTTGCATCGCGATGAGGCGCTTGACGATGTCGGCCCGCCAGACCTCGGCGCGGGGCAGCGTGCCGCGGTGCCGCGCGCCGCGGTGCCGCGCGCCGTGTGGCCGTGCGGCGGGGGGCAAGGGGCGCGGCACCACGTGTCGAGGCGCGGTGCGGGGCCGGGCCGTGAGCAGCACCCGGGCCATCATCCAGCCGCCGTTGCGGATGATGTCGATCTTGATGCGGGTGCCCACCCTGGACCGGGCTACCCGCCCGATCACGTCCGCGGGCTTGTAGACGTACTTGCCGCCCAGGCGCATGATCACGTCGCCAGGCCGGAATCCGGCCCGGGAAGCCGGGGTGTTCCGCAGGACGGTTTGGATGAGCACGCCCCCGTAACGGGGCACCTTTCTCTGGCGCCGATCCAGGGGGGTCAGGCGGGCCAGGGCCACGCCGAGGTAAGCCTTGGAGGATGGGCCCCGGCGGGTGGGCGCCGCCTGGGAAGTGGCGGACACGCCAAAGATGCACAACCAGGCCATGATCGAAAAAAGTGGTTTCATATCAAAGGCTCCTTGGACCTCGTGCGCGCCGTTGCCCCTATGCCGCTGCCGGTTGGGCACCGGTCCGGCGCTGAGATCTCCAGGTACCACGATAGCGAGACTGGGCCATTGGGCAAAAAACCTGTGCTGTCGGTGTACGCGGGTCGCCCGGTACGTATTCCTTTGCAAGTCACGGGTTCGGGTTTAGGCTTCGGGTCCATGTGGGTGAGCCTGGTCAGATGGACGGTCCTCGGCGTGGTGGTGGCTGGATGCGCAGACCCTCCCCCGGCCGACGATGGCTGTCCCCAGCGTTTGTCCGGGACCCGTCTGCGAACTGACAAGTCGGCAGGGGACGGGCTGTGGATGATCGAGTACGGCCGGCCCGCCGACTCGGTGAGCGTGCGCAGGCTCCTCGCTCATCCCTCGCCCAGGGTGCGACGACGGGCCGCCCTGGCCGCCGGACGCATCGCAGTGCCAGGGTTGTCGCGCCAGGTGCGCACCCTGGTCGGCGACGAGGACGCGACGGTGCGCGCCGCCGCAGCCTGGGGGCTAGGCCTGGCCGGGGACGGTGGGGCCGAAGAGGCGCTGCTGCTCCGGGTGGCCCTGGACGATGACGTTGGCGTTCGGGTGGCGGCCCTGCGCAGCCTCGGTCTGGTGGGGGGGGCCGGCGCGGCCCGGGCTCTGGTGAAGCTCGTGAAGGCCGCCCGCGCCGGTCCAGTCCGGTCCCAGGTGTGGATTTCCCTGGCGCTGCTGGCCCGTCGGGGGAGCACCCTGACGCGTGCGGCGGTGCCCCTGGCTTTGACCCGGGTAGGGAAGGCCGATGCGTCCGCTGCAGAGCGCCGCGCCGCGGCCTATCTTCTGGCCACCCTGGTCCAGCGGTTCGTCGAGGTCCGCAAGGGGGTTTCGGCCAAGGCGCGCAAGCGGCTCAAGGCTCTCTTCGCCGCCGAGCGCGATGCCGAGACCCGCATCCAGCTCGGCCGGGCGGTGATACGACTCGGGCTCCTGAAACCGGCAGCGCTGGCAATTCTGTCGCGGGAGGGCGGCTGCCTCGGGCGCTTGGCCATGGAATCCCTGCTCGAGCGTGACGGAGCCAAGGGTGGTGAGCTCGGTCATCTGTTGGATGCGCTCGTCAATGACATGTCCGCGACGGCCTGTCGGACCGTGGCTCCAGTCATGGTCTGGCAGGCCCTCGGCGGCCTGGCTTCCGGGCCCCGCCGGCGCTGGGTGACGCAACGTGCCGCCGTGTGGCTCGAGGGCGTCCAGGCGGCGCTGAAAAAAGCGGAAGAGGGTACCTGTGACCGTCACCAGCTCGCCCGGTTGGCCTGTAGGGCCGCGGCCCTGGCGGATCTCGCCAGGGGCAGGGTCGGGCATCTGGAGAAGTGCGGCGGCGGCGCGCTGTCTGCCGGGGAGGAGCAGGCCTTCCTTGCCTGGGGGCTCGCTCGGGGAGTGGCCCGTCGGCCTTTCCGCCATCTGGCCCGCCTCTGGGCGAAGGGCAAGGTCCGCGCCCGCGCCGCCATCCTCACCGCGGCGGGCCGGTTGGGGGGCGATCCCGGCCACGCGCTGGTCTCCCGGGGCCTCGCGGCCACAGACCCCACGACCTTCGGCGCCGCGGCCACGGCCTGTGGCGCGCTGATCAAGTCCATCCGCTCGCCGGCGACCACGCCGGTGAGGCACAGCTGCCTGGTGGAGGCCCGCCGGCAGCTCCTGGCCCTGAAGTCACCGCCGGTCCAGTCCCAGGTCTACCGCTGGCTGGAGCTGGTGCGCCTGGTGCGGACCGTCGCTGACAACGCGGTGGTGACCCGGCTCAAGATCGCGGCCCGTCACTACCATCCCACCCTGCGGGACCTCGCCCGATCGTCTCTGGCAGCGGTGCTCGGCCGGCCCCCCGGCCCCACGACCTGGTCGGCGGATCGGCGCCCACCGCCCGCCGAGCCGCTCGTCGCGCCGACGTCTGTGACGATTCGAACGGCGGGCGGGCCGCTGACCCTACGGCTCCGGCCGGACTGGGCGCCCATGACCGCGGCGTACTTTTTGCGTCTGGTGAATGGAGGTGCGTATCGCCGCTCCTTCTTCCATCGGGTGGTGCCGGGCTTCGTGGTCCAGGGTGGGGATCCCACGGGCACCGGATTCGGAGGGGACACCACCTTTTTGTTGTCTGAGCTGAGCGACGCCCGCTTTGTGCGGGGTGTGGTGGGGCTGGCCCACGCGGGGCGGGACACCGAGTCCAGCCAGATCTTCATCACGTTGGGACCGGCGCCTCATCTGGATGGCCGGTACACGGCCTTCGCGACGGTCACCGCCGGCCTGGACCTCGCCGACCGGCTCCTGCCGGGGGCCCGGTTCCAGATCCCCCCGGCCGCTCGCACCGGCATGCCTGCCGTGAAGCGGCCGCTGGAGCCGGCCCTGAACCGGCCAGTGGAGCCGGCCCTGAAGCGTCCGATGGAGCCGGCCGTGAAGCGTCCGATGGAGCCGGCCGTGAAGCGTCCGATGGAGCCGGCCGTGAAGCGTCCGATGGAGCCGGCCATGGACCGCCCGATGAAATCGGCCGGGACCAAGTCCCCATGAGGGTGCTGCTGACCATCGGCGGCCTGGATCCCACGGGTGGGGCCGGGCTCCTGGCCGACGCCCGCACGGCCTGGCACCACGACCTGCACGCCGCCGGCGTGGCCACGGCGCTCACGGCCCAGGGCGACCAGGGCGTGACCTGGTCCGAGCCCGTGGATCCCGCGCGGGTGGTGGACCAGCTGTCCGGGGTGCTCTTCGGTAGTCCCGTGGCCGCGGTAAAGGTGGGCATGCTGGGCACCACCGCCCTGGTGCAGCCCCTGGTGGCCACCCTGCGGCGGTCCACCCAGATGCCGCTGGTGCTGGATCCCGTGCTGGCCGCCAGCTCGGGGGAGTCGCTCCTCGCCGGTCCGCTCGAGGACCTCGCCCCGCTCATGCGCCTGGCCAACGTGGTCACTCCGAACCGCCCGGAGCTCTCGGCCCTGACCGGGCGGGACTTGGCCGGGATGGCCGATGTCCACGCCGCGGCCAGGGACCTGCGGGACGCGGGCGCCCGGGCCGTGCTCGTCAAGGGAGGCCACGCCGACGGTCCCCCGGTGGATGTGCTCTTCGACGGCATCCGGTTCTACGACTTCGCCGGGAGCCGGGTCCCGGTGGACCGCGTGCGCGGCACCGGCTGTGCCCTGGCCACGGCCTTGGCCTGCCGGCTGGGCCTGGGCACCCCGCTCCCTGAGGCCGTGTCGGCGGCCAAGGCCTACGTGACCAGGCGCCTGGAGCAGACCTACGACTTGGGTGGCCGCCACCGCTACCTGCCGTGAGCGGACATCTCAAGCCCTTTCTGGACCGCGTCCTCGCCCGGTACAACCGGCGCGAGTATCTGGCCACGGACCCGCTGTCGGCGGTGCACCGCTACACCGATCCCCGGGATCGGGAGGTGGTGGGCTACCTCGCCGCCGGCCTGGCCTTTGGCAACGTCAAGGCTGTGCTCGCGGGGGTCGACCTCGCCTTGGCGCCCCTGGGCCCCCACCCGGCGCGGACCCTGGCGAGGTTGGGCCCCACCGCCGCCCGACGGAGCACCAAGGGGTACAACTACCGCTGGGTGCGAGACCAGGACCTGGCCAACCTATGGCTGATGTTGGGCGCGGCCCTGCGCGAGGCCGGTGGGCTCGAGCCCCTCTTCGCCTCGGCCCAGCCCGAAGGCGCCCCTGACACCCTCGAGGGCGCCGCCAGCCTGGTCCGCGCCCTGGCCGACCTCGCCCCGCCCTCGGTGGACGTGACCCGGCGGGGCACTCGGTCGTTTCTGCCGCAGGTCCGTGGCCCCGGCGCCTCCAAGCGGCTGCACATGTTCTTGCGCTGGATGGTGCGAAAAGACGCGCTGGATCTGGGCCTGTGGACCTCGGCCCGCCCATCCCAGCTCCTGGTCCCGGTGGACACCCACGTGGCCCGCATCAGCCGCCGCCTCGGCCTCACCACCCGCCGCACCGCCGGCCAGGCCATGGCCCGGGAGATCACCGCCGCGCTGGGCGCCCTCGACCCTGTCGATCCCGTCAAGTACGACTTCGCCCTGGCCCGCCTCGGCATCCTCGGCGTCTGCCCCAGCCGACGGGACCCGGAGCGGTGCGCAGCCTGTCCCCTGTCGCCCGCGTGCCTGGCTTGAGGCCCGAGGCGGGGTTCCTTGCGCGGTCACGCGAATCGTGGTTCAGTACCCATTCCATGGTGTCGAGCCTGCCCAACTACTACCGTCTCCTCGGCCTGTTGCAGTCGGCCAGGCCCGAGGACATCAAGGTCGCCTACCGGCGCCTCGCCAAGGAGCTTCACCCGGACCTGAACCAGAGCTCCAGCGCGGCGGAGCGGTTTCAGTCTGTGGTTGAGGCCTATGAGACCCTGTCCGATCCCAAGCTGCGGAAGGCCTACGACGAGGTGTGGAAGCCCGCCGTTGCCAAGGCGGCGGATGCGGCGGCGAGCGCCCCCGGCGTTGTCGAGGGTGTCACCAATCTCGTGGGTGGGATCATGGACAAGTTCAACCGCCGCTGGCGTTTGGGGCAGGACCTGAAGTACACGCTGTCCCTGTCGCTGACCGAAGCCTTCCTCGGCTGCGAAAAGACCGTGAGCTTCGAGTCCCCCGTGCGGTGTCCGACCTGCAAGGGCAGCGGCAAGTCCGGCGCCGCAGACTGTGGCGACTGCCAGGGCTCGGGCGTACGGCTGGGCGAGCGGGTCTTCAAGGTCGTTGTTCCTGCGGGGACCGGCGCGGGCATGGTCACGCGTATCCCCGGCGGCGGCACCCCGGGAGAGCGCGGTGGCCCCGAAGGGGATCTCACGTTCATCGTGGAGGTGGCCGACCATCCGTTGCTCGAGCGCGAGGAGCAGCACCTGCGCTGTCGGGTGCCCATCCCCGTGACCACCGCCCTGGCGGGGGGGCACGTCGAGGTGCCCACCCTGGAAGGGAAGACCTCCGTCGTCGTGCCCGCGGGCGTGCAGAACGGCCAGGTGCTTCGCCTCGAGGGTCGCGGTATCCCCACCCCCAATGGCTCCCGCGGGGACCTGCTCATCGTCTTGGAGCTGGAGCTGCCCGACAACCTCCCCGAGACCGCGCGCCAGCTCTTGGTCGAGGCCGAGCGCCAGGCGCCCCCGGACGCCTATCCGCGCTCGGTGGCCTACCGCAAACGCCTCGGCGACCTGACCGGTGACTGATGGCGACCGACATGCCCCCCCATCCCCCCAGCAAGCACCACCCGGACCCTCACAAGACCGACCTGTCCCTGCGTGGGGGCCACGGCGCCGAGGAAGAGCCGCTGGTGCTCGAGCCTCCTCAGGGGCCCCGCAAGAACAACTACCTGCTGCACCTGGGGCTCTTCGTCGCGACCATCATCTCGACCACAATCGCCGGACTGTGGATGTCGAACACCGGGGCGCCGTCCATCTGGATCGGCGTGATCGACTTGGGCCCGGGCATGCCCGTGTTGCTCTTCGAGCCCTACACGGGTTTCGACCCGGGTGGGGTCGCCTGGCATGAGCCCTGGCGCGGACTGTACTTCTCCGTGACGATCATGTTCATCCTGACCTGTCACGAGATGGGGCACTACATCGCAGCGCGGATCCACAAAGTGGATGTTTCGTTGCCTTTCTTCATCCCGTTTCCCTCGCCGCTCATCGGTACCTTGGGGGCGGTGATCTCCATGCGGGAGCGGATCAAGAACCGAAACGCGCTCATGGACATCGGCGCGGCCGGGCCTTTGGCCGGGCTGGTGGTGACCATCCCGCTGCTCGCCTTCGGGCTGTGGCTTTCGGACGTGGTCGTGATCGCACCGGAGAACGCGGGACTGAGTGAAGGAAACTCCATCTTCTATCTCGGCCTCAAGTACCTCGTCAAAGGTGAGCTTCTGCCCTGGGGAGGCCGGGACGTGTTTTTGCACCCGATCGCGTGGGCTGCCTGGGTGGGTTTGCTCGTCACCATGATCAACCTCATTCCGGTGTGGCAGCTCGACGGCGGCCATGTGGCCTTCGCTTACTTCGGTCGGCGGTACGAGTGGGCCTCCCGATGGTTCCACAATCTGTTGCTCGTGCTGGCAGTGGGCGTGTTGGCCTACGTCTTCTTCGATTCCTGGCACTCCGTGGCGCCGGTGCCCTACGGTGTTCCGCCCCTGTGGCGCAACACCTGGAGCGAGGCCTTGAGCAACGCCGTGAGCGCTGCGTTTCCCTGGTTGCTCTGGTGGTTCATGTTGCGTTTTTTCATGCGCCGCTCCGGTCGGTACCGTCCCCCCGCGGACCTCGAGCCCCTCTCGGGCGGCCGCCGGGTCGTGGGCCTGGTTGTCATGGTCGTCTTTGTCCTGATCTTCATGCCCATCCCCCTGCGCATGGGCTGAGCGTCGCGCGACAGGTGAACCCATGACGATCCATGCGCGCAACCAACATCTGAAGGACCAGATCCTCGGGGCGCCCTACGAGATCTGTCTCGATCGGGCGCGGTACTTCACCGAGTCCTTCCGCCGCACCGAGGGCGATCACCCGGCGCTCCGGGCGGCCAAGGCTTGCGCGCACACCATGCGCCAGATGACGGTGTACATCCTGGGCGACGAGGCGATCGTGGGGAACCGCTCGTCCAAGCTGGTGGGCGCGGTGATCCCGGTGGAGCGCGGCGACATCAACACCGTGCTCGAGCTGGAGCTCGACGCGCTGACCCGGCGGGAGCGCCAGCCCTTCCTCATCGATCCGGCGGATCGGCGCGAGCTGGTGACCGACATCCTGCCCTACTGGAGGGGGCGCACCCTCCGCGCCCGCAAGAACGCGCTGTGGAAGCGGCACGGGGTCTACTTCCGGCCGGCGCTCAACCCCATCGCCGTGGCCCGGCGGCTGCGCAGCCTGGACATGCGCCGGCTCCTGCGCATGGCTCAGGTGCCCGGCATGGGTCCGCTCTCGGCCGTCCGTGCTCTGCACGAGCTGCTGTACAACAACCCCGCCCTGGTGATGAACTCCTTCGACGTCCAGGGACACCTGATCCTCGGCCTGAGGCACGTGCTTCGTGAGGGGTTCGCCGGGATCCGCGCCCGCGCCCAAGAGCGTCGCCGCCGGGCCGAGGCCGAGGGGGACGCCGAGGGGCTGGCCTTCCTTCAGGCGGTGGAGATCTGCTGCGACGCCATGGGCGACCTGGCGCTCCGCTTCGCCATGAAGGCCGAGGACCTGGCCGCCGCCGAAACTGACCCGAGCCGCCGCCGCGAGCTGGAGCAGATCGCCACCCGCTGCGTCCATGTGCCGACCCACCCGCCCCGGGACTTCCGCGAGGCCGTCCAGGCGCTGTGGCTGACCCAGGTGGGCGGCCTGGTGGCCTACGGCATGACCGGCATCCTCGCCATCGGCCGGTTCGACCAGTACCTCTATCCGTACTACGCCGCCGATCTGGCGGCGGGCCGCATCGAGCCCGCCGAGGCCTGCGCTTTGATGGAGGAGCTGCTGCTCAAGCTCAGCTCCAACGTGCTTTTGCTCCCCTACGTCGGCAAGCAGACCGGCAACGAGCTCGGCGCCGACAGCTGCTCCCCCACGGTGGGCGGCGTGACCCGGGACGGCACCGACGGCGTGAACCCCCTCTCCCACATCATCCTCGACGCCTTTGTCAACGTGAGGTCCACCGGAAACAGCTTCACCATCCGGCTGGCGAAGAACACCCCGGAGGACTTCTGGCGCAAGGCCCTGGCCACCTTCCGCCACACCTCCGGCGCGGCGCTGTACTGCGACGAGCAGTGCGTCGGGGCCCTGGAGGGATGCGGCGTGGCCACCGAGGACGCCCGGGACTACGGCGTCATCGGCTGCGTCGAGCCCACCGGTGACGGCGACACCTTCGGCTGCACCTCGGGCAATGACATCTCCTTCACCGCTGCGCTGGAGATGACCCTGCTCGACGGGTACCTGCGCATCATGGGCCGTCGCATCGGCCCCCGCACCGGTGACCCGCGCGGGTTCTCGACCTTCGCCCAGGTCATGGACGCCGTGAAGCGCCAGGTGGTCTTTCAGATCGACACCGTGGTCAAGGCCGTCAACCTCAAGGACCAGGCCTATAGCGAGGCCTTTCCGAGCCCCTTCGTCTCGGCCACCCTGCGCGGGTGTGTGGACCGCGCCCGGGACATGACCCAGGGTGGAGCCGACTACAACTTCGGCTCGGTCAGCGGCCGCGGCCTCGGCACCACGGTGGACTCCCTGGCCGCGATCAACCACTTCGTCTACGAGACACGCGCCCTGTCCATGGACCGGCTGTGTGGGCTGCTCGAGACCAACTTCGCCGGCGAGGAAGAGACGCGCGCCCGCCTGGCGGCACGCGGCCCCAAGTACGGTTGCGGAGACGCCGGCGCCGACGCCATTGCCAAGGACCTCGCCGAGTTCTTCTGCCGCGAGGTGGCCGCCCGCCAGACCACCCGGGGTGGTCCCTTCCGCCCGTCTTTCTTTTCCTACGGCATGCACGTCATCGAGGGCCTCTTCCTCGGCGCCACGCCAAACGGCCGCCGCGCCGGCGACCCCGTCTCCAACAGCTTCTCCCCGTCCAACGGCGCCGAGCGACGGGGCCCCACCGCCATGCTCGGGTCCGTGGCCCGGATCGACCACCGCCTCATCTCCAACGGCTGTGCCCTGAACGTCAAGCTCCTCCCGTCGTTGTTCGACGGCGACGAGCGGCTCGACAAGATGGTCGCCCTGGTCCGGGGCTTCTTCGCCCAGGGCGGCATGGAGCTTTCGCCCAACGTGGTCTCCAACGAGACCCTCGCCGACGCCCAGCGCCACCCGGAGCGGTACCGCGACCTGGTGGTTCGCGTCTCCGGCTACTCGGCCTACTTCACCGACCTCGGCAAACCCCTCCAAGACGAGATCATCTCCCGCACCGAGTTCGGCCGGTTGTAGAGAAGGACCGTTGGTCGACTGCGCCGGTGTAGGGTTGTGGAGACAGAATCGTTGAGGTTTTTTCCGACTTCGCGCTCGAAGAACGGGGATCCGGTCTGGGTCACCCCGCGGGCTCTGCACCCCGCGCGCGATCCGCCTGGACCTCCGCGCGCGACTCGTACTATCATCGCCGCGGGAAAGGGCGCCCTCGTGACGCTGGTGGGTACCATGCACAAGGCACTGCTGATTCTGCTCTCCGTCGCCGCTGGTTGCGCCGCTGAGACTCCCCCGCCCCGTAGCGCCGGCCCCGGCTCGGCCCCTGGCCCGGTGACCGCCACGCGGCGGCCGGCCCCGGTGGATCTCTGCCGCCGGCTGGCCCGGCTCTACGCGTGCCATGCGCGCACGCTCCCCGCGGCCAAACGCGCCGTCGCCGAGCGGAGCTATTCCTTCATGATTCGTCTCACCAGGCGCATGCCTTACGCCACGGCGCAGAATGCGTGCCAGGCGACCCTGGTGGGCTTTGCCAGGGGCCATGCCAAGACACCGGGAATGGCGCGCTGCATCCATCCCGGTGCGGCCGGTGGCGTCCCTGGGTTTGCGCGGCGTTGCAAGCGGGTGGAGGCCGCAATCCGCTGCTACAGCCGCGGGCGACCGCCGTTTGAGCAGCGGCTCGCGGAGAAGTACATCCGCTCCGTACGACAGATCTGGTCCAGGGTCCCGGTGGAGGCACAGCCCTATCTTTGCCGGAAGCACTTTCTCAGTTGGTCCTTCGTGGTGGCCAAGGGCGGGCTTGGCCGCTGTCGTCCCACGGATCCCAGCCTGCGAGAGGAGCCCATGCCGGCCCCGCCGGCGAACCTGCAGCCAGAATGCCGACGCTACCTCGCCTCCTATCGTTGTCTTATGAAGCACAGCAAGGGCGCCTCCCTGTGGCGCCTCAGAAACGAGCTCCGCGAGGCGCTTCGCCGTTGGCACTCCATGCCGCACCTGCTGCCGCGGCTCTGTGTGCTCTCGGCCGTCCGCTTGAAGATGATCCTCGCCACCGCCAAGCTCACCAACCTATGCCCCAAGCCATGAGCGCCTGGTCATGAGACCCCCTCTTCCCCTTGGGTTCGCGGCGGTGCTCTGCGCCCTTGTCATGATCCCGGCCTGCGCCAAGGGTCCCGCCTCGACCGCTCCCCGGTCAGGTGTCCACCAGCGGCCACACGCCAGCGGCGGGCCCTACCGGCTCGTGCTCCACCGCCCGGACCGGGTGGGCCAGCGCTTCCGCAACATCCGCACCGGGAGTCAGGTGACCCGCTATAAGGTGGACGGGCACCCCGTCGCTGAGCTGACCAAGAAGCTGCGGTACTCCTGCGACGGCATCGAAACCGTACTGGCGGTCACCCGCACCGGGCTGGCTCGGAAGGTGAGCTACCTAGTTTCCATCCCAGAAGTGGCTTCGAAGCGAAAGCGCGACAGGCGCGTCGGATGTGCACTACCAGATCTGGTGGTCGTACCGGGAGTACTACCCCAGATTTGGTGGTGTGCAGACGGCGTGCATGGCGCGGTTGCAGCCGAAGTCCACTTCTGGGATGGGAACTACCTAGTCAACCGCCTGAGGGAGACCTGCGCCGGAAAGACCACCGACCTGCTGCCCCCCGGAGCCATCGTGGTGGCCGAGGAGCTGCCAGGTGTGCACAGCTACACCGTGAGGGGGATCCCTTTGGCCGCTGCCGCCCGGAGAATCCTCATCTCCTGCCACGAGATCACGGCCCTCGAGCACCCCACCGACGACGAGTACCTCGGCTCGGCCACCCCCAGGCGCCCCAAGGAGACCTGGCCCGTGAACAGACCCAAGTTCCTCGAGTCCATGAACCACGAGATCAAGGGCTTGCGGCTCAACCCACGCCCCCGTGACGTTATCGGCCGCGTCACCCTCCTGGGCCCGGCTCGGATCGCCGGCGTCCGTGCCCTCCGCTACCGGGTCTTCATCCACGTGAAGAATTTCGCCCCGTACATCCAGTCGGTCGTTGCCCGCCAGGGCTCCATGCGCATCGAAATCGACGGCTGGGTAGCACAGGATCCCCGCGACCAGACCCGCGGCCGCCGCCTCACCATGACCTCCCACTTCCTGGGCACCCTCACCCAGGACGGCCAAACGAGAGCCATGGAGTACGGCTACACCCATCGCCGAACCGAACACCGCACGCCCCTGCGCTGAGGGCGTATACCCAGCGGGGTGCCTGAGCCGCCAGGTCAATGAGCGAATCGGATAGCGATTTGCGCCGAGTGGTCGTGCCCCTCATTCTTCTGAACCTAAGAAAAAAGGCGCGCTCCGGCGCCGGTGGTCATGGCTGACGCGCACGCCAGCGACCCACGGTAGATGTCTCGTGCCTGTCTCTTCCCTTGGGACAAGGATGAAGATCTACCAGTGCGATTCGCAGACGAGATGCGCCGCAGAGCCCAAGTACGCGTAATCCCGTCAAACCGGGTTCTGGGCTGAGCACCCCGCAGGATCTGCACCCTGCGTTGATCACGCCGAGCCTTTACGAGCGGTTTCCGATATACTGGTGGCCTTGCGTATCGAGTGTCCAGAGTGTGGCGAGCTGGTGTTGGTGGAGCGGTTCACCTGCGTCCGGGATCCGGACCGGGTGCGCTTCGGGTGTCCGGCGTGTGAAGAGGAAGTGACGGTTACCAGCGCCGGGTCCGAGGAGGCTTCCGAGGAGGCTTCCAAGGAGGCACAGGAGCGACCCTCGGTCGACGAGGACTTCGCCGCTGTCATGGCCGCCGCCGGCGCGGACACCGACACGGGCGCGGACACGGACACGGGCGCGGACACGGGCGCGGACACGGGCGCGGACACGGGCGCGGACACGGGCGCGGACACGGACACGGGCGCGGACACGGGCGCGGACACGGACGCGGACACGGACGCGGACACGGGCGCGGACACGGACACGGACGCGGACGCGGACGTGGACGTGGACACGGGCGCGGGCGCGGGCGCGGGCGCGGGCGCGGGCGCCTTGGAGAGCGACGGGAGCGTCACCGACGTGGTGCTGGGGCAGCTGTGGGAGCTGGTCACCGACGACTTTGCCGAAGGGTCCCGGCACGACGCCTTCATCGCGGCCTGCGAGGCGCGGAACAAGCTGGCCTTTGCGGCGGCGCGGTACAGGGAGTGGCTTGCTGACCATCCCGAGGACGCGGTGGCGGCAAAACGGCAGAAGCAGCTGCTGGCCCTGGCCCAGGTGCGCGCCCTGGCGCTGTCCTCGCGGGAGTCCAAGGAGAAGGACCCCTTGCGCAAGGCGCTCTCGGCCTTTTTGGTGATGGTGTTGCTGCTCGGGCTGGTGATCGTTGCGGCGCCCATCCTGCTGCGCAGCGCCCGGGGGTGCCGCGCCACCCAGCCAGGACAGTCCCACCTGCGCCGGCCGTCGCTGCCCATGGTCAACAACCTGCGTCGGCGGGGGGGCGACCGCCGAGGTTACCGCGGGCTCACTCCCCGGCGCCACCGGCGTCCCGACCACCAGCTCAGAAACCTCAAGCCTCCTCCCCGGCCGCGGACCGCGCGCCCCGCGCCCATGAGCCCGGCGCACCGACGTCCGGTTTTCGTGCGTCCGGCGCCCATGCGCTTGGCGCCCATGCGTCCTGCACCCATGCGTCCTGCGCCCATGCGTCCTGCGCCCATGCGTCCTGCTTCCGTGCGCATGGCGCCCAGACGACCCGCTCCCTAGATCCGGCCATGGCCAAGCTGACCCTCGATCTGCACGACATCTATGACCGTCATGAGGCCATCGAGGCGGCCTTGGAGGACATCATCGACCAGGCCGAGGAGCGGAGGATCAAGCTGGTGGAGATCATCCACGGGAAGGGCAGCGGGCAGCTCAAAAAGCGGGTCCTGCGTTTTTTGGACCAGCCGCGGATCAAGGCCCGATACCACCGGGTGGACAAGGACCGGAAGAACTTCGGGCGGCTCTTCGTGCACTTCCGGTATTCGCGACGCTAACAGTTGACGTCTCATGGGGTGGGGGGAGCTTTACTTCGCGGCGCTTCTTTCCTATCGTGGTGCGGCGCGCCCGGTTGGGTGCTTGAGAAGGAGATGGACATGTCGACCGAAGCGATGGCCGGGCTCATCCGGGAAAAGGCCGCCCAGACGCCGGAGATCCTCCGGGAGATGGGGGTGGACGCCTGGCTCATTTTCGTGCGAGAGAGCGAGGCCATGCATGACGCAAGCCTGGACACGGTGGTGGGGGCCAACGTGACCTGGCAGTCGGCGTTCATTTTCACCGCCGACGGCAAGCGTAGGGCGATCGTGGGTAGCCTGGACGTGGCGAGGTTGGATAGGGCCGGGGTCTTCCCGGAGATCATTGGCTACAAAGCCGGGATCCGCGAGGACCTCCGGCGGGTCCTGGCCGAGATCGATCCGCAGGTGCTGGCGCTGAACTACTCCACGGAGAATGAGCTGGCCGATGGGCTGACTCACGGCATGTACCTGCTGCTCGAGGGGCTGCTGGAGGGGACTCCCTACCTGGAGAGGGCCGTGTCGTCCGAGCTGATCTTGTCGGCGCTCAGGGGGCGGAAGTCCCCGGCGGAGGTGGAGCGCGTGCAACAGGCCTGCGCGGTCACCCAGGAGATCTTCGACGCGGTGACTCCCCAGCTCAGGGTGGGGCAGACCGAAAAGGACGTTGCGGCGATCATCACCGGCGAGATGGAGAAGCGTGGGCTCGGCCCGGCCTGGGAGGCCATCCAGTGTCCGGCGGTGTTCACGGGGCCGGGTTCGGCGGGGTGCCACGCGGGGCCCACGGACACGCCCATCGCGCCCGGTCACGTCATGAACGTGGACTTCGGAGTGAAGGTGGGGGGGTACTGCTCGGACATGCAGCGCACCTGGTACTTCTGCAAGGCCGGAGAGTCCGAGGCGCCCCCGGCCGTGGTGCGCGGCTTCGAGACCATCCGCGACGCCATCCGACTGGCCGGTGAGGCTGTGGCGCCGGGCAAGGAGGGCCACGAGATAGACGCCCTGGCCCGGGGCCACATCACGGGCGCAGGGTACGAGGAGTACCAGCACGCCCTGGGCCACCAGGTGGGCACCACGGCCCACGACGGCGTGGGGCTGCTCAGCCCCACCTGGGAGCGATACGGCGAGCGGTCCCATCTGCCCATCGAGGAGGGCCAGATCTACACACTCGAGCCGCGCCTGCCCATCGCGGGCCATGGCATCGCCACCATGGAGGAGCTGGTGGTGGTCACCGCCGACGGCTGCCGCTACCTGACCGAGCCCCAGACCGAGCTCTACGTGATCCCCTACCCCGAGACTTAGGCCCCGCTCAGTATCTACCTGATCGCTCAGGGCGCCGAACCATCCCGGCTGGCTTTGTTGCCAGGCGGTTGTATATTCCCGATATACGCCCTTCTGGCGCCTCGCCAGTCGGGCGCCTCGACGCCCTGATCTGACCAGGTAATTACTGAGCGGGCCCTTAGTCTTCAGCCTAGCTGCAGGAGTTCGAGTTGCAGGTCTGGCCCTGGGCGGTGCAGTCCTCGCACAGGTCGGTGCCAGTGCCGCATCGGGTGTCGCTCTGATCCCAGAGGCGGACGCAGCTGTTGTGCCAGCAGCAGCCGCCGCAGAGCTCCGTCCAGTCCACCTCGCAGCCGCAGCTGCCCGACTCGCAGACCTGCCCCGGCAGGCAGGCGGGGCCGGTGCCGCAGCCGCAGGTGCCGTTGACGCAGGAATCCACCTCGTGCCAGTCACAGACGTTGCCGCAGGTGCCGCAGTTGTAGGCGTCCACCTGGGTGGCGGCGCAGCCGTAGCCCGGGCAGCAGGTCCCGCCCACGCAGTCGTCAGCGCCGTCGTCGTTGGGGTCGCCGTCACAGTCGTCGTCCACGTCGTTACACACCTCCGGCGCGGCGGGGTTGCGGCCCGGGTTGTTCGGGCCGCAGTCGTCGCAGCCGTTGAGCCCACTGGCCATCTGGCCCGGTACGCACCCCGTGCAGGCCAGGTAGGCGTCACCGTCGGGGTCTTCCTCGTCACTGGGAAGGATCCCGTCGCAGTCGTCGTCGAACCCGTTGCACAGCTCTGCGGTGGGCCCCCGATACCCCTGGCAGACGTAGTGCTCGTTGAAGGCGCCGAGGTTGGTGGCGTCCAGGTCGCAGCCCACCACCTGGCCCGGCTCGCAGTGGCCCGCGTCGGTGCCGCAGGGCTGGCCGAGCTCCACCAGGGGAGGGTCCCCTGTGGGGGAGTCCGGCGCGCCGTCGCAGTCCCAGTCCGTGGCGTCACACCGCTCCACCTCGGGCACCGGCGCGAAGAAGCAGCGCGGCGCGGCGGCGGCCGTGTCGAGGCCGTAGGCCGTACAATCGGTGCGGTTCGCCGGGATGGTGATCACCGGCGGCAGCAGCCGGCTGCAGACGCACCGCCCGCCCCCCGCGGGGTCGCCGCAGCGCCCGATGTCGCTCAGTGTGCAGAAGGCGTCGGTCGGGATGGGCGCACCCGTGAGGCCGTCGGGGTTGCCCTCGTCCACCAGGCCGTCGCAGTCGTTGTCCAGACCGTCGCAAATCTCCACCGCGCCGGGGTGGATGGCCGAAGCGTCGTCGTCGCAGTCGCCGTCCAGGGCGTTGTAGCCGTCTCCGTCTTGATCGTTGGAGCAGGGCGTGTCGGCGTTGCAGTTCTGCAGCAGACCGTCGCCGCAGACGTCCGGCGCCCCCGGGTAGAAGCTGGCGTCGGCGTCGGTACAGTCGGCGGCTCCGGGGGGCGGGTTGCACCCTGCGGCCGGGTCGTCCCGCATGAACCCGTCCCCGTCGTTGTCGCAGGTCGGGTCCGGGCACCCCTCGTCCACCAGGCCGTCGCAGTCGTTGTCCCGTCCGTCGCACATGCCCCGGGCCGCGCAGACCGGGGCCCCTTCATCGCCGCCGCAGTCCGACGTGACCCCTGGGGATATGCCCGAGTCGGTGTCCACGCAGTCGGTCTCGCCGACGGGTGGGGCGCAGCCGGCCTCGGCGTCAAACCGCTCGAAGCCGTCGCCGTCCAGGTCGCAGGGCACGCACCCCTCATCGACCTCGCCGTTGCAGTTGTCGTCCACGCCGTTGCCGCACAGCTCCGGCGCCCCCGGGTGGATCGAGCTGACGTCGTCGTTACAGTCGTGCGGCACGGGGGACTCGTCGCAGTCCTTGTCGGTGACGCAGATGGCGTCCTGGCCGTCGCAGTCCTGGTCCACCCCGTCGTCACACTTGGGAGGGTCCACGCCCGTGCAGGTGTTGGGCGCCTCGGGGTTGCCAGGGAAACGATCCGGGTTCTCGTCGTCGCAGTCCACGTCAGAGGTGTAGCCGTCTCCGTCGGCGTCCTCGCAAGGGAGGTCCTCCCCGTCGCAGTTCTCGTCGATTCCGTTGCCGCACAGCTCCGGCGCTCCCGGGTAGACGCTCGAGTTGGTGTCGTCGCAGTCCACCACGTCGCACCGCAGGCCGAACTCATGAAGCGCAGCGCAGTCGTCCTCCGAGACGTAGGTGTCCCGGTCATCGTCGACGTTGGTCAGCGGCGTCAACGACACGGAGACCTTTCGGGTGCCGCTCACTCTGATCCGCCCCGTCCACACCTGGACGGGACCGTAGGAGAAGCCGGCGAGGTGGACCACGTAGGTGCCTGGCTCGTCGAACTCCAGCGCCATGCGCAGGGCTTGATCCGGGTCGCTGATGTCCCGCACGGGGTTGTCCTGGTCCACCGGCTCGTTGATGGTTTCGAAGATCGTCTCGTTCTGGTCGTTGAGCACCTGCAGGGTGTACAGGTCCACCCGGGTCTCGGCAGTGACCGTGAGCAGCAGGACGTTGCGCTCCTTGTCACAGCCGGTCAGGACGAGGCCGCTCACGGCCACCATTCCGGCCGCCAACAGCAGATATGCCAGCCGACGGATTCTCAAAACACTTTCATGTTAGACCCTCGGCCCCGAATGAGCAATCGTAACGGTTGGAGACCGCTGAGAAGAGTGGCCGGGCCCAGGGCGCCCGGTCCAACCGGTCAGGGGCGGGTCTGGGCCACGCCCGCCAGGTACACGTCCTCGATGGCTCCCAGGTTGGACAATCGGGCGAGGGGATCGGCGCCCAGCACCACCAGGTCTGCCCGAAGGCCCGGCGCGAGGGTTCCGAGGCGACCATCGAGCCCCAGGGCGGCGGCGTTTTTGGCCGTGGCGATGGATAGGACCTCGGCTTCCGAGGCGCCGGCCTCGCAAAGCAGGGCGAGCTCCCGGTGCAGGCTCTCGCCGGCGCCGATCCCCGGCCGCGGCGCGTCGGTGCCGGCCACCAGGACCACACCGGCCTCCCGCAGCCGGGACACGAGCCCCAGGACCTTGGGCCATACGGCGCGCTTCCCCGGTGCGTCCCGTCCGCCGAGGGCCGCCTCCACGCCCACGAGGGTCGGGTCCACGCAGACGGCGTGATCCCGCAGGGCGCCGATCATCTCCCGGACCTCGTTGCCGTCCAGATCCACGAGGTCGAACCAGCGCTCGAGCGGGTCGACGCGGCGCTCGGCGAGGTCTCGCAGGTAGGCGTCTTGCCGCTCCGGCGGCAGGAGGGAGGGGTGGCGCGGCATGGCGTGGGAGAGGAAGTCGATGCCGGCCCGGGCCGCGTCGGTCCAGGAGGTCAGCGCGAGGTCTCCCAGCGCCTTCAGCCCACAGCGGTGGGCCTCGGCCACCGCGGCGCGTACCAGGTCCGGGGGCAGTCGCGTGTATAGCTTGATCAGCCCCGCCCCGTCGGCGGCCTGACGCCGCACGGCGGCGCGCGCCTCGTCGGCGGTAGTGACCTCGACGACGCCGGGCCGAGGGATGGAGCTGGGCGGGTGATCGATGGGCAGACCCGCGCGCACAATGTGCATGGGCGGCCCCGTGGACGACCGGGTGGCGGGCGTCGGGGTCGCCGCGGGGTTTCTGAACGCCGTCACACCCCACAAGAGCAGCGCGCGCAGGTCGTCGGGGGTTTCGGCATGGGCGTGGGCGTCCAGGAGGCCGGGCAGGATCCACCGCCCGGAAACGCCGCGCCGCTCGGCATCCTCGGGCAGCACCGTGGTGGCGCGTGGTCCCAGGGACTCGATTCGGTCTCCGCGCACCACCACGGTGGTGTCGGGCCGGGCAGGGGCGCCGGTTCCGTCGATGACCGTGGCGCCCACCAGGGCGAGGAGACGGGTCACGCCGGGTGGGGTCACGCCGGGTGGGGTCACGCCATGCGGGGTCACGCCATGTGGGGTCACGCCGGGGTGAAGTCGTACACGGGCGGCGCCGCGTAGGGCGGGTAGATGATGTCGCCGTCGATGTCGGCGTCCTGGGCAACCGCAGCGTCATCGGTTGTGATGCCGTAGGTGTCCACGGCGCCCGAATCCACCAGGGCGTCCGCCTGCACGCCGGTGTCCACCTGTACGCCGGTGTCCACCTGTACGCCGGTGTCTGCCTGCACGCCGGTGTCTGCTGTGGTCGCAGCGTCGGTGTCTGTGCCCACCGAGGCCTCGTTGCACCCCCCGGCCAGGCCGAGGGTGGCCGCCACCAGCCCGGTGCCCACCAGCCTCCCGAGCCGGCCGGCCCTTCGCACCTTCACACGACCGGCGTCGATGTCATCGATGACGGCCTCCAGCAGCTCGCGTATTTCCCGGTCGCTCATGGTGCTCCCGTGTGTCTGGTTTTCTGCCTCCCCGTCATTAGACCAGGAATTCGCTCGGACGCCAACCCTGGTGATCGGCGGGTCTAGGTCTGATCGGTGACCGCCCCGGGCGGTCGTCGCCATCGCGGCCCCGCAGGGGCCGCCGGCGACTCCGCCTCCCAGTGCCATCGCGCGGCGAGGCCACAGCCGTTTCGTCGGCTTG
>Ga0272441_10000703_pt1 | contig 74512 bp, 62 predicted proteins | sample SSMProp6N_FD_193582 | JGI IMG/M metagenome (GOLD analysis project Ga0272441, IMG submission 193582) | Marine sediment archaeal communities from Little Sippewissett salt marsh, Falmouth, MA, United States - SSM-Prop-6N | ecosystem: Environmental > Aquatic > Marine > Wetlands > Sediment ...
TTCCGGCTTCAGTATATTGTCCACCCTGAGCGTCCAGTTCCCCTTTATCGACCTGCCATCGAAATCAGACAGATCACCGATCGGACAGTAAGAGCCGGTATAGGGTGGTGCGCCATTCCGGATCGCGATTTCGGCGGCATCGTCAAAGGTGGTGGTGGAAAGTTCATCCCCGCTGGTATCGGTGAGGCCGAATAACGGCACGGTCGGACCCGCGGGGCCTATCAGGCTCATCTCGATCCAAGACAGCGGATCGGTATAGCCGCTGAATGTTGCGGTGATGGTAATATTCAGATCATCTATCAGTCCCTCATCCCCAATGCTGAGGGTTTTGGTCGTGATCCCGTAACCCACGTAGAACGGATCGCCGGTGTATTCGGCCCAATAGGCCGAGAGAGGCGATGAAAGTAGGCCAAAAAGAGCGATGAAACAAAACAATCTCAAAATCAGCTTCTTTCCCATTCCCCTTATCTTTGAGACTGTCACAAAACTTAGCTCCGCAACTTTTAGCCACTAAGGCACCCCCGTACAGCTATGCCACGGGGCGGGGCAAGTCACCAAGTATAAATTTATATATGTAACAATTATACTTTTATTTATCTTCTGATCATTTCTTAGTGTCTTCGTGCCTTTGTGGCAAATTTATTGAAATTCCGAAGCAAGAAAAAATCGCGGATCACCCTTAGCAATCCGGGATAAATATAGCACTATTTTATTCCGATAAACAGAGGACCGAGAGAGAGCCTGGCAATTAAAAGGTCTTATCGGATTCGCCGGCCGTTATCACCCGGATGACGTTGGTATGGCCGGGACGGTTCAGGGGGATGCCCGCGGTTATCACAACCCTCTCCCCCTTTTTTAAGAGACCGGCCTTAAGGGCGGCTTCGGTCGTCTTCGCAATCATAACCTCGGTGTCATTCAAAGGCGCGATTAAAATCGGATAAACTCCCCAGACGAGCGCCAGGCGCCGGCAGACCTTCGGATCCGCGGTCGCGGCGATGATGTGATGGAAAGGACGGTATTTGGCTACCCTCCGGGCGGCGCTGCCCGAGGAAGTGTGAGTTATAAGGCAATCTGCATCTATATCTTCCGAGAGGCCGCAGGCCGCCCGGGCGACGTATTCTTCGACCGACAGATCCTCCTGCTCCTGGAATTTGCGGGTCCACTCTTTCGCGGGGAAAAACGTTTCGACCTCCCGCACGATGCGGGACATCGCGGCGACCGCTTCCACCGGATATTTCCCGATCGCGCTTTCTTCGGAAAGCATGATGGCGTCGGTCCCTTCCAGAACCGCGTTGGCCACGTCGCTGACTTCGGAGCGCGACGGGCGGGGGCTGCTGACCATGGATTCCATCATCTGGGTCGCGGTGATGACGGGCTTGCCCGCCAGATTCGCTTCGCGGATGATGTTCTTCTGGGCGAGCGGCACTTCTTCAAACGGTATCTCCACTCCCAGGTCTCCGCGGGCGATCATGATGCCGTCCACTTCCTTGATGATCGCGGCGAGATTCCGCAGCGCCTGCGGTTTTTCTATCTTGGCGATGAGCCCGACACCGTTGCCCCGGGATTTGATCAGGCGCTTAACTTTTTTTACATCTTCCGCCGTCCTCACGAAGGAAATCCCGATGTAATCAACTTCCTGCCGGAGAGCGAACTCGAGGTCCTGTTTATCCTTATCGGTGAGAATCGGGATGCCGGTCGTCCGGGAGGGCAGATTGATCCCCTGGCGCGAGCTGAGGAGGCCGCCGGAGATCACCCGGCAGACGATTTTGTTCCCGGCCGGGGCGACGACTTCGAGTTCGAGGCCCCCGTCGCTGAGGAGAATTCTGTCTCCTTTCCTGACCGCCCCGGGAAGCTTTTTGTAATTGATCGAGACCTCCGTCTCATCCCCGGCAACGTCAAGGTTGGTCAGGGTGAAAGTCCGGCCGGTTTCGAGCGTTACCGTTCCCCGGGCGATTTCGCCGATGCGGATTTTCGGTCCGGCGAGATCGGAGATGATGGCTATTTCCTTACCGGTCTTGGCGGCCGCTTTTCTTATTCTCTTAATATGTGCGGCGTGTTCATCCCGGCTGCCGTGAGAAAAGTTCAGGCGGGCCGCGTTCATTCCCGCCTCGATCAACCTTTGCATAACGGCGGCCGATTCGGTGGCGGGGCCGAGTGTACAAACTATTTTGGTTTTCTTGATCTTCCCCTTTTTCATTATCATGTCTTCCCGCACAAAGAAGGGAGCAGGAAGAAATTCTTCCTGCTCCCCGATCTTTTAACTAACCACCCGAATCATTTGCCGGTCTGCATCATGCCCTGCATCTGCTGGAGCTTTTCCTGAACCTGGGCGTCTTCGCCGTACTGCTGGGCGACCTTCATCATAGCTCCCATGAATCTCTGCGCCACCCCTTCCATCTGGTTCATTGTTTCTTTGAGTTCTTCCGGAGGATTCTGCTTGTCTCCGAGCTCGGGATACTTCTCCTGCAGCTTGGGAAACTCCCGGGCGAACTTTTCCATCTTCGCCCCGAACTCATCGAGAGCGGCCACCACCTGTTCGGAATTTTCGGCTTTGTCGATCTTCTCCGAAAATCTGTCCATCGCCTTCATCTGGCCGTCCATGGCGGATTTGACATCCGCGTACTTCCCGCCTCCGCAGGAAGTGAGGACCAGCAAAGCGGCAAGCAAAACACCGACCATACCTTCTTTCATTTTCTCCTCCTATGTTAATGTGGGTTGTATCGCTACGCCCGGAGAACTTTCCGGACATCGCGTATCTGCAGCGGGGAAGAATGTAGCAAATCTATCTTCGTTTTTCCAAGCATTTATTCCGGCGGGGCTGCGGCTCACACCTCAACTCCCAGCAGCGCGCGGATGAAGTAGCCGACGCCGAAGCTGACCGCCGCCACCCCCAGGCTGAGGCCGGCCATCTCCAGAAAACGGTGGGCGAAGGGAAGCTCCCGGGCGACCGAAACGTAGTAGTTGAAAAAGAAGACGATCGCGATGGCGGCCATTAGGGTTATTCCCAGGCAGAGAAAGTAGCTCGGCAGAAACAGGTAGGGAAATATAAGGACCAGGACGGTGACGATGTAGGCGATTCCGGTGTAGATCGATGCCTTGATCGGACTCACCTCGCTCTCCTCCGTTTTCCGGGAGAGGTACTCCGAGGCCGCCATGGAAAGGGCAGCGGCGATCCCGGTGATGAGTCCGGTCAGTGCGATCAGCCGCGTGTTGCGCAGTGCCAGGGTGAGACCGGCGAGCGCGCCGGTGAGCTCGACCAGGGCGTCATTGAGACCAAGGACGATCGAGCCCATGTATCTGAGGCGCTCCTCGTCGAGGAGGCGGAGGAGCTCGGCCTCATGATGCTCCTCGTCTTTCATCACCGCCTCGGCGTCTTCTACCTCGTCCCGCAAGCGGCCGTAACTCTCCTGGGCTCCCTTCTCCCCCCGTTCCATGAGTTTGACCCCGAAGGTGAAACCGAAGATCCGGCTGATCAGGTAGTATTTCCATATCTTCAGCCGGGCGGGGGGAACATCCCGCCCGGTGTACTTCTTCCAGATACGGTAATGGCTGAGCTCCTCATCGGCGATCTTTGAAAGCACCCGGCGGTTCTCCTCGGATTTGATTACCGCGGCCAGACGGTTGTAAATGTGGTACTCGGTAATCTCGTTTTTCTGAAAAACGAGGAGCTGTTCTATGGTTTGAGGACTAATGTTCATGATTTGGAATCAGATTGCCATCATAGAATAGAACTTTTAGGTTCTCTTCCGTTTTGTGTGGGTTGCTATCAAATGGATAAACAAGTATCCGATGATTTGGAGTAATGACTAAATCCGAATGTTCCTTCGACTTCGCTCAGGACAAGCTCATGACGAATCAACTATCAAATCCAAATGCCAAATGACTTAAAGCAGCCTGGATTCCAAGCTGATAGAACAAAAGCCAGGCTGATCAAGGGCAAAATAACGCCGCTGAAGCTTGGGGACATTAGGACTTGGACATTCATTCGGGTTTCGTCATTAAAAAGATATCTGGATGAGCATTATTTACCCACACAAAGCGAAAGAGAAGCAACTTTTATCATTTCCGGGTCTGAAAGACCAGCAGGTAAGGGACGGCGGCGTTGTTCTCCGTATCGCGGAAATTGGTGTAAGTTTGGGTGTTGATCCAGAGAGCGTACGTTCTGCCGGACCGGAGCTTGACCGGAGCGACGCAGGTTCTCTTATCGCTCAAGTAGTGTATCCCGCTAACATCCATCTCGGGCCAGCTATCGGCGCTGTGGAGACACCAGGACCACTGGCGGTCCGTCTGCATATCTTTGCTGAAGGTCACCCTGATTTCCCTGAGCGAAGGATCGACCTCGGTATCCCCCGACGCCGGCACCGTCTTCACCACCGAAGGAGGGAGCGTCCTGACCGAAACTTCCGCCGCCTCCTGGGCGGCGCCGATTCCGGCCGCAAGCAGCGCCGCGATACAAATAATTGCTATCCTCATTCCCCTCCCCTCCTTTAACTAAGGGACTATTGATTTATTTTCTCTATTATAGCAATATGTATCAATATTTTAGCACGGATACGCTTCATTGCTGTATCGTAATTTCAATAAATTCAGTTTAAAGTGTAAGGTGTGAAGTGTAAAGAAGCTGATTTTCCTTACACCTTACACTTAGCACTTTACACTTACAAGTTGCGAGCGAGCTAACTTGCTGCTTCGGAATTTCAATAGACTTGCCACAAAGACACGAAGACACTAAGAAATAATTAGAAGATAAGGAAAAACACAATTGTTATATCTATAAATTTTTCCTTGGTGACTTAGTGCCTTAGTGGCTAAAAGTTGCGAAGCTAAGTTCTAAAAAGGATGGACGATCTCCTGAAAAAAACTCTCCTCGCCGCCGCCCTGGCGGCCGCCGTTTACCTGGTTCTCTTTCTCCTCCTTGACCGCCCGATAGACCTCTGGGTCCACGAAAATATCGCCGACACCTGGGTTTCTCAGCTCGGAACCTCCATCTCCTCCGCGGCCACCGGGGAGTATATCCGCCTGGCGCTTGCCCTCGCCTTCATCCTGATCATTATCATCGATCCCCGTTTGCAGAGACGGTGGACGAGAAACCTCCTCTTTATCTGCCTGAGCTGCGCCGTGGCGGTGATCATCGGCGAAGGTCTTAAGTACCTGCTGGGGCGCCACCGCCCGGTCATGCTCTTTGAGAATAACCAGTACGGTCTGACTTTCTTCGCCGAAAACGGCGCCCAGCACTCCTCCCCCTCCGGGCACACGCTGCGGGCGTTTTCGATATTGACCGCCCTCTCCCTCCTCTACCGGCGCTTCACCGTTCTTTTTATCGCCGGCGCCGTTCTCATCGGCGCCAGCCGGGTGGTGGTGACCGCCCACTACCCCAGCGACGTGGTCTTCGGCGCCTTCATCGGAATATCCGCGGCCCTCTGGACCCACCGGTATTTCTTCCCGAAAATTAAAGCGCCGCCGCCTCGATAGATTGCGGGGCTATTTCTCACAACTATCTCGTCACCGGGATGTCCTCCCCTTTTCCGCCCCGCGACAGGCTATTTACGAGCTGTCGGATTTAGAAATAAGCCTGTCGTTTTCCTGAATAAGCTGGGGGCAACGCGATAAAAGATCTTGCATGAAAAAAGCTTTATCCCGGGGCGAGATCAGCGCCCCGAATTTTGAGCCGTGGAATTTGACGCGGAGGCGGTCGAGAGAACAGGCGGGAGCGGAGAGGGGGTTGTGGGTCGGATACACTTCGTAGATATCGCGGAGCAATATCGGATACTGCCTGGACAGACACCGAATGATCAGATGCTCTTCGGTCAGGATATAGCAGGTTCCGAAGAGGATCCAGGGAAGGATCGCGCACATCCCCAGGAAGAAGAGGATGGCGAATACTCTGAGCGCCGGATGTACCGGAGCAGGATAGAAGATCAATTCCACGGCCGAATACAGGAAGAGGGCGGCGGCACCGATAAGAAGAATCACTATCCATAGGTCCCTCTTGGAAGGGTACCGGATAGCGGATCGATGTGAAATATTATTCCCGTCTTTCATTTCAGCATGTTCCTTAATCCACTTTCTTCACCCGGAGGCCCTCATCCAGCCAGTTGAGAATACGCTCACCCGAAATCATTATCGCTCCCATCCGCTAGGACTCCACGGCGGTACCGCTGAAGCCGCTGCGAATTATCGGGAGCGGTCTCTTTTCCCGGAGCCATCCGCCGGGTAGAGATAAACGATGCTGATGATCTCAGGCTATCTTTTTAACGACCATGAGGTAGATTATGAGCACGAAGGTCAGAACCGTTCCGGGGATAGCCGCCGCCGGGCCTATCAGGCTCAGTCCGATGGCCGCGGCGAAAAGAGAGTTCTTAACGGTTCCGGAAAGAAGTACGCTGATAGCTTCGGGCCTGGTGGCGCCGAGCTGCTTCAGAACAACCTTGATAAACGCCGCCAGGGCGAAAACCGATACGGCGAAGATAAGGAAGAGCTTTATGATCTGGCCGCTATCGTGCAGAAACACGTGGCGGTTGGTGCCGAAAAGAATCGCGAACATCACCGCGAAACCCAGATTGACTACGGGGCCGTAATAATTTTTTATCCTCTTCTTAAATCCGGCCTTCCGGATGAAAAAGCTCAGTATTAGAGGTATGAGTATCAGCTTCCCCATGACCTCGATAACATCCCAGATGCTCACCACATCCTTCTCGATAAGAATTCCCGCCATAAGAGGTATAAGAAATATCGAGACGAGATAACCGGAACTGAAGGCGTTGACGGCATAGGCGACGCTACCGCCCATAACGATAGTGAAGGGCACGATCGCCAGTCCGGGAGGGCAGGCGGCGGCGAGGACGATACCGTCTCTTACGGGGCCGGGCGGGAAAAGAAGATAACCCAGACCGAGGACTATCGCTCCCGTTACGAAAAGATTCAGTACTATGCCCGAAAAAGCGCCTCTTATTATTATTTTAACGCTGCGAAAATGGCTGATCTGAAGTTCAAGGGCCGCCACCGTCATGATTATTATAAGCACCGGGAGATTCAGCCAGCTGATTTTTCCCATCGCGGGCCCGACGATCAATCCGGTTACGATGGAGCCGATAAACAGCGCGTTCCTTTTTCTGAGTATATTGGCTATAATCATGTACCCTTATTTCCAATGTGGTTTCCAGCATTCAGCCAAGACTGTATCCGACTTATTTTAATTCGATAACCGGCAAGGTTGCCGGACATTCATCTACTCAAATCGGGACGATCTTTGCGGCAATATACCGGAAGAAATCCCCCGACCAGACTTCCGGGGCGGCATACTTTACGATGTAGTCTGCCTTTTCTCTCCCAGCACAGGAGCGGCTTTCTTGATTGTCTTCCAAACCGTATGGGGATAGCGCTTGCTGTATCGTCTCAATCTTTCATGATCGAGCGCGTCAAAATCGATTTCGGCGAGATCGGGAGATTGTCCCCGGTTTCGGTTCCGGTAGATATATATATGATCCAGCAGGGCTTTTTCCGCGCTGGCGAGGCGTACATCCGGATGCGCTCCTTCCGGTTCCAAATCCATAATACGATCGGGTTGATAATAGAATTCAACATTACCCACCGTGGTCTTTATGAGCGTGTACACTCTGCCGCCCCGCTTGCTTCTGGTAACACAGGTCGCGCAGTAGCTTATCTGGGCGGTGACACCATGCCGGCTCAAAGCCGAGATACTGCTGACGACCGACCCCGGGTCAAGAAAAAGGGCCGCTTCAAAAACATCGGGAGGATTGTCGGGAAAATACCATCCCGTAGAGCGCCCTTCCGCTATCAGGGGCCGCAGAGTACCATTGATGCTCTGGCGCCGAATAAAACGGGCCAGTGATTCCCTCTTCTCATCGGGATACAAAGTGGCCAGATCGTCAACCGTCCATATCCTTTTATCTCTATGACGATTTCCGGCCTTTATCAACTTGTATACGTCCATCATTCACTCTTTTCTCAGTTTCTCTTTATTCCGACCGATCCACTCAATTGTCCTGGTAATCATATCGGCAAAAACCCTATCGTCCCATCCCGCGGTTTCTTCAGACGGCATATAATTCAGAATATCTCTTTTGATATCCTGCCTGATTAACGGGTCCCGCAGACGGTCTTTCAAAGTCCGGTACTTTTTATCGAGGTCCGCGGTCATACCATGTCTTTCGAAATCAACCAATCGTATCTTTACCGCGGCTGGGTCGATATCGCGATACTTCAAAAAATTCACGTCGAAAAAATCACGGCCCTTCGGCCGCCGTCTTTGCAGAAGGGCACAAAACTTATCGTTGGCCATCTGCTGGAGCGTCCGTACCCGCAGGACGGGACTGCCGGGCACGGAAAGGACAAATGTTTCCGGCTCCGGATTTGAAAAGTTGTCTATCTCAAGAAAAATCTTGCTCTTGCTGCCGTCAGGGCGCCGTTCCGACAATATCGCCCGCGCGCAGCCGTGAGCGGTCCGGTATACTTTTTCGACGATGAAATCCCGGCCCTGCATCTTTTTAATCAGCCCGCAGGCACGAGCGGCACCCCGCTTAATATCGGCCAGCTCACCGGAGGGCCATGAGAAGTCCAGGTCGGCACTATATCTCGGCGAGGCATAGACATGGTGCAGGACAGCCCCTCCCTTGAGGACGGCGCCGTTTCGGAAAAAACCGCTATCGGAAACCGCTTTCAGGATAAACGTCTGAATCTTGGAATTGTCAACCGCCATCGCTTGATCCTGTTTATTCATAATTGCGGACATATATGTCCTTTTTTAAGAATATAATAATAATTATAATCAATATGTCAAGGTCCCGCCGAAAAAAATCAAGGAATGATGAGGACGATATCTTTTTTTTGGAAGAATCGATTCGAGGGGGCGGCGAGGCTAAAAACCGCTTTCATATTTGCTTGGCGCAAAGAGAAATTTTTTTTCCGGAGAACGCCGTTCCGGCGCCCTCCGGAAAAAAGCCGAAGGTCGGACTTGAACCGACAACCTGCTCATTACGAATGAGCTGCTCTGCCATTGAGCTACTTCGGCACGCAGAGTTTTATATACTAAACGAAATATTTTACCCGAAAAATTTTTCTGCCATCCCCGACGGTTTTCAGCCGTCGGGGTCTAAGGGCTTCATCGGATTTACGATCATTTCATTCCGTATATCCGTGAATCCCTAAGATGAGCTACTTCGGCCTTATCAAAATTAGCAAGCTAATTTTGATATCTTTAAACTTCGATAAAACTTATTGAATCTACCCGAGATTTAAATCACAATAAATGTTTCTGCTTGCGACTTCAAACAAAATTTTAGATAGTTATCTCGGCGAAGCGAGTGCACTTCAAACCTCGTGATTATTAGACTTATTTAACAATGCGGCACCGTTGAATTGCTTATTGGAGTATTGAACTCTCCAAAATTCCAGTATATTCCAAGGGCTTAAAAAAGGGGGAGGCACCTATGTATTACGTTATTTTCAAATACAACCTGAAAGCGGGGAAGAAACTGGAGGAGGTCAAAAAGTGGATGCGGGAGAACGAAGCCACCCAGGCCCGCTGGGGAGCGGTGGCGGCCGACTTTTACCGCCCCCTCTTCAGCCCGGGACACTCCTTCTTCGCCCGCTACCAGGTCAAGAGTCTGGACCGCTGGCATGAGGCGATAAACAGCCCCCAGGCGGCACCGGTTTTCGAGGGGCTGGCGGAGTTGGTTGACTTCGACAAAAGCGAACGCTGGGTCTTCGAGGAAATTCCGTACTGACAAGGACTTAGCCCTCACTTCGTTCGGGCAACTTTTCATCTTAGGAATCCAGGAAATCAGGAAAATTGTATATATTTATATTCCTGCCTTCCTGCTTTCCTAAGAGGTTTTGAAATTCCGAAGCAGGAACTTAGCGCTTCGCGCTAACTTCTTGGTGTAAAGTGTTAAGTGTAAGGTGAAAGGGGTGAAATCAGATACTTTACACTTAACACCTTACACTTTAAACTGAATTTATTGAAATGATGATTATCGTACCGTTTCGCGACCGCACCCTGCGCATCTGGATCGAGCATGTTTCGATATTTTAACCTGTAGCCCGCCAATCAAAACTTCCGAAGTATCCATGAAATCCGATTTATTTCATGGCTCATTCGGACTAGAAGCCTTCACGCAGTAGTTGCACGGTTGTAACCCCAGCCTCCTCGCCTCTTCTTCGGTTACGCGCAACCGGTTTTCCTTCCGGATTTTACGGGCGTACTCGCAGTCGGGAAGGTGGTAGTAATTGCCGCTTTTGCTCGCCAGAAAATAGCGGGGAGTCTTGAGCCTCCCCTTTCCCTCCCAGAGACCCTTCCCTCGGATGCGTGCCAACCCCTCCTGCTCCTTGAGGAAATCTCCGTATTTGAGAACGTTATCGTAGGTCTTGAAGCGGGCGTAACCCTCTTTCAGGAGAAGGCCGTTGACCAGCTCATCCCCCAGAATGACGTAAGCAAGAGTCCTGCCGTAAGCCCCTTTCCTGACCGAATCGAACTCCAATCCCACTTCCTTGCCCTGGAGGAGAACCGTGAGGTAATTAGCGGCATCGCGCCCCCAGGGCTCCTCCCGGCCCTGGGATTTTCCGGCATGGCTTTTTTTGATCTCCGGGGTGTCGATACCTAAAAACCTGATCTTCTCTCCGGAGTCAAGAATAATGGTATCCCCATCGATGACGTAATTCACCCGGGCGGAAACTTCGGGGGAAAATTTTGGTTCCCCCGCCTCCGGCTCCGTGGCTTGGGGTTTGCACGAGATGAGCAGAAAAACGGAGAGTAGCGCGCCTAAAAACACCGGTGCCGCGCGGGCGCCGGAATTCCAAAGTAATTTTCTCTTCGCAAAGATGATTGACATGGCTTTTATCTCCGATCTGGTTTAGTATTATCAGTCTGTATGCCAAACCATTAAATCCCGGGAGGTTGACGATGTCAAGAATGTTAAGAATAAGTACGGTGGTCCTGATCGGAATTTTCAGCTGCATCCGGACGGGAACACCCGCATTTTCTCTTGAAGAAGAGACCGGCACAAGCGGATTGAGCGGTCGGCTGGAGATAGATTTCGCCTCCCAGTATATCTGGCGGGGACTTGAATACAACCGGCAAGCCGTCGTCCAGCCGCTGGTCCGCCTCAATGACAGCGGCTTCGAGGTCGAGGTGAGGGGAAACCTGGATTTAACCGGCAGCAATCACGAGCGGGGGAAATTCACCGAATGGAACTACCGGGGCGGCCTTGCTAAAAGAACCCAGGACGCCGCCGCCGGGCTTTTCTACACCTACTATGACTTTCCGGAAAACAGCCGCTCCAAAACCCAGGAACTGTCATTAGAACTGGCATACGGATTCCCGACCTACATCGGCACCGAGCTTTACTGGGACTTCGATCAAGCCGACGGCTTTTACTGGAAAACGTCCCTCGGCTACGTCTGGGAGATCGGAATCCTCAGCATCATCCCCGAAGTGGGGATAGGATTCGCGACGAAAAACTACCAGAAATACTACTTCGGCATCAACCAGAACTCCTGGCTGGATGTTGACGCATCCATCAAGCTGGAGCTCGAGATAGTTTCCGGATTATCCCTGATGGCCGAAGGGCTCTACTACGAACTGATGAGAAGCAACCAGAGGGATTCCCAGAAAGACATCGCCCGGGGTGAGCATTTCTGGGCACAGGGAGGGCTCGTCCTTCGCTTCTGAGTTTACACTCAAAGTACGTCCTCTCATATAAGCTTTACAGTATGGACGGCGGGGGGGATTCGGGATCCGGGGGCTCGTTCGGTGGGGCCGGGCGGGGGGAAAAACGCGGGCAGCTGTCGAGAGCCTCGACCTCTTTATTGCGCAACATGCATTTCTGGACGAACGGATTGACCACGTAGTGCCGGCAGCGATAGCAGACTTTCTTCGGGGCGCCCTCCCGGGACCAATCGGGTATTTCCTCCTCGACGAACTGAGGTTCTTCATCCGAGAATTCGTGGCCGCAGAAAGCGCATGTCCTGACTTCCCCCGCGAGCGCGAAACCGTCGTATTTCTTCACCATTTTGATGGCTGATTCCTGTCCGCAATGAGGGCAGAATATCTTCCGGCCTTCCTCTTTTCTATCTTTTCCCCTCATCCATTTTTTTCCGAGCTATCCTGGCGCCTTCCAGGATCGCCTCGTAGCCGGTGCAGCGGCAGAGATGGCGGGAAAGGGCTTCGGTTATCTCTTCATCGGAAGAATTTGAATTTTCACTGAAAAGAGCGTAGAGCTCCATAACTATCCCCGGCGTGCAGTAGCCGCACTGGACCGCGCCCGCCTCGATCAGCGCTTCCTGAATGGGGTGAAGCTTTTTTCCCCGCGCCAGCCCTTCGATGGTCGTCACTTCCTTACCCGCCACCTTTTTGGCGGGGTAAACGCAGCTTTTCGTGGCTTCGCCGTCCACCACCACCGTGCAGGCCCCGCAGGAAGCGTCATCGCAGCCGCGCTTGGTTCCGGTGAGATCGAGTTTCTCCCGGAGAATTTCGATGAGCTTTTCCCCGTCCTCGATCTCAAGCGAGCGCTCGATTCCGTTCACTTTGAAAGTAATTTTTTCCGCCATTCCTTTTCCCTCATATATTTATTGCCACCAAGGCACAAAGACACCAAGTTATATTGAAATCACGGAGTGATGGAGTAATGGAATACTGCGTTCTCCTTTTCTCTCACTATTACTATGGGAAGTGGCACATAGTTTAATGTAACAATGACGAGATTCTTCCCATTCGCTTCGCTCAGGGTCAGAACGACGGGTTATTATTTTTCGCCCTCCGAGTAATAATCGTTCCGCTAATTTCCACCCATCTTCGTGACTTCGTGTCTTCGTGGCTATTTTTTCTTAGGGAGAGATTCCAGAATCTTCTCTTTGCTGATCGGGATTTCGTAGAAATCCACGCCGATGGCGTCGTAGATCGCGTTGAGAATTGCGGGGGCAACGCCTACCACCGGATGCTCGCCGATCCCCCGGGCGCCGAAAGGACCGATCTCTCCCGGCGTTTCCACGAACTCGACCGTCTGCTTCTCCGGCGTGTCCTTGATGGTGGGAAAGCGGTATTTGGAAAACATCGGGTTGACCGCCTTTCCTTCTTCGTCAAATTTCAGTTCCTCATGAAGGGTGGCGCCGATCCCCATCATCACACCTCCCACCACCTGCCCCCGGATCTGCTTCGGGTTGATCACCCTTCCCACGTCGAACGCGGAGGCGAAGTGGACGATGATGATCTGGCCCGACTTCTTATCGATCCGGAGCTCACAGGCCTGGGCGCCGAATGTGTAGGTGACCCCCATGCTTCCCATGCCGTGTTCGTCCGGATTGGAGTAGCGGGGAAGCCGCGCGTCGGAGGTGGCCTGGACCACCTCTCCGATCGTCATCCCGTCGTCGTAGACATAGCCCCGGGCCACGCTGGGGACCGAAACCCGGACGCTCGGATCGGAGCGGAGAAAGATGTAATCGCCGTCGTAGCCGAGCATATCGATATCGCAGCGCAGGACCTGGGAGGCGGTCTGCTTCAGCTTGCGGATAGCCCGCTCGGCGGCACGGAGAATCGCCCTCCCCCCCTGGATTGTGAACATGGAGCCGATCGTCTGCCATTCCCAGGGGGAGAACTGGGTGTCGATCTCGGTGTAGACCCGGATTCTTGCCGGGTCGATCTTGAGGGCTTCGGCCGCTACCTGCCGGACCACCGTCCTCAATCCCTGGCCGACCTCGGCCCCGCCCATGTTGACCGAGACGCTTCCGTCCACGTTGAATTTGAGATAGCAGCCCTTGGAGGAAAAAGGCGCTCCTTTCGGCGATTTCATCAGGGCGGCAAAACCCCGGCCGTAATAATATTCATCGTCTTCATCCGGTTTCGGTTTCGAAAAAACCGTCTCCCGGACGATCTCGGCACATTTTTTCACGTCGCCGTTGCTCTTCCAGAGCTTCTCACCCAGGGAGGTGCGCTTTCCCGGCCCCAGATAGTTTTTCGCCCTCAGTTCGAACGGATCCATCTTCAGCTTCCGGGCGAGAATATCCATCAGCCTCTCCACCGCCAGCTGGGACTCTTGGTGACCATACCCCCGAAAGGCTCCGATCGGCGGGGTGTTGGTGTAAACCGAATCGCCCTGCAGATAACAGTTCGGAAATTCGTAGCTGCCGCCGGCGTTGTGGGTGGAACCGATGAGAACGTGGATTCCCGTGTCAACCGAGGCTCCGGTGGAATGGAGGAGAACGGCCTCGATGGCGGTGAGCTTGCCTTCCTTCGTCGCCCCGATCTTCATCCTGGTTCTGATCCCGTGGCCGAGAAGAGTGGAGAGAAGATCTTCCTTCCGGGTGGCGACCCATTTGACGGGACGGCCGGGAACGAAGCTGGCGATGTAGGCCACCGTCTGTTCTATGGTGACATCCGATTTGTAGCCGAAACAACCGCCGATCTCGGGGATGTGGACCCGGATGTCGGAAATCGGAAGGTTATAAGACCGGGAGAGGTCTTCCCGGATAACGAAGGGGCAGATCGAAGAAGACCAGATTTCAATCGTTCCGTCTTCGTGAAACCAGGCGATCGAACCGTGGGGTTCGATCGCGGCGGAGGAACCGAAGGGGTAATTGAATTCCCCCTCTACGGTGACGTCGGCTTCCTTGAAACCTTTTTCGATATCACCCTTCGTCAGGACGTAACGGTTGGCGATGTTGGTGCCCGGGATCGGTTCCAGACCGGGAAGGTGGTCGAACTGGGCGCTGTTTTCATGGATCAAAACCGCATCTTCCGAAAGCGCGGAGCGGGCGTCGGGGTAAGCCGGGAGGGGCTCGTATTCGGCCTTGATTTTTTTAACGGCTTTGCGCGCCTGGCGGAGTGATTCCGCGACCACCGCCGCCACCGGTTCCCCGATATAGCGGACCCGGTCCACCGCCAGAGGATAGCGGTCCTTGATATTGTCGCCGTACCTGAATTTGCAATCCCTGCCGGTCACCACCCTGACCACTCCCTCGCACTTTTCCGCCTCGGAGGTATCGATGGAAACTATTTTCGCGTGAGCGTGGTCCGGCCGGAGAAACGCCGCATGAAGAAGACCCGGCAGCTTGAGATCATCGAGAAAAAGTGATTTCCCGGTGACCTTTTTCACCGCGTCCGGACGGGGAATGTCTTTTCCTACGTATTTGAATGCCATGAAAAACTCTTCCTTTTAACAATTTCGATTTTTTACATTATACAGGCCCCGGGGCGGTAATTTCAAACCAATTCTGCAATTCATTCAATTATAACCACGAAAAACCGGAGTTCACCAAGTTTTAACTAATAGGCAATGTCTCAAAAATATGTGCTGAAGATAAAAAAAGGATATTTTTTTGACAGGATATACCCCGATAAATCGGGGCAGGCACGATTAATGGGATGAGAGCTCAATTTTCAGCTCCTGGCCAGCGGTGGAGGCGGAAAGCCTCCACCTTCACGTCAGAAGTGGACGCAGACGAAAAGAGCTCCAGTTTTCTCTGCGCCGACTTCTGACGTGGGGCACGAAAATACGTTTTCGTGCCCGCTGGCCCGGAGCCGATATCCTGTCAATCTTGTTAATCCCGTCTAAAAATAAGCGAGTCATCAGTTTCGATTTTCCAAGTGTCTATTTGAATCACGTACTTCTGAAACAAGGACAAAAAATAAAAATGCATTTGACCTCAGCCTCAGTTAATCGTATATATTTGACGGAAACGGCACTCGGTAAGATCCGGTATCAATCCCACGGGGAAATCAGATGAAAATTGAAGAATTTATCGCAAAAGCGCCCAAATCCGATCTGCATGTTCACCTGGACGGTTCGCTCCGGCCGGAAACTTTAATCGATATCGCCCGGCGCGAAAAAATCAAGCTGCCTTCCTACACCGTTGAAGGGCTGAACGAGCTTTTTTTCCGCGATCATTACCGCAACCTGGGCGAGTACCTTTCCTGCTTCAAATACACCGTTCGGGTCATGCAGACGCCGGAAGACCTGGAAAGGATAGCCTACGAGTTCGCGCTCGATAACCAGGCCGAAGGGGTCCGCTACGTGGAGGTGCGCTTCGCCCCCCAGCTCCACGTGAACTCCCGGATGGACCTCGGCGCAGTGCTGGCGAGCGTGAATAAAGGCATGGAAAGGGCGGCGAAAGCGTTCAACTCGCGGCCGGAAGTGAAAAAGGGCAATGAACCGCCTTTCAAATACGGGATCATTACCTGCGCCCTGCGGGCCTTCGAGAGAAAATCTTCCGAGTACTACGAAAACTTCCTGAACGCCCATCCGTATTCGGCGGACAAGCGCGTTTTCGGACTGGCGTCCTATGAGCTGGCCCAGGGAGTAGTGAGGGTGAGGGACCAGCTGGGACTGCCGCTGGTCGGTTTCGATCTATCCGGCCCGGAGTACGGGCATCCCGCCGACGATCACTGGAAGGCTTTTCAGTACGCCCACAAGCATTTCCTCTGCAAGACGGTCCACGCCGGTGAAGCTTACGGTCCGGAATCGATTTTCCAGGCCATCACCGATCTTCACGCCGACCGGATCGGTCACGCCTACTACCTGTTCGATGAAAAGAAAATCCGCTCAAAGGAGATCGGGGATAAAAAGCAGTACGTGCAGAGATTGAGCCGCTACATCGCCGACCGGCGAATCACCATCGAAGTCTGTCTGACCAGCAACCTGCAAACCAATCCGGCGATCGGAAAGCTGGGAAACCACCAATTCAAAAAAATGCAGCGGCATAAACTCAGCACCACTTTTTGCACCGACAACCGGACGGTGAGCAAAACCACCGTTTCCCGGGAAATAAAGCTGGCGGTGGAGCATTTCAATATCCGACCGCGGGAGCTGAAAAACCATATCATTTACGGCTTCAAACGGTGCTTCTACCCGGGCAAATACACCGAAAAAAGGTCTTACGTCCGTTCAATTATCGATTACTACGAAAAGCTGGAAAACCCGGATAAGCCCTCCTCTCGGTCAACCGGCACAAAAATTAAGTAGCTTCAATAATCCAATTGCCAGCGGAGCCAGACGGAGTCTCCCAGAAGCCCGTAACCCGATTGGGTGTAAATCTGAAGCGTCCTGGTCAGGTCCCAGCGGGCGAGGAAGACGTTACCGCTGCCCTCGATCGATCGCTGGTTCTCCAGGTAAATGTTCCGGTTGATGCTCCACCGGACCCGGACGGCGGCCTGGTCGCTGCTCCCCTCCAGATCGGTGAGATCAACCTGCACATCCCCCAGGAAAGAGCTCCAACCGGTCAAGACGTCGAAGAAACCGCCCTTTCCCTGCAGAATCCGGAGGCCGTTGGCAATCTGCACCGCCTGGAGTCCGGTCAGCTGCGCCGCCGGGCGGCCGTAGAGGAGTCGGGCGAGAATCTCGTCGGTGGGATAAGGGGGCTGAGAGGTCAGTGTCACCCGGGGATTTTTTAGAGTTCCGACAACCTGCAGGTTCACCGCGATATCGGATTCGTCGGCTTCGGCGTTGATCTTCAACTGCGGGACCGGCGGGGAGCTTCCGTCCATGGTGATGCTGCTGTTCGTCAACCGGAGCCTCTCTCCCATGAAGATGAAGGTCCCGTCGAGAAGAAAGAGCCCGCCGCCCACCAGGGGAGCCGCGCCGTTTCCCTTGATCTTCACATCCGCCTTCCACTCCGAATCCAGGCCGCGGCCTTTGATGACAATCCCCTTCGGCGCCGCAAGGGAAAGGTCAAGCGCGAGCTTTTTCAGTAAGGGGGAGGAAGAAGGCGGCGAGGCTGCGGGTTCCCCCCCCGGCTTATTCATCTCTATTACCTCTATCTCCGGAATACCGGCGGGAAGCTTTTCGGGAATCCGGCCGACGGCCCGGTCTACCTCCAGGGTTCCGTGAAGACGTCCCCGGCGACTTCCCCCCTCCAGAAGAATTTTTCCCGAAAGAACCGCCGTCAGCTCCTCCAGGTTGACCAGACGGGCGGAAGCGAGCCGGAGTGAGAGAGAATAGGGGAAAACGCCAACGGGAAATAATTTCAGCTGACCCGCCATATCGATTTCTCCTCCGCCGGGAGTGACCGCCGCCAGACGCTCCAGTTTGATGCTGCCGCCGGCGGCCGCCAGGTCGGCGGCGAGATTTTCCAGGACCGTGCCGGTATTCAGATTCCGATATTCTCCATCGCTTAAAACCACCCGCCCTTCAATCTCCGGTTTGCTCGAGGTTCCGGCAAGGGTTAGATCGGTGTTTACGGTTCCTTTCAGGGTTTGACGGGAGAGAGCCAGATGCTTCGTCAGGGGATCGAGCTTCATCCGGCCCCGGACATACCCCCTCAGCGGGGCTTCCTCGTCGAGGCGGAAGGAGAAGGGTTTCCGGGTGGCCTCAATCCCCGCCGACGCCCTGGTTTTAAGTTCGAAGGAGCTTTCTTCTTCACTGCTGAGGGCGAGCTCGAGCCGGTTATTTTTAAGCCTCGTCCTGAGGGTGAAATCGGACGGAACATCCGGATCGATCGGAAACCCGAAGAGGGTGCAAGCGGAAAGCCGTAGCTCCAGTTGGGCCCCGGGGTCTGGGTCCGCAAACCGGAATGAGAGGCGGCCGGCGACCCGGCCGGCCCCGACCGAAACATGGCCGGCGGATACCGCCGGAGGATAGCCGGCGCCTTCCGCTTTCAGATCGACCGTACCCCGGGGAACCCCGAGAAGGTCTTCCGCTACCACCGTCAGATTCAGCCCTTCTGCCCGCCCCAGCGGCGAGACCAGATCGCGCGATTGAAGCATCGCGGAGAGATCCTGAGATCCGGAAGCTGCCGTGAAACGGGCCGAGATGCGCCCCTTTCCCGAATTATCTCTTCCCGGCAGCTTCTCGAATTTCCCTTGCAGCTCACCTGCGAGAAGCCTCCGGATGAAGTCATAGACCAGTTCCCCTTCCAGACTCCCCATTCCTTCCGCGGAACCCGTCAGATCCACCTTCCACCGATCGAGCGGTCCCTTGCCCCGGAAACGGATAAGGACCGGCGGGGGAGCGTCGGGGTCGAGAATTTTTCCCAAAATGCCACCCCCTTTCTCCTCCAGGCGGAATTTCAGATGAAGGGGAGAGAATTCCGGCCCGGAAGCAGCCGACAGCTCCAGTTGGCCTTTCTTTCCGTCGGTCCGCCGCAACGAGAGGGAAGCTGCCGCCCCCTCTTCCCGGTCGTTTCGCAGGTCCCGCCCGTTCAAAGCGGCGCCGATTCTTTCCCCCAGCACCGCAGCTTCCACGGCAACGTTTTCCGCCGACAAATCATCCACGCGGAATGAGGGCAGGCTCCGCAGCGTGAATTTAGCATCCTCCGACGGCGACTTTTTTTTATCACCGTCTCTTGCCCGGGGCAGCCTTAACCAGGAAAGGCGGCCGGCGCTCACTTCCTCCGCCCGGAGCCGGAAATGAAAAAGATCCCCGGGGGAAACAATGATTCTCACATCCTTCGCCACCAGCCAGTCACCCGCCCCGTCCCGGATTCGGAAATCGGAGATCCGGATCCGGAAGGGGATGAAGCCGCCGATCGAGCGGATAACGATTCCGCCGCCGTCGGGCGATCGGGTAAGTCGGGTGATCTTTCGGGCGATCAGCTTCCTGGCGGGCGGAGTTTGGAACGCGGCCAGAAGGGCCGCCAGCACGACCAGGATTATCAACGGGATGACGAGTACCACTTTCAATACCTTTCGATATATGGATTTTTTCTTCATCCCGATTTGAAGCGTCTAAAAGATTTGCGCGATGCTCACGTAAACCTGGAAATCGTCATCTATTCCCTTCCTCTTGTTCAGGGGAAATCCGATATCCAGCCCGATGGGTCCGATCGGAGTAAAGTAGCGGAGACCCCCTCCCGTTCCCCAGAGAACATCTTTCCACCGGTCGGGCAGATCATCGGCGAAGGACGATCCTCCATCGATAAAGAAGGCGGCGCCGAAATCACCGATTATTTCCAGGTCGAACTCGAGCGAGCAAGCGAACAACGATCGGCCCCCGACCGGATCTTTTCCGGCCAGCGGGCCCACCGACTGATACGCGTAGCCGCGGACCGAGTTCGACCCCCCGGCGTAGAAGCGGAGGTCGGCGGGAACTTCACCCGGGGATGCTTCGGGAATCGAGCCGAAGGAAACCCGGCCGACGGCGGACAGGAAAGAAGCGCCGGGGAAATGGTAAAGCAAGTTGGTGGTGAAGAGGATCTTGAAAAAGAATCGTTCATCATGGAGATCATAATACGGTTCGCCCAGCAGGGAGATGAGGGCGCCGGCGCGGCGGAAAGGTTGCTCGCCCCCGACCCTCACCTGCGCGTTCAGAGGCAGGGAAAGGAGGGTGAAGTCTTTTCCCTGCTCGAGCTGCTCGACGCTGTCCTGGGTTAGGGCGAGCCCGGCGCTCACGGTGAAGCTTTCAGCGAATTCGCGTTCGATAACCGCCGAACCGCGGATTCGGTAACTTTTATAAGCGTCGGTGTCTTCGTAAACCGGTTGCGCCGCCAGTTCCAGAGATTGATCGGGATGGAGGAACGTACCCAGCCGGAATCGCCCCTCCGCCGTGTAGAGCTGTTCGGAACCGAATAATTTAAGCCGGAAAAATTCCCCCCGTCCGAAGAGATTCCGATCTTCCCAGGAAACGCTTCCTCCGAAACCGAGATCGGAGCTGTAGCCTCCGGTAAGGCCGAAGGTATGCTGGAAGCGTTCCCGGACTTTTACCAGGATTGGGAGTGACACCGGAGACGGCGGAGTCTTGGGAGAACTGTCTTTCTCTCCCAGAGATACCGCAACCGTGGTGAAGAGTCCGGTGCGGCCGAGGCGGTTGCGGAACTGCTGGATCAGGGCGGAGTTATACATCCGACCTTTCTCCCAGGGGATCAGGCGACGGATGTAAGCCTCTTCCACATCCTTCAGCCCCGAGATCGATGTCTCGCCGAAAGCCACCAGCTCGCCCGGCGCGACGGTGAAGGTGATATCGACCGCCTGCCGCGCGAAATCCACCACCACCCGCCGGGCGGCGATTTCCGCGTAAGGGTAGCCGCGTTTTTGAAAGTAATCGAGCAGTTTGGCGCCGGCGGCAATGATGGCCCGGGCGGCCGCTGGATCTCCTTTTCCCAGGCCAAGCTCCGAACCGTCGGGCAGGGCAAATCCGACAAAGGCCGGAGAGGTTAACCCGATGGAAACCGAGCTGATCGGGAAGGCCGTGCCTTTATCCACGATAAAAACCACCCGGAGCTTATCATCCTCCGATTCCAGGCGGGACCTCACCGTGCCGGAGTAGTAACTCCGGGACCGGAGAACTTTCTCCATTTTACCGGCATCATCGGCGGCGATGACTCCCAGAAGATACTCCGAAGGAGAGGGTTCATCTTCGTCGGCGGCGACGGTGGAGACGCTCCTCAGAAGCTTCCGGAGGCCGGAGTCGGAGACCCCCCGGATTACGACGGTATACCAAATCGGGGGGGGATCCACGCCGACGCCTTCCCCTCGTGCCGGGATCAGGGTGCCGGGAAGGAGATGAGAGAAAACTATCACGAACATCAGCAGTGGTGAGCGGCGACACTTTCCGTTCATCATCATTCAACCCTGGATTTATTTACTTTTGAACTTACGGTCAAACAATAATATAATCCGCGGCGGATTACATTGAAAAGCTCGAAAACCAGCGAGAGCTGAGAAATCAATATGGAAAAAAGTTCGCCGGCCGGAAAAAGATCCCTCGGAGTCTTCACCCTGGCGATGATGAATCTCGCCGTCATCTGCACCCTGCGCGGGCTGCCGCTGATGGCCGAGGAGGGTTTCTCCCTGATTTTTTACTACCTGGCGACGATACTGATTTTCCTGATCCCGGTCTCCCTGATCTCGGCGGAGCTCGCCACCGGATGGCCTCCCCACGGCCCGGGCGGTGTCTATATCTGGGTGAGGGAAGCTTTCGGCGACCGCTTGGGAACTTCGGAATGTGGTTGGTCGGAGGAACCGGGATCGCGGGGGCCTTCTTCGCCCTGGTGGTCGGTTTCTTTCCTCCTTCCCAGCTGAAAACCGGATCCGTCACCTTTTACCCTGACCCGTCAATCAAAAAAGTCTTGCCCCCGCTTTGTTTGCGGTTAAAATAGTTCAAGAAAAAACTGTCACCGATGAATCGAAAAATGAAAATGCCCGGAGCGACTAAATATCTGTCGGCGGCCCTGGCGGCGGCGCTGGTCCTGGCGGCGGGCTGCCGCTCGCCGAACTCGCCTTCCGGGCCGGGGGAAATCTGGGATCCGCCGGAATGGGAAAAGGATTCGCAGGCCGATGATCCGGTCTGGGCCGCTCTCCGCGAAAAAAAGTTTGATTCTTCCCGGCCCTTAACTCTCGCCGATTGCCTCAAAATCGCCCTTCGCAACAATCCATCCTCCCGAAAGGCCTGGCAAGAAACCCGCGGGGCGGAAGCGGAACTGAAACAAGCCCGCAGCCAATGGTATCCCACCCTCACCCTTTCCGGGGAGGCGAGCTACCTGAAGCAGAATTTCAAGCTCAAGAATGAGGAATTGCCCGATCCCGACACGGATCAGCTGACCTACGGACCGAATCTCAAAATAACCTATCTGCTGCTGGATCTGGGCGGACGATCGGGGGCGATCGAGGAGGCGCTGCAGCAGCTTCTGGCGGCGAATTACGAATTCAACCGTTCGATTCAGGACCTTCTCCTCGATGTGGAAAAAGCCTACCATGGTTTTTACAGCTCCCGGGCGGGGCTGGATGCCGCCCGGGCTGATCTCAGGGATTCGGAAACCGGCCGGGAAGCGGCCCGCCAGAAATTCAAAGTGGGGCTGGTTTCGAAGCTCGACGAACTCCAGGCCCAGTCCAGCTACGATGAGTCGCTTTACGAATTGGAGGCGGCACGAGAAGCGTTCAAAACCGCCCGGGCCGCGGTGGCCCGGGTCATCGGACTTCCCGCGGACGCGGAATTCGAGATCCAAGAGCCTTCAAACGAGCCTCCCGGTGACATTTCCCGGGCGGAAGTCAGCGAACTGATAGAAGAAGGCATGAGGAAAAGGCCGGACATAGCCGCCCTCCGGGCGACTCTGAGGGCGAAAGAAGCGGCGGTGAAAGCGGCCGCATCCGAGCTTTGGCCCGATCTGAGCGTCGGCGGGGAGGCGAACAAGTACTGGTATCAGTACTACGGGGAAAACGAACCTTACGAAGACAGTTACGAATACTCCGGTTATTTGAGCATCGGATGGGAAATCTTCAGCGGTTTCTCCAACCTGAACCGAAAACGCGCCGCCGCCGCCGAGGCGGAGGCCGTCCGGGAAGAGCTGAGGGAAGCGGAGCTGGCGGCCAGCGCCGAGGTATGGACCCAGTACTACGCATTCAACGCCGCCGTGGGCAAATACAAATCCAGCCGGGCACTGCTCGCCAGCGCCCAGGCTTCATACGATCTGGCGCTGGAGGGCTATAAAACAGGATTGAAGAGCATTCTTGATCTCCTCACGGCGCAGAGCCGTCTTTCCGGGGCGCGGAGCAAGCTGATCGGTTCCAGGAAAGACGTCTTCATCGCTCTCGCCGAGCTCGCCCACGCCACCGGTTCGCTGGGAATCGAAAAAACCGCCGGCGGGGCGGAAGTCAACGACAGGTAAGCGGCGGCGGGAGTTCCGGAAACCAGAAAGAAGAGGGGTCATTATATATGAAGGCAAAAAAAATACCGATGGAGACGCTCAGTCGAGGGGCTAAGCGGGGCGGCCGGGTCGCCGTGATTTTGCTGGCGGCACTGGGCGCGCACGGATGCGCGAAAAAGAAACCGGCGGCGGTAACTCCCTCCCGCCCGGTCCAGGTCGAGCGTGCCTTCACCAGGGATGTGCCTCTTTGCCTGGATTCATTCGGCAATCTCCAATCTCCCAGCAGCGTGGACCTCAAATCCCAGGTGGCCGGAAAGGTACAAGAGGCCCACTTCCGGGAAGGGGATGAGGTCGGACGCGGCGACCTTCTCTTCAGCATCGATCCGGAAGAATACCAAGCCGATCTGGAAAAGGCCGGGGCGGCACTGCAGGCGGACCAGGTGGAATTGAAGCTGAAACGGGAGACGCTGGAAAGAAACCGGCAACTTTTCGATAAGAAATTGATCTCCCAGCAGGATTACGATACGTATGCAACGGAAGTCGCCGCCGCCGAGGCACGGGTCAAACTCGATCAGGCCAATGTTGCCCTGGCCCGGATCAATCTCGCCTACTGCTCCATCACCTCTCCCATCGACGGGGTTACTGGAAAGAGACAGGTTGATCCCGGAAACATCGTCGGCGCCGGCGCCGGTCCCGTCCTGGTGAACATCAAGACCGTGGACCCTCTTTATATCGACTTCACCGTCCCGGAACGGAACCTTCCCTGGGTCCGGCAGCAGATGAAAAGCTCCGAGCTGAAGGTGGAGATTCATCCCGCCGGAGATCCGGAGGGACCTTACGAAGGAAAGCTGGTCTTCATCGACAACGCAGTCGATGAACAGACGGGCACTATCGGCCTGCGGGCCGAAGTCGCCAATAAGGAACGCCGGCTCTGGCCCGGGCAGTACGCTACCGTCCAGCTGGTGGTGGAAATAAAAAAAGGCGCGGTCCTGGTCCCGGCGACCGCGGTTCAGCTCGGCCAGAAGGGCCAGTATCTTTACGTGATCACGAACGATGGCAAGGCCCAGCTGCGGGATGAGATCAGCGTCGGACAGGGCGAAGGGGATCACGTCATCATCGAGAAAGGGGTGAAGACAGGCGAAGAGGTGGTCACCGAAGGTCAGATGGGGCTCTCTCCCGGGGCAACCGTCCGCGTCGAGAAACCCGACAAAAAAGTAAGCGGGAAAGACCTATCTCAGCAGACCGATAATAAAAAAGTCAATAACCATAATCCCAAATCCTAAATTCGAGTTCCTAAATCCTAAGCAATATCAAAATTCTAATGACCAAATACCGAAACCACCATCGCCCCATGCGGGACCGTTTGGAATTTTGAAAATTCGAATTTATTTAGGATTTAGATATTAGAAATTATTACCTTATGCGTGGAAGCCTCATCATATCCTCCATTTATACATAGGTAAACTGAACGTGGTTCCTTCTGAAATCTTCATCCGGCGTCCCATCATGACCGTCCTGATCATGGTGACGCTGCTCATCTTCGGGCTGGTGGCATACACCCAGCTGCCGGTGAGCGACCTTCCCTCGGTCGATTACCCGGTGATGACCATTACCGTCATCTACCCGGGGGCCAGCCCTCAGATGATGGCATCGGCCTGCGCGGCGCCGCTGGAGAATGAGTGCATGCAGATCCCGGGCCTGCAGACCATCATCTCCGACAACCAACCCGGAATCACCACAATCACCCTGAGCTTCGAGCTGGATAAGAAAATCGATCTGGCCGCCCCCGATGTTCAGGCGGCGATCTCCCGGGCGATGAGCAACCTTCCCTCCGACCTCCCCTCCCCTCCGATTTACGACAAGAGCAACCCCGCCGACCAGCCGATCATCTACCTGATGCTCTCCTCCGATACCATGACCGGCGGCGACCTCTACGACTACGCCCACCGCAGCATCGGCCAGCGGATCAACATGATCGAGGGGATCGCCAAGGTGAACGTGATGGGCGCCAAGCGGGCCCTGCGGGTCCTGATCGATCCCCGGAAAGCCGCTGCTTTCGACCTCGGCTTCGACGAGATCGCCCGGGCCCTCAGCGCCGGATCGGTGACCATACCGGGAGGAGACCTGAACGGCCCCTTCCGCACCTTCTCGATCGAGCCCCAGGGACAGCTCACCGAGCCGGATGAATACGAGGAATTGATCGTCACCTATCGGAACGGCGGGCCGATCCGGATCAAGGACATCGGGAGGGTTATCGACAGCCTGGAGAGCGACGTAGTCAACGTGATGTACGGGAGTCCCGAAGAAGGGATGAAGGGGGGAATGATAGTCGTCGCCGCCACCAAAACCGCCGGAGCCAATACCATCGCCCTCTCCCGAAAGATCCAGCAGCTCCTGGAGGAGATCGAGCCGACGCTGCCCGGTTCTCTTCACCTGAGCACCTTCTACGACCGGGCGGTTCAGATCGAGGAGTCGGTCCACGACGTCAAGAACACCATTTTCATCGCCCTCTGTCTGGTGGTCCTGGTCATCTTCCTCTTTCTGGGACGGGTTTCGGACACCATGGTCCCGGCAATGATCCTGCCGGTCACGCTCTTCGGCACCTTTCTGATCATGTACTTCGCCGGCTTCAGCCTCGACAACCTATCCCTGATGGCCATCACCCTCTCGATCGGCTTCCTGGTCGACGACGCCATCGTCGTCCTGGAGAATACCGTCCGCCACATCCAGGCGGGCGAGAACCCCTTCAACGCCGCCATCCGCAGCATGGGGGAAATCACCGGCACGGTTATCTCGACCAGCATCTGCCTGGTGGTGGTCTTCATCCCCCTGGTCTTCATGGGCGGGGTGGTGGGCAGGAACTTCCGGGAATTCGCTCTCGCCGTCATCTTCGCGGTCGGCGTCTCCACCCTGATGGCCCTTACCCTCTCCCCGATGATGTGCGCCCGGATCCTGAAGGGGGGATCGGAGGTGAAAACGAAGCTCGAGAAATTCACCGATCGGTTTGTGGGCACCCTGATAGCGAATTACGGGGCGGCTCTCAAGTGGGTGCTGATGCACAAATACGTATCGGTGCTGGGCGGCATCGCCTGCCTGGCCGGAATCGTCTGGCTCTTCAGCGTTCTGCCGAAGAGCTTCATGCCCATCGGTGACTCCGGTCTCGTCATCGGGCAGTTCGAGGGCCTGCCGGGGACGAGCACCGAGCAGATCCGCCGCTTCCAGTACCGGGTGAACGATATCATGCTGAAAAACCCGGCGGTGAAGAACGTCCTCAGCGTGACCGGAATGCAGGTCGGAGCCGACCAGAGCACCGGACAGATGTTCGTCACCCTGAAGCCGACGGGAGAGCGCGCGCCGATCGGGGAGGTGGTGGACGAGGTGAACCGGGCCCTTTCGGAAACCGCAGACCTGGGATCCGTCTTCCTGATGCCCGTGCCCTCTCTGATCCTCTCCGCCGGTGCGGAGAGCACGGCCGCCGGAGCCCTGTACTCCCTGGTGCTCACCGGGGAGGACCGGGATGAGGTTTACCAGGCTTCCTTCGATCTGGAAAAACGAATGCGCCAGGCGCCTTACTTCTCCGGTATCCAGAACAGCGTCAAACTCGACATGCCCCAGTTGAACTTGAGCATCCTCCGTGACCGCGCTTCCGCCCTGGGAGTGACCGCAGCGGATATTGAAAGCACGCTGGCACTGGTCTACGCCAAGGGCAAGGCCACCACCTACCTCACCGATGTCGATCAGTACTGGGTGATCATCGAGGCCGAGGACGATTTTCGGAAGTATCCGAAGGATCTCTCTAAGATTTATGTCCGCTCCGGAGAAACCGGCAAGCTGATCCCTCTCTCTTCACTCGCTGAGTGGATCCCCACCGTCGGTCCCCAGGAAGTCCCCCATCACAACCAGCTCAATGCCGCCACCATCTCCTACAACCTCGCCCCGGGGGTCGCGCTGAGCGATGCGACCAAGTCGCTCCACGAACTTTCCCGCGCGGCGCTCCCGGCGGAGGTGGGAAGCACCATGCAGGGGCTGGCCCAGGAATTCGAAGAGTCGGTCCAGAGCCTGGCAATCCTGATGCTGGTCGCGGTCTTCATCATGTACGTCATCCTCGGCATCCTCTACGAAAGCTATATTCACCCCTTCACGGTGCTGACCACGCTCCCGCCGGCCGCCTTCGGCGGACTGTTGACCCTTTACCTCTTCCGTTCGGAGCTGTCGCTGTACGCCTACATCGGCATGTTCATGCTGCTCGGGATCGTCACCAAGAACGGAATCATGATGGTCGATTTCGCCAAGCAGTACATGGAGGAGGGGAAATCGCCCTTCGAGGCCATTTTCCAGGCCTGCCAGACCCGCTTCCGCCCGATCCTGATGACCGGGGGGTCGACGATCATGGGGGCGATGCCGATCGCCATCGGCTTCGGGGCGGACGCCGCCGCCCGCCGACCGCTCGGTCTTCTGATCGTGGGCGGATTGGCCTTCGCCCAGGTAGTCACCCTTTTCGTCACCCCCGGCATCTTTCTCTACCTGCAGAAATTCCAGGAGAAGTTCCTCGATCGTTTCGAACTGACCCGATCCGGGGAGTCGCGCCGGAAGACCGCCACCGGGGAAAACGCCACCCCGTAATTTAAAAAAGGCCGGGAAATAGGAAAATATCCATGACGCAAAAATCAGTGCGGGCGACGGAGGAGCATGGATTCTTGGGGACAAGACGGATCGAGGCGCTGACCGACGGGGTCTTCGCCATCGCCATGACCATCCTGGTCTTGAGCATCGACATTCCCAGCTTCCCCGACGGCGACGACGCCGCTCGGGAACTTACGAGATATCTCCGCAAAGATGTCTGGCCGGAACTTTCCCAGTATGTTCTGGCGTTCATCACGCTGGCGGCCTTCTGGATCGGGCACCACCAGGAGTTCCACCACATCCGGCGGGCCACCTCTTCTCTCCTCTGGCTCAACATCCTGACTCTGATGCTGGTCGCCCTGATCCCCTTCACCACGGCTGTCTCCGGCGATTACCCCAACGTCCGGATCGCGGTGCAGATCTTCGAGCTCAACATGCTCGCGGTCGGATTGGTTTACTACTGGCAGTGGTCGTACGCGACCCACCGCCACCGGCTGGTCGACGCCGATCTTAATTCCGCCCACATTGTCAAGACCAGGAAAGCGATGCTCATCATCCCCGCCCTCTCGGTTATCGCCCTGGGACTCTCCTACATCAACCCCGACTGGAGCGCTAGCGTATATTTTCTCATCCCCGTCTTTTACCACCGGACCCGACTCAAGATGCTGCTGGGTAAATCCCCCGGATCTGAAAATCGGCGATGATTCCACCTCTGCTTTATTTGATTCTGTTATCAACGCTTTCCCCGTTTCGGGCTGAATCCGGGATCATGCAATCTTCGATGCCGCACTCCGGCGGGAGCCAATCCACGGCGCGCACGATCAACCTTCCCGACCATTTCCCCCTGACAAACGGTCTCCGCTGGAAGTACGATTCCAGCCTGGGAGAGACCGTATCCTGGGTCACATTCACCGGGGGTGACTTCCTGGTTATATCCGAATCTTCTCCCCTGAAGGTCCGCCAGCGACTGCGGATCGCGGGCGACGCCGTCCTCCTCCTGGAGAGCGAGAGCAAAACGCTTCTGACGCACGAGCGGAGGACCTACCGTCCTCCGATGCTCCGCCTCCCCCTCCGCATCGAGCCGGGGCAGAGCTGGACCTGGGAAGGTAAAGAAGAGGTGGACGGGGAAACGATCAGCAGCCGTGTGAACGGGGTCATCGAAAAAGAGGAAAAAATCAAGGTCCCGGCGGGAGAGTTCCTCTGCCTGAAGGTCAAGGTCACCACTATCTCCGACGACGGTACCGCCAGCTCTTCCACCCAGTGGCTGGCGCCGGGGGTGGGAATCGTGAAAGGGGTGGTGGAGATCAAGCCCGGCGGTTTCACCGGCTTTATCGTCTGGCTCCTGGGACTCGATCATTTCGAGCTCGAGCTCGAGGAAATCACCCGGCCGTAGGGAGTGAGAACAAGGTTTTGCAGGGTGCTGCCCTTCCTGACCTTGCTTCCCGGCCAGATAAATACATTCTCCAGGCGGCAGTTTTCACCGACCGTGCAACCTGAACCGATCAGCACGGAAGGGCCGAAAACACTCCCCCCACCGATCCGGCAATTGTCGCCGAGATAGACCGGGTAGTAGAAACTTATCCGGGGCCCGAGGCGGTTGTTTTTCCCGGCGTGAATTCCCCGGCGGGTGAATTCCTCCCTTCCCCGGTAGAAGTAGGACGGGGATTTCCCCCTCAGGAAATCCAGGTTGGCCTCCCGGTAAAGCTCGAGCGTGCTGATCTCTTTCCAGTAGCCGGTGCTGATCAGGCCCGCCACCGGCCTTGCCCCCCGCAGAGCCGCTTTGTAACCGTCGAGCAAACTGGCCGGCGATCGCCGGGGAAGAAGCTGAATGAACTGCGGGGAAAGGATCTGAGCTCCCAGAAAGACAAATGAAGGACCCGGGGCGCCGCCGCCGATCGTCCGGAGCAGGCTGTTTTCATCGAGATAGATCGGTGTATAATCGTCCGAAGATTTTCGGGGTCTCAGGGCCATGGTGGCGACAGCCTGGGTGGCGCGGTGAAACTGGATCAGTTTCTCCAGGTTGAGCTCCAGGAGATTGTCTCCGTTTATCACCAGAATATCTTCTTCTCCCCAGATAGAGGAAGCCCTCTTCAAACCTCCTCCGGTTCCGAGAAGCTTCTCCTCCGGAGAATAGGTTACCCGGATGCCGAAATTTCGGCCGTCCCCTATTTCTTTCTCGATTCTGCCGCCGAGGTGATGGAGGTTGAGAACGACCTCTTTGATGCCGTATTCCTTCAGGAGATCGAAAAGGTACAAAAGAAGCGGACGATCCCCCACCGGGAAAAGGGGTTTGGGTAACTTCCTGGTAAGGGGCAGGAGGCGCGTTCCCTTGCCCGCCGTTAGAATCATCGCCTTCATTTTTAAAATTTTTCGTTGAAAAATTTTATTGGGGTAAGTTTTATCAGGGTTGTTAATCAAACTAAATTTTTAAAATTTACAATATTTTTCCAGCAGAATCGAAAGTTCAGCCAGCTCCGGCAATCCCTCCAGGGCGGCTTTCACCGACCTGAAAGCCGCCGGGAGGTATTTAACATATCCCTTTTTGTTATTCTCCGCAAACATAAATCCGAACGTCCCGGCCGCTTTGAGAACTCTCTGCACGGTCATAATAGCAAAATCCCGCTCGTAGCGCCGTCGAAAAATTCCATCCATGAATTCCGGCCGGCGGCTGAAAAAGTAATTCCTGAGCTCTCGCCGGATCACCGGGGGTAAATCGGCGTAAGGGTCCTCCAGAAGCGACACCGCGTCGTAAGTGTAAGGTCCCAGGCGGGCATCCTGAAAATCCACCATCCGGAGCTTCCCCCGGTGAAGGAGCAGGTTGCGGGAATGAAAGTCGCGGTGACAGAAGACCAGCGGCTGGCTGAGAGTCTCCCGGCAGATCCGCAGGAAATAATCTTCGAACCCGGTCCGGTCGCGGCCGCTTATCCGGCGGCGATAATATCCCCCGATCGCGTGCTTCAGGAAAAATTCGAGTTCGGCGAAAAATTTCTCCTCATCGAAAACCGTTTTCCAGGCCGGGCAGGCGGGCTGCCGATCCGGCCTCAATTTCTCCTGCATGAGGATCAACAGGTCGAGCGCGCGGCTATACAGATCGAGAATTCGGCGGCGGGACCCTCCGGCGATCGCCCGCTGGAGGATCTTATCTCCGCAATCCTCCATCAGAATCCGCTCTCCATCTTCGCTCCTGAGGAATATCCGCGGCGTCTGAATGCCAACCTGCCGAAGGCAATCGCTCATCCGCATGTGATGGTCAACGGCCTCGCTTTCTCCCGGCGGGTAGGAAACCAGTATCACATTTTTATTTTTCCGGCGGGTGGCGACGGATAAGCGGAAGAAACGTCGGTTGGAAGCGTCACCGGACAGCTCGGTCACGGTAAGATCTTCCGGAGAAATCCGGAGGATTTTAGCTGCTATCTGGGTTATTTTTCCGTCATCCATGGTTATTATTACCGAGGGACGAACGTTCGTTGCGCTCACTGGGACGATGGACGATCGCTCACTTCGTTCGCTGAGACGATGGGCATTTTATACACCATTTGATATTTCATCCCTCGTCCATCGCCTACCCCGTTAGATGGCGGAGCCTATCTAACGGGGTTTCTCGTCCTTCATTATTTCTGGCAGCGGGGACAGAAATGGGCGGTGCGCCCTCCGATTGTAACGCTTCTGATTTTCGCACCGCAGCAGGAACAGGGCTCGCCCCGACGCTGATAAACCTTGAGCCGGAATTGGAATTTTCCGGACCGGCCCTTTCCGTCCCGGTAGCGCCCGTCGGTCGCGGTGGTCCCCCGGTGACCGATCGCCTCCTTCAGAACACCCCGGATCGCCCGGTGGAGGGCGCCTGCTTCTTTCGGGGAGAGCGTGGAGCCGATTCTCAACGGATGGACACGGGCCCGGAAGAGGGCTTCATCGGTGTAAATATTTCCGAGCCCGGCGAGATTGGACTGGTTGAGGAGAATCGATTTAATCGGGCTTTTTCTCCGGGAGAGTATATCCCGGAGCCTCTTCGAAGTGAAGTTGGGCCCCAGCGGTTCCGGACCCAACCGGAAGGGATTCATCGATGTATCTTTCCTGCTTTCGGAAAACAGGTAAGCCTCACCGAATTTTCGGGGATCGATAAAATAAAGCCGGTCGCACCCGGAAAGCTGAAAGAAGCAGCGGGCGTAAGCCGGAGTCCCATCGCCGGCCTGAGCCAGAAGGAGCCGGCCGCTCATCCCGAGATGGATGATCAGGATATCTCCCGAATCAAGGCCGAAGAGAAGGTATTTGCCCCTTCTTTTAAGCGAAACGATTTTTTTTCCCCTCAGGCGGCGGATAAATTTTCTCTCCGAAGGATAGCGCCTGAGCAGACGAGCTCCTTTCGGATCCGGGCAGATGACCACCCGCTCGATAACCCGCCCCAGAATCAGAGGGGCGAGGTCCTCTCTTATGGTTTCTACTTCGGGCAGCTCCGGCATTTTATTTTTCCCTCCGGGAAAAATAAAAGTTTTTCGGGTTTACGGCAACCTGTCCCATGATCAGGACTGATGATGTGCTACCGATACGGATACTACAACCGGGATGGATCTCAATCAATGATGGAATCAACGGGAAAACGAAAAGATGGGGTAATGAGTGCCGAAACTACGATTTTTCCTCGGGAAAAATCGTAGTTTCGATGGCCCGGGCCTGCCGCGAGCTCTGCCAGGCTCCTTTCCAATCACCCAGGTTTTTATAAGCACGGGCGAGAACCCGGTAACCCCTGATTTTGTCTCTGACGAACTTGACCGGTGTCTTTTCCAGATTGTTATTGAGCAGCTCGATCGCGCGCAGGGGATACCCTTTCAGCAGCTCGATTTCGGCCCGGGCGATAAGCACCCTGGAGTTGGAGGGGAACATCCGGTTTAATATCTTTACGACTTCGGAGGCGGTGGCGAGTTCATGCGATTTAATCTTCGCCTCCGCCAGTTTGATGAAAGCCTGGTAGGCATCGGCGGCGGGGTGCAGCGCATCGGCCAGGAGCAGGTAAAAACCGGCTTCTTTTTTATCACCCCTTTGAAGCCGGGCCCGATGGAGGAGGCGGTAACCCCGCTCCAGTTCCCAGCGGTAATAATAGGGCGTTTTCCGGATGCCACTGCGGATACATTCTTCCGCCTCATTGACATTCCCTTCCCCCAGGAGTATTTCACCCCGGGCCAGCTGAGCCCGGGAATTTTTCGGATAGCGGGATTCTATTTCCTCCAGAACTTTCCCGGCCCTATCGAGATTTCCCTCGTCGATTTTCAATTCGCAGAGCGTGATCAGAGCGGCGAAGGAGCCGGGCTTATCTCTCAGAATTCTCCGGATATGCTTTTCGGCCTGGGAAAATTTTTTCTGGCGCGCATATGAAAGGGCGAGCGTCAACCTCAGTTCGGGGTCTCCTTCACCCATGGTAAAACATTTTTCCAGCCAGCGGGCCGCTTCCCGGAAGTTATCAGCCTTGAAGTGGAAGCGACCGAGATCGCGGCAGCGGCGGAAATTCACGCCGTATCGCCTTACCAATTTTTTCAGCGCTCTCAGTGTTCCGGGAACATCCATCGCTTCCTTGCAGACGAATACGATCCGCTCCAGGCTTTTTTCCTTCAGGGGAGAATCTTCCCCCACCCGGCGGTACATATTGACCGCTTTCCGGGGCTGCCCCGCCCGGACGTAGTGACGTTCCAATTTTTCGAAAGCCAGGTAGCTGTCCGGGTGCTGCCGGGTAATTTTCAACCAGATTCGCGACGCCGACCGGGAGAAACCGCCCTGCTGGAGGGTGCGGGCGAGATTCTCCAGCAGGCCCCGGTCGTCGGGAAGATTTTTGAGGCCGATCCTCAGCACCCGTGCCGCCTGCCGGTGTTTATCATCCTGGCAGAGAAGACGGGCGACCTGTTTGTAACCCGAGGCTTTCTCCGGTTTTTCCAGGATTTCCTTCCAGAGCTGCCGGATCCTCTGTGAATCAACCTGATTGGAGAGTCGTAGTTTCTGCATGGTACGTTTCCGTTTCAGAATTCCAATAAATTCAGTTTAAAGTGTAAGGTGTGAAGTGTAAAGTGGTCGAATTTTCTTACACTTTACACTTTAAACTTTACACTCGAGTTGCGAACGCAGTGAGCCAACTCCTTTTGTCATTTCGCCGCCAGCTCTTCGGCCAGCTGGCGGCTCCGGCGGGCTTTATCCTTCAATCCCTTTCCCTCATATATTTCGCTCATGAGGTTCAGCCCACCGATCTTATCCCGCAGGTAACGGGGATTGCTTTCCCGGCTGGCTCTTTCCGCCAGGGATAGCGCCTCTTCTTCCCTTCCCTGCATCCGGTAAATTTCGGCTTTCTTGAGCGAAGCAAGGGAATTTCCGGGGAATTTTTCGAGCAGCCCTTCCGTTACTTTGAGGCCCAGCTCCAGATCACCTCCGGCAATCAGTTCATCGATCAACTCGGCCGTGGTTCGGAAGAAGTCGCTGCTGCCCTTGATCCTCCGGGACATAATTTCATGGTAGCGGCGGTCTTCATCGTTCCCGAGCCGGCCGTGGCCGCCGGAAAGAACCTGATGCCCCAGGCTCATCTCATCGGTGTAATAAAACGGTGTGTCCCTCAAACCTTCCCGAGCAAGTTTAAGGGCTTCGGCCGGTTCGGACCGCTTCAGCAAGATATGGGCCCGGTTGATCTTCACCCTGGAATTGCCCGGCCAGCGAGCGTCGAGCTTCTTCAGGTGGGATTCCGCCTCCTTTAGCTTTCCTTCTTTAATATCCATCTCGGCCAGCTGGATATGGGCACCGTAGAAACCCGGTTTCAGGCGCAGAATCCTGCCGAAGGTCTTCCGCGCTTTGCTCAGCAGGCCCGCCTTTTTCTGGCAGACTCCGATGATGAGGATGATATTGGGATCATCGGGCTTCAGCCGGGAGGCCCTTTTATAGAAACGGAGCGCTTGTTTGAGATAACCGCTTTTTTCGTAGAGTCTTCCCAAGTCTTTGAGTCGGCTGAAGTCGGGACCGAACTCGTCGATGAACTTTTTTAGATACCTGCGGGCTGCTTTGAGCTCATTTAAATCCTTCTCGAGTCTGATCAGCAGCTTCAGTGCTCTTTTTCGCTGGCGATTCTCTTTATCCACGCCCCCGAGGATTTTAATCATCTCTTTTTCCCGGCCCGCCTTCCGGTAAATCCTTTCGAGTCGTTCGTAAGAAACGAAGTCTTCCGGATATTCCCGGATCAGTTTCCGGTAGAGGCGCGTGGCGCGGTTAAAATCTCCGGAGTCTTCATACACCCGTGCCAGATGCTTGTTGAGTTCTTTTCTTTCACCCGCTTTTTCCCCGGGAAGCCGATTAAGGGCCATTTTCAGGATCAAAACCGCTTCTTCCGGTCGCTTTCGGCGACAGAGCAGGCGGGCCAGGCGGCGGTAGTGAGAAAATTGGTGAGGTTTATCGGAAATCTTCTGGAAGAGTCGTTTTTCTTCGCCTTCCTGCAGATTCAATTTCGCGCTTTTTGGTGCCATTTTTTTCTTCCGGTAGTTGCTGAAGATATTAACATCCTTAAAGAAAGGGCAACATTGTAGTTACAAAACCGCATTTGTCAACAAGTTTTCCCCAACTTATCCACCGCTTACTCACCGTTTTGACCGCCGGAGCCGTCAAAATGTATCATCTTGGAGGGCTAACCGGTGAATAACCCGGTAAATATTTACTTTCGGACGCAGAAAAAGGGGAGAAAACCATTACGACCGGGGAAAACGTGTGAATTCTTTACTCCACCGTAACCGATTTGGCGAGATTACGGGGTTTATCGATATCGCATTTTCTCTGTTTCGCCACGTAGTAGGCAAAAAGCTGGAGAGGCACGGTATTGAGGATCGGCTGCAAAATATCCACCGTGGCCGGAACGTGAACAACGTGATCGGCATGAAAAGCGATTTGCTCGTCTCCTTCTTCGGCGATGCCTATCACCTTGCCGTCGCGGGCTTTTATCTCCTGGATGTTGCTGATCATTTTTTCGTAAGTCGAGTCGCGGGGGACCAGGGCGATGGTGGGGAAATCCGGTTCTATCAGCGAGATGGGCCCATGCTTCATTTCACCGGCGGCGTAGCCTTCGGCGTGGAGGTATGAAATCTCCTTCAGTTTCAAAGCACCCTCCAGGGCGACGGGAAAGTTATAGAGGCGCCCGATGAATAGAAAATTTTCGTAGCGGGCGTACTCCCGGGCCAGCGCCTCGATCTGGTCGGCCTGCTTGAGAAGCTTGCGAATCTGGGCCGGCATCCGCTTGAGACAGGAGGCGATGGTCAATCCCTCGCTGAGCGACAGACGCTGATACCGCCCGATCAGAAGGGCCATCAGGATGAGAATAATGCACTGGGAAAGAAAAACCTTGGTGGAGGCAACCCCGATTTCCGGGCCGGCGTGGTTGTAAACGCCGGCATCGGTTTCCTTGGCTATCGTCGATCCCACCACGTTCACCAGACCCAGAACCAGAGCGCCTTTCCGGCGAGCTTCCCGGACGGCGGCCAGGGTATCGGCGGTTTCCCCGGATTGGGAAATGGCGAGAACCGCCGTCTTATCGTCCATCGAGAGGTTCCGGTAGCGGAACTCGGAAGCCAGCTCGACCTCCACGCTGAGATCGGTCAGTTTTTCAAAAATATAGCGGGCCAGAAGCCCGGCGTGATACGAGGTACCGCAGGAAACGAAGATCAGCTTCTTGATGCTTTTCAGCCTTTCCACCACCGATTCCAGACCACCGAGCTTGGACACACCCTCCCCTTCCAGGATTCTTCCCCGGAGGGCGTTTTTCACGGCTTCCGGTTGCTCGAATATCTCCTTCAGCATGAAATGATCGAATCCCTTTTTCTCGACTGCTCCGGCCGCCATCTCGATTATTTCGGTCTCCCGCTCGACCTTCCGGTCATGAAAATCGCTGATCGAATAGTTCGTCCTGTTCAGCACCGCCAGTTCATTATCGTTGAGGTGGATGACCTTGTTGGTGTAGCGGATCAGGGCGTTGACATCGGAAGCCGCCAGGTACTCATTGCGACCGATGCCCAGAATGAGCGGGGAGCCTCTTCTGGCCAACACTATCTTGTCGGGAATGTCGCTGTGGAGGAGGGCAATGCCGAAGGTGCCCTGCACCAGGCTCAGGGCCTTCTTCACCGCCGCTTCCAGATCCCCTTCGAAATTCTCTTCGATCAGGTGAACCAGGACCTCGGTATCCGTCTGGGATTTAAATTTATGTCCCTTTTCTTCCAGCTCCCTCTTCAGCTCCTGATAGTTCTCGATGATCCCATTATGAACCAGGAAAAGCTTCCCCGAACAACCGGTGTGGGGATGGGCGTTTACCTCGGTCGGCTTACCATGCGTGGCCCAGCGGGTATGGGCGATCCCGCAATTTCCTTCCGGCCGGGTTTCCTCCACCTTCTCTTCCAGCCGGGAGACCTTGCCCACGGTTTTCACCAGAAAGGGGCTTCCGCCGTCGGTGACCACCAGGCCGGCGGAATCATACCCGCGGTATTCCAGCCTTTTCAAACCCTCCAGGAGAATGGGGGTGGCGTTCTGCTTGCCGATGTAACATACGATGCCGCACATGATTTTACTCCTCGAATAATATTATATCTCCCATGATCAATATTCAATTATAAGTTTTATCTTGGTGATATAATCGCTTGATGATTGCAATTCTGGAATAGTGGAATGTTGAGTTCACCGAAATGACATCATTCCAACATTCCATTATTCCATCATTTTATAGTTTTATGAGAGAATAACGCAATTATATTATATGGCATTGAAGCGGACAAAACACAAGATGCAATATGAAGTGATCGTTGTCGGCGGCGGCCACGCCGGATGCGAGGCGGCCCTCGCGTCCGCTCGGATGGGTTGCTCCACCGTCCTGGTCACCATGAATCTCGATACGGTGGGGCTGATGTCCTGCAATCCGGCGGTGGGGGGATTGGCCAAGGGCCAGCTGGTGAAGGAAATCGACGCGCTGGGAGGAGAGATGGCCAGAGTCACCGACGCCTGCGCTCTCCAGTACCGCCGCCTCAACACCCGCAAGGGTCCCGCCGTCCAGGCGACCCGGGTCCAGGTGGACCGCCAGCTCTACCGGCGGACGATGAAAAAAGTGCTGGAGGAGACCGCGAACCTTCACTTTCGCCAGGACACGGCCGACGACCTTATCCTGAAAAGGGGTGAGGTGCGGGGAATTAGGACGGCCCTGGGTGAGGCCGTATTCGCATCCCGGGTCATCATCACGCCGGGGACGTTCCTGGGAGGCCTGATTCACGTAGGAACCACTTCCCTTCCCGGGGGCAGAATGGGTGACTTACCGTCCGTGGAGCTTGGGGAAAGCCTGAGAAAACGCGGGCTCCGGATGATGAGATTCAAGACCGGTACCTGCCCCCGGGTGGATGGCAAAACCGTCGATTTTTCCCGGATGACCGAACAGCCCGGCGACAGCAATCCGCTGCCGTTTTCCCTTTCTACATCACGCCGCAAACGGCGGCAGCTTCCCTGTTACCTCACCTGGACGACCGAAAAGACGCACCGGATCGTCAAAGCCGATTTAAATAATTCTTTTCTCTTTTCGGGTAAAGCGCGGGAAATGGGAGTTCGTTCCTGTCCCCTGATTGAGGAAAAGGTGGCCCGGTTTCCGGACAAGGAGCGGCACCAGATTTTTCTGGAACCGGAGGGTTGGGAGACGGAAGAATACTACCCCAACGGAACTTTCACCAGCCTCCCCCTGATGACCCAGCTTGAAATGCTCCGCACCATCCCCGGTCTGGAAGGGGTGGAGATTCTCCGCCCCGGTTACGGAATCGAGCACGACGTGGTCGACCCCGCTCAGTTACGGCCGACCCTGGAGTTGAAGGATATTCCCGGCCTCTACCTGGCCGGGCAGATCAACGGAACCACCGGCTACGAGGAAGCCGCCGCCCAGGGGTTGATCGCCGGGATCAACGCTGCCCGCGCAGCCCGGGGGGAGGAGCCCATCATCCTCGATCGCTCCGAGGCCTACATCGGTGTCCTCATCGATGACCTGGTGACCCGGGGTGTCACCGAACCCTATCGAATGTACACCTCCCGGGCGGAATACCGACTCCTACTCCGGGAGGACAACGCCGACCTCAGGTTGAGAGAAAAGGGATATCTCATCGGTCTGGTCGGGAAGAGCCAAAGGACGAAAACCCGGCGGAAGGAGAAAGTGATCACGGCGGAAATCGCCCGGATCAATTCCATCCGGATCAAGCCCGCGCCGGCTTTGAACCGCCGATTGAAAAGGCTAAAAAGCAGCCCGCTGAAGAGATCGGTCACCTTGAAAGAGCTCCTCCGCCGCCCCGAAATCAATTACCTGAATTTGAAGGAAGTGCTACCGCATTTCCGGGAGGCGGACAGCGAGGTGGGAAGGCAGGTGGAAATTCAGGTCAAGTACGAGGGATTCCTGCGGCGTCAGCTTAACGACGTGGAGCGTTTCCGCCATATGGAGGATATAATAATCCCTTCGGATTTTCCCTACGACGACCTGCCCGGTCTGAGGAAGGAGGTCAGCGAAAAGCTGGCCCAGTTTCAGCCGGTATCACTGGGGCAGGCTTCCCGCATCCCGGGCATCACCCCGGCCGCGATTTCAATCTTGATGATTTACATCAAACGGGAAAAGGAGAAAAAGAAAAAAGGCAAGTCGGCCTGAAGAATCCGGGAAAAACCGGCAGAGGCAGGATGCATCCGTCCGGCGGCCGGGATGGTAAATACCTTCAGATCCGCAGGCCCGGTCCTTTGTCTGTTTTGGAACCCAGCTCCCCGCCGCAGAAGGGACAGGTGTATTCATACTTGTCGCCTTCCGGTAGAACCAGGAAAAGCCTTTTCCTCACCTCGACCGGTCGGCGGCAGCGGGGGCAGTAAAGGGTTACCGCCTCGAATTCTCCGAAGCTATCCTGGGGCATGACATTTCACTTCGAGTCGTTAAGTTTGACTGATACAATTGATTCAGGTCGCCACCATCTGGCAGCCTAAACGCTGCCGCTACGATTTTTATTGAAATTCCGAAGCAGGAACTTATTTAACTGTTTTTTGATATCCTGATATAGTAAATTTTAGCATTTTTCAATGAAAAATGTTAAGGAGGAATTGATGAGTACCGACAAATCGACGATCACCAAAATAGTCAAGGAAAGAAAGATCAAGCAGATCCAGCTCTGGTTCACCGACATTCTGGGGAGATTAAAAAGCGTGGAAATCTCCGATAGCGAGCTCGATAACGCCCTGGAAGCGGGCGTCGGTTTCGACGGTTCTTCTATCGAGGGTTTCGCCCGGATCGAGGAAAGCGACGTGGTCGCCCTGCCCGATCCGGAAACGTTCCAGATTCTGCCCTGGACTCCGGAGGAAATGCCGGTGGCCCGGATCATCTGCGACGTCCTCGACCCCTACCGCAACCCCCACCCGGGCGATCCTCGTAACGTCCTGAAAAAGCTTGTGGGAAAAGCCGCTCAAATGGGCTTTATATGCAGCGTGGGACCGGAGATGGAATATTTTTACTTCAAAAGCGACCGGACTCCGGAGCTGCTGGACACCGGCGGCTACTTCGACCTGACCCCGCCCGACCTGGGGACCGAGTTGCGCCGGGAAACCGCCCGGGCCCTGGAGGCGCTGGGAATGCAGGTGGAAGCCACCCACCACGAGGTCTCTCCCAGCCAGCATGAGATCGACCTGCATCACTGTGAAGCTTTGCCCATGGCGGATAACGTGATTGCGCTCCGGTTTGTCACCAAAGAGCTGGCCCGGCGCAACGGTATCTACGCAACCTTCATGCCGAAACCGATTCTGACCGAAAACGGCAGCGGCATGCACGTCCATCAGTCCCTTTTCCGAAAAGGGAAAAACGCCTTTTTTGACCCGGATGATGAATACGGCCTTTCGCCGGTGGGTAAAAAATTTATCGCCGGCATCATGAAACACGCTCCCGAGATCATCGCCATCACCAACCAGTGGGTGAATTCCTACAAGCGTTTGGTTCCGGGTTATGAGGCTCCGGTTTACAACTCCTGGGCCCGGCGCAACCGTTCCACCATGATCAGGGTACCGCTTTATCAGCCGGGGCGGGAAGCGGCCACCCGGGTTGAATTCCGGGCGCCCGATCCGGCCTGCAACCCCTACCTCGCCTTCGCGGTTATGCTCGCCGCCGGACTGGCCGGGATCGAGGGAGACTACGAGATTCCTCCCGCGGTGGAAGAGAACATCTTTATGATGTCTCCCGAAGAGAAGCGGACGAGGGGAATCGAGGAACTTCCCGGTAACCTCTACGCCGCCATCGAGGAAGTCAGCCGAAGCCGGCTGGTAAGGGAAACGCTCGGGGATCACATGTTCGAAAAATTTATCCAGAACAAGAAAATCGAATGGGACCGCTACCGGGTCCACGTTTCCCAGTACGAGCTGGAGAAATACCTGCCTATCCTTTAAGAAGTAGCAAGTAGCTACATAATATCGAGCGGTGGGGGTACCCCTGTATCCCTTGTAATCCTTGTAAACCCTGTAACCCTCGTTTTTTTAAAAATGATCGCGATTATTGACTACGGGATGGGTAACCTCCGTAGCGTGGAGAAGGCCTTCGAATCCCTGGGCGCTTTCTGCTCCGTCATTTCCGCCCCGAGTTCCCTCGAAGAATTTAAAGGAGTGGTTCTTCCCGGCGTCGGCGCGTTCGGTGAGGCGATGGTCAATCTCGAACGGGACGGATGGCCTAATCGAATCCGAGAATTTACCTCCGCCGGACGCCCCCTGCTCGGAATCTGCCTGGGGGCTCAGCTCCTTTTCGAGTTCAGTGAAGAAGGAGATCAGCACCAAGGTCTGGCTCTTTTCCCGGGAAGGGTGGTACGGTTTCCCGATTCCGTTCGGGTTCCCCACATGGGCTGGAACCAGCTCCGGCTCATCGGTAAGAGCTCCCTGCTGAAGGGCGTCGGCGACGGAGACTTTGCCTACTTCGTCCATTCCTATTACATTGAGCCGGGAAACCCTGCCGTCGTGGCCGCCTCAACGGACTACGGGGTGGATTTCGCATCGGCGGTCGGCCGGGGAAATATTTTCGGTCTTCAGTTCCACCCCGAAAAAAGCCAGGCGGTCGGTCTCCAAATCCTGCGCAATTTTCTTGAAATTATCAACGATAAGGGACGGTAACGGTTGATACTCTGGGAAAGGCAAATAATCAATAAACAAGATACAATAACCAAACAATAACCAATCATCAATGACACAATAACCAAACGGAGCTTCAACCTGTCAATGCTCCGGGCGAATCAATCAGATGCGGAAAGCGTTAATTGGTTATTGGAATTTGGAATTTATTTGGAATTTGTATCTTGGTTATTGGTTATTATATCTAATGCCAATTCACTGATATCATGGGTATGGGAGAAATAGAGGGCTTGGAAGATAGATGTTAGCAAAGAGGATAATACCCTGTCTCGACGTCAAGGACGGGCGGGTGGTTAAGGGCGTGAAATTTCTCGACCTTCGCGACGCCGGCGATCCCGTCGCCCAGGCAAAGTTCTACGAAGAAGAAGGCGCCGATGAACTCGTCTTTCTCGATATCAGCGCCTCCGTCGAGAAAAGAAAAACCATGGTGCAACTGGCTCGAAGGACCGCCGATCAGGTCTTCATGCCCTTCATTATCGGGGGCGGCATCGAAAACCTGGAGGACATCAGGGCGGTTCTTAATGCGGGGGCGGATAAAGTTTCCATCAATACCAGTGCCGTCCGGGATCCGGAGCTGATCAACCGGGCGGCGGCAAAATTCGGGAGTCAGTGTATTGTGGTCGCTATTGATGCCAGAAGACAGAAGTCAGAAGACAGAGAACATAAAACAGAAGATAGTAGTCAGAAGACAGATCCGCCCGAGAATATTAGACATCTGACTTCTGATCAAAAATGGGAAGTCTACACTCACGGCGGCCGTATAAGAAGCGATAAGGATGCCGTAGGGTGGGCCCGGGAAGCCGCCGAGAGAGGTGGCGGGGAGATACTTTTAACCAGCATGGACTGCGACGGCACGCAGAAGGGCTACGACCTCGATCTCACCCGGGAGGTTTCCCGCTCGGTCAACATCCCGGTGATCGCCTCCGGAGGGGCGGGGACACTGGAGCACCTGTACCTGGCCTTGGCGGCGGGAGAGGCACAGGCGGTCCTGGCGGCATCGATTTTTCACTTCCGGACCTACTCCATTGGGGAAGCCAAAGCGTATCTCCGGGGCAAAGGTATTCCGGTGCGGCTGTAAGAAGTTAGATTCGAGGGACGATGGAAGGAGTTCTCAAGGGATAGATTATCTTCCCTCATATTAACGTAGTGGTCAAACCAGCGGAGGGGTTGTCCTTCGGAAGCTATTTCCAGTCCGGATAGCAGTAATCGAAAGAATCGTTGGTGAGACGGCGGACGGAACCGGGTATCGGCTCACCGTTTTTCAGACCGACCAAATATATTTGCCAGTTGTCGCCGTCGCGGCGGGAGCAAAAGACGAGTTCATCACCCTTAGGAGAAAGGCAGGGTGAAAGATCGTCGGAAGTATTCTCGGTGATGTGCTTGAAACGGCCGTCTTCAACAAAAAGCATCCAGATATCCTTCTGCTTGCCTTTTCCGGAGACAAAGAAGATGGCGTCGCCGGCCCGGTTCCAGCAAATCCGGCTTTCCGCGCAGGCGTGGTTGATCAGCTCCCTCGGTCCATCCCCGCCGACCTCCATGATGTAATTCTTGTATTTCCCGTTGCGCTCATAGCCGAAAATTATCCTTTTGCCATCCGGCGAAAAAACCATGGTCCCCCCCACTCCCTCATCGAATACGGTGAGAGCCTGCTCCTGGTCGCTGGTGAGATCCAGTAGGAGAAGCGCGTCCGCCGCTTCCCGGCCGGAGAAAAAAGCGATCTTATCCCCGGATGGAGACCAGCAGGGATAACCATCCGGCACCTGATTATCGGTCATCCGGGTGGGATTGGCGCCGTCGGAGTCCATGATATAAATCTCGCGGTTACCATCCCGCTCGGAAACGAAAAGAATTTTTGTCCGGTCGGGAGACCAGCTCGCTAAACCGTCGAAGGACCGGTTCTCGGTGAGCTGACGCCTTTCGCCGGTGGACAGATCCAGGATATAAATCTCACAGTCACCGTCCCGGTCCGAGTGAAAAAGTAATTCCATCTTCAAGGCCGGAGTGGGTAAGGTTGTGGGAGATGAAAGCGGTGTGGGGAAAGGAGACGGGGGCGCGGGTGTCGGGGTGGCGATCGCTGTTTCTTCTACTGGAAGCAGCGTTGCGGGGCCGGTCGCGCATCCGTCGATAATGATAAGAATCAGAACCGGGATAGACAGGCTGACTTTTTTCAGTAATTTCATCCCGAGAATATTGCAATCATGAGAAGATCATCCCGAAGGGATTTTGTAGCACAAAGCTGATCGATTGAGCAAATTTTAAAATTACAAAAGCAGTTCCAGGGTAAGGATCGATTCCCATTCGGGAGTTTCGTCTTCGAAACCGATACCCAGGCCACCGCTGAGGTTAGCGGTCTCGGCCAGAAAATACCGAAGCCCCAGCAGAGCTTCCTCGTCTCGCTCCTGCCTGCAGTAGCGTTTGGTTTCGAAATTAAATTCGCCGACAAGATCGAGCTCCTGCAGGATTTTAACTATAATTCCTCCCCCCGCCTGGTAAGAAGTCTCTCCCTCTATTTCTGTTTTCGAGTTTCCAGACGTTATCTTCCGATCGTTGTTGAATCGGATCCCAAGGTGCGCGATCAGGACGAACGATTCGGTAATGTAATAGCGAACTGCGGAGAAAAATTCAAAATTGTATTTCCCGGTGGCCGAAGGATGGGGGATATCATAATCGCCCGAGGGGATGGTGAAGAGCAGACCCGCCGATATGGATACCGGCTCATCGAGCAGCTGGTATTTAGTCCAGAGATCGATATCGCTGAAAACGGTATCCCGGTCTCCCGGCTTGGGATCGTAGGAGATGCACCAGAATCGACCGCCGGCCGTCACTGTCTCCATGAAAGTTGCCGAAAGCGACGGGCCGTACATAATCGCGGTAGCATGCTTCCATTCCTGGAAGCGCAGGGAATTTTGGAAAGAGAGCGGCCACAGATCCGGGTGAAAACCCACTCCGATCGCACCATCCCATTCCGACCGCTGGAGCAACCGGGTATTGGGAGAAATCTGCCCGGCCGCGACCGAAACGAGGATAAAGAAGAGGATCGCCGGCTTCAGGACGGCTTTTAAAACCATTCTACTGCACCCCTTTCTTTTCTAATTTAATCGAGGGTAGCAGAAAGAAACCTGCCGGTCAAAAAGTTTTTCTCCGCAATCGAGTCCGTTTAAGGAAAATGCCGGACATCCTTACGCGGATGCCCGGCATCCATCCGAGGATACAATCCGGAGCAAACCGGTTAAATCGAAAAAATCGCGGCCAGAAGAACTTCCCAATCGGGAGCACCGTCATCGATGCCGAGGCCGAGGCCGCCTTTAAAACACATAGTGTCTTGAATAATGTACTCTCCTCCCCCGGTCAGTTCAATGTCATTATCGGTGCCATCATACTGCTCGGAAGCGAAGTTGAGCTCGCCCAGAATATTAAATTGAGGAAAAGCCTCGAAGATGACGCCTCCTCCCGCTTCAAACTGGACCTTGCCGTCGGCATCGAACTTCTCCGAGATTTTAATCCCCGCCACCTTACCTTCCAATTTATAATCGGCGTCGGAATTCATCCGCACTCCCAGGTGACCGACCAGGGCGAAGCTCTCGGTAATATACGAGCGGACGGAGCCGAAGATTTCGCCGTTGAACTCGCCGGTGGAGCGGGGGTGAACTACTTTCTCCGAACCGACGGGTAAAGTAAATAACAAGCCGGCGGCCAGATTCAGCGGATCGGCCAGGAACTGGTATTTTCCCCAGAGCTCGAGATCGCTCAGTCCGAACTGGCTATCGAGGGAATAACCTTCGTACTTATCCGGGTCCCAATGTATCAGGTAGAAACGGCCGCCGATCTCCATCTGTTCCAGATTGGGAATGGGCATGGCGTAGGTGGTTCCCAGGAGAAAGGCGCCGAATCCCAGATCACCGCCCAGCTCCCAGTCCTGGTAGCGGAATTCCCCCTCGATCCAGGGTCCGGTAACGACCGCCCCGTCCCACTCCGGCCTCTGGAGCAGTCGGTCGTTCGGAGAAACTTCGGCGATGACAGGGGCCGGGAGAATGAATAGTGCGGTAGCGACAGCGATAAATATTTTTACTTTCATGAAACTGCCTCCCTCGGTTAGATTACAAATGAAGCTCTTTTCGGCATCACTCGACTCGGTTCACCTCCTTATTTATATTTTCGGATGAGTATAAATATATTTCAAACCACACCGGGCAAATTATGAATAAGGATGATGAAGCAGCGATCAGGGTAGCAAATCGCAATCCGGATGTCATTACTCAATTTGCGGGGCGGAGGCAAGCGTCCTGAAATATATAACTTGCCAGCCGCTGGATATTATTTAAACTTATCCGCTCTTATATTTTCTTCGAAAAAATAAGAGGTGCGTTAGAATTCCGAAGGGTGAGCTATGTCAAATACCATATTGCTTTCCAGCGGTTCACTGCGAAACTACGGCCTCAACCGGATCTTCGAGATCGCGGCCGGAATCGGTTTCGACGGCATCGAGATAATCGTGGACGAGACCGCCGACAGCGCCGATCCCGACTACCTCCGGAGAATGATGAAGGAACACGCTCTCCCCATCCCCGTGCTTCACGCTCCCTTCGCCTTCATCGATCCGCCGGGATGGGAAAAAGATGAAGTAGGGCGGGTGAAGCGCTCGGTGCGGCTGGCCGAGGAGATCGGAGCTTCGCTGGTGGTACTTCACGTCCCTTTTTTCACCGACCGTTCTTTCCGGAGCTGGCTCGAGGAGGAACTCGCTTCCTTTCAGGCAACCACCGAGGTTATCCTGGGTGTGGAGAACATGCCCCAGGCGCGGAAACCGGGAGGGAAACTGGGCGTCCTCCTCAACGGACCCAGTATTCTGGAGGTGAAAAGAAAAGGCATCTGGGGGCTGCTCCCCGCTTTCATCAACCCTGCCTGTTTTCCCGCCAGCGATCCGGACGGCATCTCCCGTTTTCACCGGGTGGTTCTCGATACCACCCATCTCGCCACCGGCGGGCTCGATCCGGTGGACGCCTTCGAACTGCTGGGGGAAAAGGTGGTTCACATCCACCTTTCCAATTTCGACGGCCGGGAACACCTCCTGTTGACGGAGGGCGAAATTGACATTCCCCGATTTCTCCGCTTCCTGAAGAAACGAGGTTACCAAGGAACATTATGTCTCGAGGTGATGCCGGAGTATCTGCCGACGGCCGGAGAAAAAAATATCCGCAGGCTCTTCGCCGAGAGCCTCAATCTGATCCGGGACAATCTCTCCTGACTCCTCCGCCGCCCTTGCCATCATTAAAAAGTATGCAAATTCTGACGATCGTCAGAATTTGCATACTTTTTTAGCAGCCATGAGAAGAGGTCAAAAAGCAGGAGATTATGAACCCGAAGCGGAATGAGGCGGGGAGCGCCGGGAGAAGGCGGAGAGCAGGCGGACGGCTCTCAGCGTGATTTCACCGGTGAGGGCACCGTTCTTCTTGAAGCGGTAACTTTTGCCTTTTTCAGCGGACGCGGACAACACTGTTAGACGGAACGAACCGTCCGTGCGCTCAACTTTTTCCACCTGACCGCTCATCATCCCCATTCCTTCCGGAACCAGCTCCGCCCGGTCGCCCTCGCGGATCAGCTGCAAAGACTGCCGGGGAATGGTGACCAGGATCCTGCAGCGCGGAGAAATCTCCTCCACCCGCATTTCCGCGCGGTAGGTAATCTTCATTCGAACGTTCCAGAAGACGGTGACAAACAAAGCGAGAAAGAAGAAGATCAGGGCCAGCGTCAGGACCCAGACCAACAAGCGCTTCCCCATCAGGCGATTGAGAATATTTGAAAATTTTGCCGCCATTTGAGTTCCGTTATCAAGATTCAAAAAAACGAACCAACCATAAGATTACACGGATTTCACGAGATTATAATGAGGGTGAAATTAAAAAAATCTGTGGTTTAAAGTTTCTTTGCTATGATTTTTTCCCCGGGTTTCTGAACTGTTCCTGAAAAAGATAATGATATAGTCCTCCTGCCGCCATCAATTCCCGGGGAGATCCCTCCTCGACCAGTTCTCCTTCCTGAAAAACCAGAATCCGATCCGAATCCTGAAGATGGGTGAGGCGGTGGGAGACGACCAGCAGGGTGGTCCGGGGCAGCTGTTCTCGGAGCCGGACCAGGATGCGCCCCTCGGAATCAAAGCCGATGGCGGAGGTCGCTTCATCGAGGATCAGGATGGAGGGCCGTCGCATCACCGCCCGGGCGATATTGAGCCGCTGGCGCTGGCCTTCGGAAAGACTCCCCCCGGCTTCCCCAACCACGGTCGCCAAGCCGTCTTCCATATCCCGCACGGTCTCTTCGAGGTCGGCGAGAGCGAGCGCCCGCCACATCTCTTCCTCCGATGCCCCGGGCACCCCGAAGCGGAGATTGTCGGCGACGGACCGGTTCAGGACATACGCCTCCTGGAGAGCCACTCCCAGGAACGGCTGGAGGAGCCGCCACCGGATATCCTCCAGATCATACCCGTCAATGGTGACCGATCCCTTCCAGGGTCGGAGGAGGCGGAGAAGAAGCAGCAGGAGGGTGGTCTTGCCGCATCCACTCGGGCCCACTATTCCCACGTATTCACCGGGGTTGATCCGGAAGCTGACGTTTTTGATCACGGGCACCCCCGGACGATAACCGAAAAGAACGGATTGATAACCGATCTCTCCCCTGACCGAGAAGGGTGAAACGGCTCCGCTCTTCTCCTCTTCCGGGGGAATATGGAGTGTCTGCTGCACCCTTTCCCAAGAGACGAAACGGACCATCACCCCCCGGGCCAGGCGCCCCAGAGATTTGAGGGCAGCGAACAGCTGGGTCAGGTAAAGGATCAAAGCTACCAGCGTCCCGAGGGTCAAACGTCCTTTTATCACCTGATAACCGATGTAGTAGGAAAAGCCGAGGAGAACCAGTGAATTCAGCACGCCCGCGCTCAGATTCCCGAAGATGTTGAGGCGAACCAGCTTCAGGCTTAGCCGGATGATCGCTATCCGCTGGTGCAGGTAGTCCCGCACCGCTCTCATCCCCTGATTGAAGGCCTTGATCAGCTTGATATTAGCGAGCGTGTCCTGAATCAGAGTGGTCGTATCCTGAGATTTCTGTTTGATTTTCCGGGTGACGGATTTCTGGCGCAGACCGAAAAATCGGGCCTGAAGATAAAAAAGCGGTGAAAGAACTACGGTGATCAGTGTGAGTTTCCAGTTCAGATAGAAGCAGATCACCAGAAGGAAGACCAGACGGGTCGCACTGATGATAATCTGGGGAATGGAATCGGTAGCCAGAGTGGAAACCGTATCGATATCCGGCCCCAGTCGGTAGATCTGTTCCCCGGTCGGCCGGCGGTGAAAATCGATGAAGGAGAGGCGGAAGAGGTGGCGGGTGTAGTCGGAGCGAAGATCGAAAGTCAGCCGGCGGCCGATGTAGGCGGAAAGGTACTGCTGGATAACAGAGAGGGAGCCCTGAAAAACGGTCAGGATAAAACCGGCCAGAATCAGCATATTGAAGAGGTAGAGGTCATGCTTCCCGAACGCCTGGTCGATGGTAATCCGCGTGAGGTAGGGGCCGAGCAACCCCAGAAAGGAAGTCAGGAATACGATGAGAAGAACCAGGGCTTCCAGGGACCAGTACGGCATGAGGTAGCGATTGAAGGTCAGGAACTGCCTGAAGATCGAACCGGCCTTCGACATGCGGGTTCCCCTTTGCGACTGATTTCCGAATTCAACCCTCTCGGTCATAGCGCGGATCATTTCTGCCCGCCGACTGAAAAAAATTCATCGGAGCGCGGCGGGGCGGAATGCTTGAAGAACTTTTTGAAATATTTCGGGCCGAGAATTCTATCCGCCGCCCTGATAATGGCCACCGTTCTTTCCTTCAGCCGGCACTCCATCGGGTCGGGCCGGAAAGCCGAGCCGGTAGCCTGATAATTGGTGGCGTAACACCCCCCCATGCAATAAACCGCCCAGCGGCACTTTTCGCACTTTTCCCTCTCCACCGGCACCATACCGCAAAGGACGAGACGATTATAGATTTCGGTTATCCCTTCATCCAGATCTCCCAGGGGCAATATCCCCTTCAATCCTTCCACTCCCAGCATCTTGGAACACGGATAAATCTCACCGCGGGAGTTGACGGTGACCGAATGCCGACCGGCACGGCAGCCCCAGACATGACGCCGGTTTCCCATCGTTTCGAAATTCTCTTCCAGGGTGCTCACCCGGAAGTGCCGGCCGGCGGCAAGCTGTTCTTTCAGCCAACCGATGACCTTGATCATCTGGTCCCGGTAGGCATCCAGGCCGCGGTCCGTCCACTCGATCCCGGTGGCGGGGCCGATCAGAAAATGATTGATTCCCAGCGAGGCGAGGTGAAGGACATTATCATAAATCCGGCCCACCGTGTCGGGATGAGCGGTCATTCGGGCACCGAGCCATGGTTGGTATTTTTTCATCAGTCCGAGGGTGCGGGTGATTTTTTCGTAAGAGCTTTCACCGTCGAGAGATCGGCGGTGGCGATCATGGGTCGACCGGTCGCCGTCGATGCTGAGAAGAAATCTGATCCGGTGGCGGGCGAGGAACGCGGTTTTATCCTCATCGAAGAGGGTCCCGTTGGTGGTCATGTCGAATCTGACTTTTTTCCCGGTCTTCCTACCCTCGGCTTCGGCGTAAAGGGTGACCTTTTTGATCAGATCGAACTCGAGCATCGGCTCGCCGCCGAAGTAAAGAATCTTGACGGCAGGCTCATCCCGGCTTTCCCTCAGCAGAAAGTCCACCGCCTTCCGGGCCACTTTCCAGGACATCCGGTTGAACTGATTCTTTCCTTCGACAAAGCAGTAATCGCAGCGCTGGTTGCAGTCTTCGGTCAGCATCAGTTCCATCTCGGTGATGGCCGGAAACGCCCCTCCGATCAACTTCCGGCAGATGGACCGGGAGAGGGCCCCGGCATCATCACGGTTGAAACCTTTCTCCTCAACAAGCCAGAGTTCCAGGGTATCCCGGGTGGTACCGGGTCTTTCCACCTCCCGCCGCAGTCGGTCGGTCAGCGCGGAGCTTTCGTTTTTTTCTCGCCGGAGGGTCTTTTTTTCTGTCACTTTTGATTACTTCCTTCTCTCAGAGTCGCTTTTTGGCGGAAAAGCTGACGACAACGTCGCGCAACCAGTTTAAGATCTCCGGTCCGGCGGTCATATCCCCTTTCCATTGCTTCCTCCAGCGAGCGGGAGAGCGCTTCCGGTTCTTCATCCAATTGCCCCAGTTCCACCCGGAATGCCGGCGCGCGGCCGGCCAGCGAGATCAAAGTCTCCAGGGCCGTAAACCCCCCGGGGGGATCCAGATAGCCGGGGTTGACGGCGTATTCCACCAGAAGCTGCAGGGCGCGGGCGGAAGAAAGCGGCCGGAAACGGGTAGCACCCCCGCAAAAACCGCTGAGGAAAAAAATTCCCCCCACCGGAAGCGCCTCACCTCCCACCTTGGAAAACAGTCTCGTCGGAGAAAAGATGAATCGTTTGGGGGGATTATCTTCGCCGGAGGCCCGCTCCTGGTAGTCGTAGAAGAAAGGTAGCTTGTCCGATTCCTCCCGGACGCCCGGGAGCAGACGAAGAGAATCACTTCGCAGCAGAAAAGAACGGGGGAAGGGGTTGACTTTTCCGCTCTCCACATCCAGGGGGGCCATTTCTTCCGAGAAATAAGTATAACCCGCCCGGCTCAGCTTCAGGGCCAGTGTGGTCTTGCCGGAACGGCTCCCCCCGGGAAAGAGGTGGACTTTTCCGTCCCGGCCCAAAACCGCGCTGTGGAGGTAGAGGGAACGCGAACGGTAAAGATGATCGACCATCAATTGCGATCCCCAGAAGGAGACCGCCTGATCGGGTTCGGTACAGATGAAGGAGTTGAACCCGGGATCGACGGCTAAAAACCTGACTCCGCTTTCTCCCTGATCCTGGAGCAGGTAGAGGGTGGAATCGGCGGTACCGTCGGAGCGGAAGCACCGGTAGATCCGATCGAGGAGGGAGATGAGGGAGGATGAATTGGATTTCAGCTCCACCGTCTCTCCGGGAAAACCGTAGATCACCGCCTTCAAATCCTCCGGACGATACTTCGCGGCGGCTTGCTTCCCCAAATCTCTAACGCAGCGAATCATCAAATTAGCGCCTTCGGCGCTAATTTGGTGGACCCGCGTTAAATTAACGCCGTTATGCTTATTTTAATTATATTTAGCTAAAAAAAAGCTTTTTAGTAAACCTTTTTTATAATTACGAAGCAAAGGGTTGATCCCGAATCGATCCTGAGAATGAGGCGCTTTCGGGAATGAACGGATCGATTGTGCGGTTCAGGGGCGGGGCTACGGATGACGAATAATTTCAGCCGGAATACGTACTAAGACAGCGGAACATATCATCACAGGAGAACTGGGGTGAACAGTCAAAGCCCGGCTCCGGATTATCACAATCAAACACGGCCAGCCCCCCGCATTCGTAATCGGCAATGCAGCTGAAGTCGTCGCAGGCGAAGGTTTCCGGATCACCGCTCCCCTGACAGCCGGTCGCCGAACCGCCGGTCTGCCGCAAAGCTCCCACCAGGGCAGTGGCGATCTTCTCGATATCCTGAGGGCGCATCGTCTCCTCCTTGGGATGAATTATTAGCCTGAATTATTCATGAATTTAAAAAAATTCACGAATAATCCAGTTTAACACACTATACGTCAGTGCAGATTTCCCGGCAATAATTAAAATTTCGACAAAGCGGAATAATACGCAAATGCCCCCAGATTGGATAAGGAATGGCATACCTGCTTGATCAGATGCCATACATAGGCCGCCGCAAGGAGCGCGGACGGCAACCGGTATCTTTTTCGCAAGTATGCCGGAGGAGGGAGAAAGGATTTCAGGAGGTCCAGGATCCGGAGCGGGCGAAACACGGCGTCGGGGCGAAGAGCGAAGAGGAAACGTCCGGCGCGGGCCGGGTTTCCCTCCCCCCGGAGATGGCGGAGCTGGAGTTGGTAAATGTTCTTTTCCGGATACTTCATATGCACGGGCAGAGAACGGTATTCGGCGGAGGAAGGTAGAGACAGTTTATACACTCTCTTCACCGCCGCCAGGCAGAAAGCCAGTTGCCTCTCGAGATTCCAGTCATTGGCTTTACCGCGGATCCGTTCCCAGTTGAGCTCATCGCTCCCCGAGACCAGCGTTTCGTAGATGTCGAGAAGCCAGATCAGCCATTTTCCCCGCAGGAGAAGGCGGAGAAAATCGTCCTCCCCGATAAGCCCGGGAAGAAAGGGACAGTGCTTGAAGAAATGAAGACAGAGAGCGAGGAGGCGATCATCCGGATTGAGAACGGGAAGTTTCACCCCCGAGAATTCAGCCTCTTTCCTCTCTCTGAAAAGCCGGGAATAATCAACGGTGTAAAGCGAATAGGGGTGATCGAGGAGCCAGTGAATTTCGGCCACCACGCCCCTCTCCTTCTGCCTCAACTGAAGATGAAGATGGTATTTGAGAAAGTAACGCTCGGGAAGGAGCCCGGCGGGAGGCGCGAAACCGTGCTCTCTGAATATTTGTCGGGCGGCGCCAAAATCATCTTTCCGTATCAGCAGATCGAGGTCCGAGAAGGGGCGGAGATATGAATTTCCGTAAACGGTCGCTCCCAGAGCGAGGCCTCTCAACAGGAGGACTTCCAGCTCCCGCCGGGCGAAATCGGCCAGAAGCTTTTCCGCGACCGCCAGATAGATACGGGTGCTGACCACGGTCAGCCGGTAGCGTTCTTCAAACTTTTTTCGAATCGCTTCGGGGAGTTTTTCGAAAACATCGAGACGGTCAAGCGAATGAAAGATGAGCCCGTCCAGGCGGTTCAGGGCGGCGGCGCGGACAACGTAATCCCAGTCCAGCTTTTGCGCTAAGAGCTCGAGGACTACTTCCTCTTCAATTTCCGTTCGGGCTGTGCTAATAATGAACTTGTCTTCTGCTTTCATTTATCATCCCCGGGCCAGCTTGCACCGATCATAACACATGCCGAAATCGAAGAGAAAAAAATATCTGTCTTTCGTGCTCGCCCTTTATCTGTTCCCCACGCTCCTTTACAGCTTGAGCGTCCCCTTATGGGAAGCCCCGGACGAACCGTCTCATTACCTATATATCCGCCGGATCTCGGACGGCAAAGGTTTTCGCCCGCCTCGCCCAACCGGAAAAATGGACAGCGTCTGGTCGGAACGATATATCTACTCCCTCTACCAGCGCAGCCAGCCGCCTCTTTACTACATCACCGCCGCGCCGGTGATGAAAATCCTCGCCGCCCGATTCCTCCCCCTCGGCGATCAGATCGCTTATGCCCGGGTCCGCCCTGATTTTTCCGGCCGGGGCAATCTTTTTATCCACGCGCGGAAAAATCTCTGGTCCATTCGCTCCGACGAACTCCGGGGACATCTCCTCCGCTTATTCTCCGTCCTCCTCGGAGCTATTACCGTCTGCTTTATCTTTCAAACCGCACTGCTGGTGGTGCCCCGATCCCCTCAGCTCGCTTTGGCAGGCGCCGGCTTCGCCGCCACCCTCCCCCAGTTCAATTTCGTGACCGGCGTGATCGGAAATGACAGCCTCGCCGCCCTGATGGGGGCGGCCACGCTGTTTTTCCTGGTACGGCTGGCGCGGAAAGATCGGCCGGGGCAAAGGGGTGAATTTTTCGGCCTGGGGATCCTGATCTCTCTCGCTCTCCTCACTAAATTCAACCTTCTCTTTCTCTTGCCGGTCAGCCTGGTCGTCGTTATCCTCAAGGCGCGTGACGCCGGCAGCGGCAAGACCGGTTTAACCTTATGTTTCCTGACCTTCCTCCCCCCGCTCCTGCTGGCGGTGGCCGGGATCTTATTCCTCGGCCCGGAGACCCTGTTGAAAATGAAGATCCTTTTCCACCGTCTCTTCAGCACCCGGGCCGAACTGCTGACGACGACCCACCTTCGCATCATGCTCCTCTATATCTACCGTTCATTCTGGGCCGTCTTCGGTTGGATGAGCATCCCCGCGGGAAGATGGCTTTACCTCATCTGGACGGCACTGGTCGGGGCCGGGCTGGGGGGGTGGCTGAAATTCGCTCTCCGGAGAAGGCGGCCGGAGCCGGCGGCAAGAAGGCTCTTCGGGCTGCTCGGGCTGAGTTTTTTCTTCCTGCTTCTGGGAGTGCTCAAGAACAATCTCTTCGTCCCCCAGTCACAGGGGCGTTTCCTTTTTCCCGCCCTGGGGTCTATTTCCATACTTCTCGCCTTCGGTTTCCTGAATCTTTTTCCGGAAAAACAGGGCGAAAAGGCGGTACTCCTTTTGCTGGCGGTCATGGTCATTCTCAATCTCGTCGCTTTTCTCGCCTATCTTCTTCCCGCGAGTTACCCCTGATCTATCCCTAAACCGAACGGCGAGCAGATGCGAGCCCGATTGACAAGATCGATCCCGGTCTATAAAATGTTACCAGTGAGAGCACTAAATAACTCCGACCTCGGCTCTGCCTCGGGCAACATAGAAATCTGAAAACAGTTGGAGGAAATTAGAAAACGGTAGGGAGATCAGAAAACCGAAATCAGTTATAGCTCGCTCACCTGCTCTCAGTTCTCTGTCTTCCCTACTGTTTTCCGTTTTCTTCCAACCGATTTATGAAAAATTGAATCTGCATCATAGCCAGTATCTGCTCGATAACAATTTATTGAAATCCCGAAACAATAACGAAGCGAGCTGAGTTATGGCCGCCCCGAAAAAAGAAAAAACATTTTCGCTTCAGGAGATCTCACGCCGCAGCCCTCTGAGCCTGAAGCAACTTCAAAAAATAGAATCCCTTATTCTGGAACGGGGAAACTTTTCTCCGGAGCGCACCCGGAGGGAAATCGCCTGGTTCTGCCTCAAGCTCGGTATCGCCGACTACTATTTCAAATACACCCCGGTCCGGGAGATCGCCAAGCATATCGAGTCTTTCCGGGCGGCGCAGATCATTGCCGAAAACAGCGGCGGTCAGACGGTCAACGTCCAGTTCATCAACGAGCAACAGGACAGCGCCACCTACATGGTCGAAGATACCTTCGATCAGGTTCGCACCATCAAACAGCGAATCGAGGATCATTACCCCGTCTTCCGCCTCCAGAGCTACCGCTGCCTCGCCTATCCCTTACGGTTCTACAATGTTTCCCGTCCTCGATTTGCCGAGCCGGTTGCCGGGAGAAAGCTCACCTTCAGGAAAGCGGCCAGCCGGGGATTTCTCCAGAATTCTCCCCGGGCAACCATCGATCGCTACCGGCGGCTGTGGACCGAACTGAAAGGACGCAGCGTTCCCCTGATCAGGTTTTCGGAACTACCGGGCCCGAACGAAACCAGAATAATGGTGGGCTTGAAGCGGGAGATCGGACCGGGATTCTTCACCAACTCAACATTTATCCTGAAAAAATATGAACTCCACATCAACCGCTATTACGTGGAGCCGTTCTCCGACGGTACCGTCATTTTCTCCTTTTACTTGAACAAGATTATCAGTGATAGATTGATCGCGATGCTGTGCCAGGATATCGATCTGGCGGCGATCATTCCGGATACCCGCCTGCTCGAACTATTTTTTTCCGGAGACTTCAGCGCCCAGGAAACGATGTACGCCATCGCGGCGGCCAATTTCGCCCATCAGTTCCTCACCACCTACACCGAAGAATACGTCACCCTGGCCCGGGCCCTGAAGGGCAAGCCGGAGCTCCTCGGCTTGCTGTCGGTCTTCAAAACCCACCTGGCCAAGGACACCTACCATGAGGACAGAATCAACAGCGTAAGTCTTAAATACCGGCAGATCGTCAGAGATCTCTATGCCGATTTTCACCAGAGGTTCTGTCCCCGGGTGAGACGGCGACGGCCCGAGTTTTACCTCCGGTCGGCAATCCGAAAAATCGAAACCGAGGTTTCTTCCGAGATAGCCGTTCATATCCTTCAGGCCATGATCACCTTCAACCGGGTCATTTTAAAGACCAACTTTTTCAAAACGGAAAAAATATGCCTCTCCTTCCGTCTCGAACCCTCCTTCCTTAACCCGGTGGATTACCGTACCAGGCCTTTCGGCGTCTTTTACCTGATCGGAAAGGGCTTCCGGGGCTTCCATGTCCGCTTCCGGGATATCGCCCGGGGGGGCATCCGCCTCCTGGTCTCTCCCACCCAGGCGGACTACGATCTGAATTCCGACTTTATCTTTGACGAGAATTACAATCTGGCCCTGACCCAGCAGCGGAAGAACAAGGACATTCCGGAAGGGGGGGCCAAGGGGACGATCCTGCTGGGAATGGACTACCGCGACCGGGAAGAGGTCATCTTCCGGCAGTACATCGATGGCCTCCTCGACCTGCTCCTCCTCCCTCACCCTCAGATCGAAGATTACTATGACCGGGAAGAGATCCTTTTCCTCGGCCCCGATGAAGGGACGGCGGAGATGATGGACTGGGCCACCCTGCACGCGCGGGAGCGGGGTTACCGTTACTGGAAATCCTTCACCACCGGGAAAAATCCCGAGCTGGGAGGTCTCCCCCACGACACCTACGGCATGACCACCAACGGAATCCGCCAGTATGTGCGTCAAAGCCTGCGGGCATTGGGCTGGAAGGAGAAAGATTGCTCCAAGTTCCAGACCGGCGGACCGGATGGGGATCTGGGGAGCAATGAAATCCTTCTCTCCCGGGACAAAACGCTGGCGGTGATCGATGGAAGCGGTGTGCTCCACGACCCGGCGGGTCTGGACCGGCAAGAACTGCGGAGGCTGGCCAGGAAAAGGCTGCCGGCGGAGAATTTCAACCGCGCTAGGCTTTCCCGGAAGGGATTTTTCGTCCATGTCAACGACCGCAACGTAAAATTACCGGACGGAAACACCGTCCGTAACGGCACCGAATTCCGGGATCACTTTCACTTCTATCCCGGCCTGAAAGCCGAGCTTTTCGTTCCCTGCGGGGGCCGTCCGCGGGCCATCAATATCCGGAACTGGAATGATTTTTTCGATGAGGAAGGCTGTCCCCGGGCCCGAATAATCGTTGAAGGGGCCAACCTTTTCATCACCCAGGAAGCCCGCCTGAGACTGGAGGAGAAAGGAGTGCTCCTGTTCAAGGATGCTTCCGCCAACAAGGGGGGGGTTACCTCTTCTTCCCTGGAAGTACTCGCCTCGCTCGCTCTCGGAGACAGGGAATTCCAGACAGCGATGGGTGTTCATAAAAAGCGTTCCGAACCCCGCTTCCGGAAACAATACGTGAAAGAGGTGATCGGCATCATCCGCGAAAACGCCCGGAGGGAATTCAGGGTACTCTGGGATGAGCACAATCGGAGCGGCCGGCCGTTGAGCCTGATCTCCGACCTCCTCAGCGATAGGATCAACCGGCTCACCGATGAGATTTACCTTTCCCGGCTTTACGAGGAGAACCCCGAGCTGCGCCGAAAAGTAATCCGCTCCTACTGCCCGAAGATTCTGGTGGAGAAAATCGGGATGGATAAATTACTGAAAAGGATCCCGGAAAATTACCTGAAGGCCATTTTCGCTTCCGCCCTCGCCTCCACCTGCGTTTATGAAAAGGGGGTGGAGGCCGCAGAGCTCGATTTTTTCCAGTTCGTCAAGCAACTGCGATAAGCGTGGAATACGGAGCTTTTTAAAAAAAATGCCGTTCACTCCGCGGTGGTTGCTTCGCCCCGCTCCTTAAAAATTTCCTCGAACCTGATATCTCTGGCCCGCCGGCACTCGGCACCCGAGCGGCAAATTTCGGGATTGTTCCACATCGCTTCGAATTCTGCCCGGAAGGCATCTACCAGGTGCTGATCCTCCGGCCCGGAAATAATCATGAGATTTTCCAGATTCTTGATCTCGGCCGAGCTCGACCAGTTGTAACTGCCGGTCGCCAGAAGCTCACCGTTGACGATCACCGCCTTGTGATGCCAGATATCCGATTTCTGATGGAAGTGGTCGTAGCCCGGCTTCCCTTCGATTTCATTCCAGGACCAGCCGGGATAATAGTGATAGCGAACTTCGATATTGGGGAGCGGACGGCCCCGGAACTGACGCATCAATTCTTTGTAGATTTTTTCCTCCCGGTAGGCCCGCTTATCCCCATCTTCGATATAGGAAGCTCCTCTTTCCGCTTCCTCCCGGTAGCGCTTCTTATCACCCGAAATTACATTTTCGATGTAGGGGATCACGGAAAAATCGGAAACGAGCATGCTGAGATTGGCGAGGATTCTTATCTTGACCCCGCCGAAGTCCCGGCCGATCCGCAGGAGCGTATCGGCGAGACGCCGGGAGGTGAAGCTGAAGATGGCGATATCGATTGTCCCTTCTCCCCTTTTTTCGGATCGTTCCACCGCCCGGGAAAAACACCGGAGGATGGCGTCATCCAGCGGCTTTTGACTGTTGAATATCACATCCACTTCTGCCGCCGCTGAAAACTGGAATATTAGCGTGGTGATAACAATCAGAGTTGCACAAAAAATTTTCGTTTTTTCCCTCACATCTTGCGATAGCAGGTTACTAACGGTTACTATCAGTTACCGCCCGCCTTATCAGCGCAACTTTTTTGTAACCCCCGGTAACCTTTAGTAACTTTCTTAGTAACCGTTATTAGTAACCGTCCTTAGCAACTTTCTTCACCGGCCCGACGCGCCAGCGCCCCATTTTCCAGAGCCGATTGAATTCCCGGCTGAAAACGCCGGCGATCTCGGGACAATCCCGGAAAAAAAAGCGGTTTTCGTGATAGATGAGAGTGGCCTGGCGGCTGATATTGGCGCTCCCGTTGTAGCAGTCGCGGCCGTCGAAGACACCGAATTTCTCGTGCATGGTCAGAAAAGCAATCCCCGTAACCTCTTCCGCCTTTTCCGGGTCGAGAACCTTCACCTCGATGGTCGGCTCTTCTCTCTTTATATCTTCGATCATGGCTTCGATGATCGGCTTTCCGGTCAGCGCGTCCTTAATCGATTCATCGAGGAAAAGCCGAATCCTGACCCCCCGCCGGTTCGCGGCCAGAAGTTCGAAGTATTCGTCGGATCGATTATCGAGGATATAAGAAGCGATATCTATCGTCCGGCGGGCGCGCCGGATCATATCGATCAGAGGAGCGCTCATATTGGCGGAGAGTGTGCGCTCCGAGATCAGATCCGGCTGCAGCAGGCTGAATTTCCGGTTGAAATTCCGCGGAGCCAGGCCTCCGGTCGGTCCGAAATACGCCTCCTTCCGACAGTCGCCGGCAGTTTCCCGCCCCGGCAGCTGGAGGAAAAATAACACGACCATTATCGCCGTAATTACATTCATGGGATATTTATTTTAGCAAAAGAAACGAAGCCGCGGGAAGGATAAAGGGTTCGCTTCCGGCCGGTTTGAGTTGCGGGCTCAGATTTTATTCACTATCATTATAATCAAACGTCCACAAAATCGCAACCCGGCAGCTCCTGTTCTTCCATCCAGCGGGAAGTGAAGATCAAACAATCAAAAGCGAACCTTTTCCTGATCCTGACCGTTGCCGCCTTCATTCTGATCAGGTGCTTCGTCTCCACTCCACTTTACTTCATAGCGATGGACGAAGCCAAATACCTGGTCCTGGCCCGCAATTTCCCCCGACACACTCTGTTTAATAACCAACTTTACCTGGTCCACCCACCCCTTTTTCCTTACCTTATTCATTTTTTCACCCTGCTCTTCCCCGACCATACCGCCGGAATAACAGTTTCCTTCCTATGCGCTATCATAACCCTGGCGGCACTGATCGGGCTCCTGGGGCTTATGGGAAAAGACCGCAGCTGGATAACAGTCGCTCTCTTTATCATGGTAATCTCCCCCCTTCATATATCAACATCCCGGGTGGTTTACAAAGACTCGATGTTCTTCGGCCTTTTCACCCTCAGCTTATATTTTTTCATTAAAGGATTAATCGGCTCCAAGAGATACCATCTGACGGCCGCGGGACTGCTGGGCGCGGACACCTGTCTCACCTCGGATCTGGGATTGTATCTGGTCGCCGTTTTCCTGGTTGGATACTTCATTTTCCGAAACCCGAAGATCAAGTTGAAGGATCTCGGGCTGACATTCGCTATCATGCTTCTCCCTTACGGATCATGGTTGCTGGTAAGGTTCGTCGCTTTCCGGAACAACATATATTACCCGGTCGGCGTGGACGGGACGATAGAGTACGTCCGGGATTTCAATCTGCGCCAGCTCTTCACCCCCCGCTATTTCCCCGCTACCATGACTATGTTTAACTTCAGCGCGGATCTTTCCGAGTTCAGGATCAATACCAACGTTTATGACCTCCATCCGATATTGAAGCTCCCGGGATTTTGCCCGCTGATCTTTTACCTTTTCGTGGGCGCCACCGGCCTGATGTCCCTGATCAGCGGCCTGGCGAAGAGGCGGTGTCGGAATAACCCCGCCTGCTTTTTTTCGGTTCTCCTGATCATCTTCACCCTTCCGGTGGTTCTTCACCCCGAGCCCCGTTTTCTCATTCCCATTCTGCTGCCGTTCTGTTATCTTTTCGCGGAGGGCATGGAACGGATCTCGACCAGAATAACCCGGCACTTCCGACCCATGAATAAGCTTGCCGGGGCCACCGCCGCCGCGGCGATCATTCTCGCCGGGGTTCACCTGAGCGGGGCGCGGCACTTGATCTTTCTCCTGCCCAAAGAAGTCGAGGCGGCGAGGTCCGCACGGTATCTGAAAGATTTGCCCGGCGACGGCGTAATGGCCCAGGTCGGCTATCCCCCGGAGCTGATTTACCTCAGCGGCAAGCGGGTGCTGGCTCTTCCGGTCGTTTCCCGGGTCCTGGATAAATTCATCCGGTACTACGACATCCGTTACCTGCTTTACGGGCAGCATTACCTGGCGCCCCTTCAAACCGACGACCCGGGATTGATCTGGTGTTACGATACGATTAAATACATCCGGGAAAATCCACGCAAATACCCTCTCCTGAAAATAGTTGAGGAAAGATATCAGGAAGCCGAGCAGTGGCCCGACCTGATCTTCATTCACGGGGTTGGGAAAAACTGAATTGATAACGCAATTTTCCTTGACTGGAATCGCTTGGAAAGTTACTTTTATTCAATAAAAGTGTACCGTGCGGTATCAACCAATGAAATTATTCAGCAGAGTGTTCGGCGGCAAAAGTAAAGAAGCGAAGAAGCTTAAAAAGGGTCATATTTGCCTTCACAAGATCGTAGCACGGCAGGAAGAAAAAGATCTGGATCCCTACGGAACCGATACGATCCGGGCGGCGCTGGCGATCAAGAGAAAATATTTGAAAGAGGTGGGCTACAATTGTCCGAACTGCGACGGAAAAAATGTCATGTGTCCGAAATTCATCGGGGTGAATCCTGAAGCTTATAGCAAAGGGGCACTGGCAAAAAAACGCTCGGAGTCGGGTTCCGGTTTAAAGCATCGACAACCTCTTACCTGAGAGGAGAATAACCATGAGGAGCACCCTGAAAAATATTCTGCTGATCATCTGCTTGATCGGCGCGGTGGTCATGTTCTCGGGATGCTGGTGGCCCTGGGGGCCGCCCGGGCCTGGACCCGAGCCGGGGCCTCCGCCGCCGGGACCGGGGCCGAGACCTCCCGGACCTCCCCCGCCGGGACCGGGGCCGGGACCTCCCGGACCTCCCCCGCCTCCCCGATGAATCCCTGACCGCCTTTTCTTTACTGCAACAATCTGCCGCTCTCCGGCCGGTATATTTTGAGGCCTGCAGCTGATTCCGATTATCTATGACCGAAAGGAAAAAACTGAAGATCGCCGTCGTGATTGACGTCTTTGACGAAACCTCCGGCGGGGGTGCCATAGCTGCGCAAAGGTTCGTTAAATTTTTGCGCCACTATCACGATGTCACCGTTATTTCCACCGGTAAGCCGGCCGCTGGTAAAGTCGTTCTGCCCGGGTTTCGCATCCCCTTCGCCAGGCGGGTCATGCGGGAGATGAGATTTTCCTTTGCCCGGCCGATCAAGGAGACGCTGGAAAAAACATTCGCCGAAATGGACATAGTCCACGTGCAGTTCCCCTTCCTCCTGGGAATCAAGGCGGTGAAGATAGCCAACCGGATTCCGGTGCCGGTGGTGGCCTCTTTTCTCGTTCAGCCGGAAAACATATTCTACAATATCGGAGTCCGCTCCAAGTTTCTCATTGATCACACCTACAGATTTTTCGTTAGAAATTTCTTCAATCATTCTCATGCCGTCATCTTCCCGACCGAATTCGCCGAGAGAGAACTCAAGAGATACGGATTGAAATCACCCGGTCACGTGATTTCCAACGGCATCCTGCCCGAGTTCAGACCAATGTCGCCGCGCCGCGATCCGGAGTACCGGGGCCGTTTCGTTATCCTCTCCGTGGGAAGGCTGGCCAAAGACAAGCGGCTCGATGTCCTGATCAGGGCCATTTCACTTTCCGAACATAAAAACGCGATCCAGCTGGTGGTGGTGGGGATGGGTCCCGAAAAAGAAGAATTAATCCGGCTGGGCCAAACGCTCCCCCACCCGCCCGTATTTCGTTTTTCCTTCATAAATCAGGAAGAATTGATCCGGCAGTACAATACCGCCGATCTCTTTGTCCACCCCTCCGAAGTGGAGCTGGAAGGTCTGGCGGTTCTGGAGGCGATGGCCTGTGGTTTGCCTCCCCTGATTTCAGATTCGCGGACCAACGCCTCCCGTCAGTTCTGCCTGGATGACAGATTTCTTTTTTCCAACGGCGACGCCGGGAGCCTCGTCTCCAAAATAGATTACTGGATAAACCACCGGGAGGAGCTGAACGAAGCGAGGAAAAAATATCTCGAATTAGCGCAGCGCTACCACATTCAGGAATCGGTCAGGGAGCTTGAGAAAATTTATTTTGATCTCCATCAGAACAACCGGGGAGGATAAGACTCCCGGAAGCGATTAATCCCTAATCAGCAGCTTGCGAGTCGCTCTGATAAATACCAATCGGATCACCCCGCCGGTGGGACCAATCGGTCTGGAGTACGTCGCCGAAGCCCTGCGGACCGCCGGCTTCGGCATAGATATCCTCGATTTATGCTGGGAGGAGAACTGGCCCAATTCCCTGCGGCGCTTTTTCGCCTCCCGGAGTTTTGATCTGGTGGGGGTCGGGCTCCGCAATACCGACGATTGCGCGATGGCCAGCCGCCGCTCCTTCCTGGGGGAATTCGTCGCCATCGTCTCCAGCATCGCCGAAGCAAGCGGCGCACCGCTGGTTCTGGGGGGCGGCGGTTTTTCCGTTATGCCGGTGGAAATTTTAAAACTCTGCCGGGCGGCCGCCGGCATCTGGGGGGATGGTGAATTCGCTTTCGTCGAGCTGGCGGAAAAGTTGAAGCGGGGCGAAGAGTGGTCCGGTGTTCCCAACCTGATCCGGCCGGATGGAGACAGCTGGCGGAGAAATCCGGCTTACACCCTTCCCCTTAACGAGCTGCCGCCGATGAAGCGTGATATTTTTGACAACCGCCGCTATTTCCGGGAGGGAGGACAGGCGGGGATAGAGACGAAACGGGGCTGCGCCCAGAGTTGCGTTTACTGCGCCGATCCGGTGGCGAAAGGAAGAACCGTCCGGACCCGACCACCCGCCGATGTAGCCGATGAGCTGGAGAGCCTCCTCCGCCAGGGGATCGATCACATCCATACCTGCGACAGCGAATTCAACCTTCCCCCCGCCCACGCCCGGGAGGTCTGCCGGGAGATAATCCGGCGCGATCTCGGCGACAAGCTGAATCTCTACGCTTACTGCTCGCCCGCCCCCTTCCCCCCCGAGCTCGCGGTCCTCATGAAAAAAGCCGGATTCAGGGGAATCAACTTCGGAGTGGACAGCGGTGACGACCGGATTCTGAAAAACCTGGGAAGAGATTTTTCCGTGGTTGACATCATCAACGCCGTCCGCCGGGGACGCCGACAGGGCATCACGATCATGCTCGATCTTCTGATCGGGTCACCGGGGGAAAGCCGCCGGAGCATAATCAACACGATCGATCTGGCGCGGCAAAGCGGGAGCGATCGGGTGGGCATCGCCCTCGGCGCCCGGGTCTACCCGGGAACAGAGCTGGGGCGGATGGCAGAAGATGGATATTTAAAAGACGGACTATCAGGGGGTGGCGAACCGGCGGAGCCTCTTTTTTATCTGGAGCCAAGGATAAGTCCGTTCGCCGCCGGCCTGCTGGACGAGCTCATCGGGGACGATAAAAGATTTTTCTTCCTCGGTTCGCAGCGACCCGACCGGAACTACAATTACAACGCCAATCAGGCGCTGATAGACGCAATCGGCAGAGGACACCGGGGAGCCTACTGGGATATTCTACGTAAAATCTCCGATTAAATGCGGAGGTTGGTTCTCCAGGGGCTCAGTTTTCATCCCCGGCCGGGGAAAGACAGATGGTGAGCGGGCCGAGAGCTGCCGATGAGATCTTCCTCTCAGCATTATCGCATACCGCTCCCGGACAGCGGAGGGAATCTATCAAGCGGGCTTCCTTTTCGGAATAAACTATGACCCCGGGACTCTGTTTTTCCAGGAAATGGTAGAGGTAAAAGATGCCGAAACCCTGGGAGTCGGTCAAACTTACATCGATTCGTTCCAGCGCCACGCGCTCTTCCAGAAGCACGGCGGCGACGGCTTTTTGAACGCGGCAGGTGGGTCCGTAGAGGCCGGGCGTGCCGCCGGCCCGGCCGAGGTGACGTACGAATGATAACCAGACAATCCCTCCTGATATCATAACCAGGGCGCCCGGGATAAAAGCAGCCAGTTTGTGCATTGATCTTTTTCTTCCCTTCCCCAGTCCGGATATTTTCGCCAGTCCGACACCGGCGACGGTGACGAGGGCGGGGAGACTGACGACAAAATACCAGGGAGGGACCATCACCCCCCTCCAGGGATACAGGATCGGCGGCAGGAGGGAAAGAAAAACCAGCCAGCCGAGGGGGCTGGCGGTGATCCGAAGCCAGAGCGAGGTTTTTTCATCCGGTTGCCGCCGGAGAAGCATGCCGAAAAAGAATAAACCGATAACAATACCGGTGCCGAGTACCGCCAAGGGATGCAGCCATGGATTCTCCGCTCCCAGGATCGTTCGGGAGAGGGATAAGGTCCGGTACTGAGAACCCTGAAAGAAGAAACCGAAGCCCCCGGCGAAAGAGGTCTGGCCGAACATTTTAAAAAGAAGAGGTAGATTCCGGGACACGGCTATCCGCACCCCCATTCTTTCCTCAAGGGCGCTGCGAAAGGGGGCGAAGCGCGATTGGATGATGAAAGTCAGGTGAGGAAATAAGAGAAGCAAACCCAGCGCGAAACCACCCAGGGCGGAGGACCAGCGAACCTTCCGCAGCAGGGCGCTCACCGAAAACCAGACGACGAAGAAAGCGAGTATGGTATAACCTGAGTAGTGGATCTGCCAGATCAGGCTCAGTAACGGACCGGCCCAGAATATCGCGGGGCTGTTCGGCCGACGAGTGCAGCGGCTGATCACGATCAAAAAAAGGATAACAAAAAATGGCAGGAAGCACTGCGGCCAGATTTTCCTCGAATAAATGATCAGCCAGGGATGGGTGGCCATAATTCCGCAGGCCCAGAAACCGGCGCGGTGAGAATCGATATCCGCCCCCAGCCGGTAAACAAGCAGAAGAGCGACGATGTTAAGACAGGCGACATAAAAGCAGATCCAGACCGGCGAAGCAGTGACGAGCAGTAAAGGAATGAGGAGATAAATCAGTCCGGGCGGCATCATCACCCCGGCCCCGCTCATCTGACCGTACTGGGGGATTCCGCGGCCCAGCCAGAACTGGGTGGTGAGGATCGCGGTCACCCCATCGATGCCGAATTCCATCTGGTCGATCTGAAACAGACGGAGAAACGCCCCGATAGCAACAAAAACAATAACCCCGATCCTGAGGAGGCCAACTCCGGTTTTTGACGAAGCCATGATTTTATCAGCGGGCAAGTTCCTGTTTCCTGGATGTCCGAACTGAATTACAATAATAATATTTTTAGGTGAAAATTGAAGAGATAAACCGTATCTTTTTTCTTTTGTTTCCGACCGGCGCGTTTTTAATGGCTGATGTTTAATCACCGGGGGGAAGATGATGACATTATTCATCACTGCATTTTTTACCGTTTACGTTTGCATCAACCTTTACATATTTCTCCGGTTCCGGACGGCGGTTCCGCCGGGGGGCCGGGGACGCATCCTTTATCTTCTGATCACCCTGCTGCTGATGACGGCTTTCCCCGTAAGCCATTTCAGCGAAGGCATTCTCCCGGAAGCGATCGTCAGCGTTTTTTTCTGGATCGGCTCCTGGTGGATCGGTTTCATGCTTTATATATTTCTCTTCCTGTTACTGATCGATCTCATCCGCTTCCTCGATCGCTTCTTTCACTTTCTTCCCTCCTCCTGGAAAAACCGCCCCCGGCACACCTGGGGAATCATCGCCATCTCACTGGTGACCATGGCAATTCTTATCCTTTTGGCCGGGCATATCAACGCCGGCAACATCCGGGTAAGGAAGCTTAAAATTGATATTGAAAACGCCGCCGGCGACTTGCGGCAACTCAACCTGGTCGCCGCCGCCGATCTTCACCTGGGTCGAATGGTGGGTCGAAATCACCTGGAAAAAACTGTGGATACGATCAACTCCCTCAATCCCGACCTGGTTCTGCTGATCGGTGACATCATCGACTCCGATGTGGAGTTGCTCCAGCGCGAAGGGATGGGCGAAATCCTGTCCCGCCTCCATCCCCGCTACGGGGTTTACGCGGTCACCGGCAATCACGAGTATATTGCCGGCGTCGAAGCCTCGGTCGCCTTTCTTTCCCGGGCCGGGATCACGTTTTTGCGGGACCGGGTAATTCCGGTCGCCGGGGGATTCCGGCTGGGGGGGCGGGATGATTGGAGCCGCAGGCGGCGAAGCGGGAAAGCGAAAAAACTCGACGAGATACTGGGGGGCTCCGATTCCCGTCTCCCTTTAATCCTGATGGATCACCAACCGGCGCGGATTGAGGAAGCGGTGCGAAACGAAACCGATCTTCTCCTTTGCGCCCATACCCACAACGGCCAGCTGATTCCCTGGAGCTGGTTGGTGAAGATTTTTTTTCCGAAAATCTACGGCCACTACCGGGAGGGGAAAACCCACATTTACGTCACCAGCGGAGCGGGAACCTGGGGCCCGCCGGCGCGGGTGGGGAATTCACCCGAGGTGGTCCAGCTGCTGATCACTTTCGGGAGAAAGTAACTGGATCCAAATCGTATTGAAAAAAGAAAGGTTTACCCATGAAAGATAAAAGACAGGAGATACTGGCTGAGATTCTTACGGGGTACTCGGTTGAAGTTACAAAGGGAGATCTGGTGTTGATCGATTACTCCGACGGAACACCGCTGGAGTTTGTCCGCGAAATTCAAACCGCCTGCCTGAAAAGAGGCGCCCGCTACGTGGGCCTGCGATACTCCCACTCCGATCTGGTTTATAACTTCTTCCGTCTCGCCGACCGGGAACAGCTCGGTTATTTCCCGCGCCACGAGCTGGAACTGATGAAGAAGATGGACGCCTATATCGGTGTCGGGTCCCCTCTCAACACCCGCACCCTCAACCGGATCCCCGCCGAACTGCTCAGCCGGCGGCAACGAATCCTTAAGCCCATCCAGAAAGAAAGGGTGGAGAACACCCGCTGGGTAATCACCCGTTATCCCACCCACGCTCAGGCTCAGGAGGCGGGAGTGAGTTTCGAGGAGTTCGAGGATCTGTACTTTAAGGCCTGCAACATCGATTGGTCCCGGCAGGCGAAACGGCAGGAGGTATTGCGGAAGGTGCTGCTGAAGAGCAATAAAGTGAGGATCAGGGCTGCCGATACCGACCTTTCTCTCTCGATCAAGAATATGCCCGCTATCACCTGCGCCGGGAAAAGAAACATGCCCGACGGTGAGGTTTTTACCGCCCCAATAATAAATTCAGTCGAAGGCTGCATTCGATTCAACACACCCAGTCTTTATCAGGGAAAGCTATTTTCCGCAATAACCCTTGAATTCAAAAAAGGCCGGGTTATCGAAGCCCGCGCCGAACAGGGAGAGGATTCCCTTAAAGCCGTCCTCGATACCGATCGGGGGGCCCGTTACATCGGCGAATTTTCATTCGGTTTGAACAAGAAAATCCACCGGCCTGTTCTCTCCACTCTTTTTGACGAGAAGATTCACGGTTCCATCCACCTGGCTCTCGGTGCCGCCTACCTCCAATGCGATAACGGAAACCGCTCCGCCATTCACTGGGATCTGGTCCGGCTGATGAAAGACGGGGAGATTCATCTCGACGGGATACCGGTCCAGAAAAAGGGTAGATTCACCGTCGCGGAACTGAAACCGCTGAATTGACAACAAAGAATTACTTCACCACGCTACCGTCCGTTACCGCCTTTTCCGGGATCAGGATTGAGATCCGGTCGGCATCCTGAGCGGCGAGAAGCATTCCCCTGCTCTCCACCCCGCGGATGGTGGCGGGGGCGAGGTTTTCCACCACCACGATCTGTTTGCCCCTCAGTTCCTCGGGGGCATAGAACTCCTTTATCCCGGCGACGAGCTGACGTTCTTCGCCGCCCAGTTCCACCCGAAGGAGATAAAGGCGGTCGGCACGGGGATGATCCTCCACGCTTTTCACGGTGGCGATCCTGAGGTTGATCCTCTGAAACTCTTCCATTGTTATCATTATTTCTCCTCCTTTCCTCCGTCGGAAATGAAATTTAAAATAACAATAATAATCCGGGTTACGTGTAAAGATGGAACAGCACGCTGATATTTTAGGGAGTAAAATTTTATTGTAATTACGAAACAGTATAATTAGCATATTCATTAGACCATGCAGGAGCCGAATTCACAAAGAGATAATAGAATGGTAGATAAAATCTCACGGACGGCGGTGGCGGCATTGCGCAAAGCGGGAAAGGTAATCCGCGAAAACCGCGACCATCTTCACCGGATCGAACATAAAGGGGCGGTGGACCTGGTAACCGAAATCGATCGAATGGCGGAGAAATTGATCGTAACCATGATCAGGAATGCTTTCCCTTCGCACCAGATCGTGGCCGAAGAGGGCGGCCTAGAAAAAAAAGAATCGGACTATATCTGGTATGTCGATCCCCTGGACGGCACCACCAATTACGCTCACGGTTACCCCCACTATTCGGTGTCGATAGCCCTCCAACACCGGGAGGAGATCGTGCGGGGATTTGTCCTCGACCCGATCCGCGACGAACTCTTCTCGGCTGCAGAAGGCCGCGGCGCTTTTCTCAACGGGAAGAAAATCCGGACATCCGCCGCCGCCACACTTGAGGAGTGCCTCCTTGCCACCGGATTTCCTTACGAATTGGATCGGCGACCCCACGCTCTATCCCTGGTGGGCCGAGTGCTGGGGAGGGTTCAGGGGGTAAGAAGGGACGGCTCCGCCGCTCTCAACCTTGCCTACACCGCCGCCGGGAGACTGGACGGCTACTGGGAAACCACGCTCAAACCCTGGGATTGCGCCGCCGGATTCCTCCTGGTGACCGAAGCCGGTGGCGTTGTGAGTGACCTGGGCGGCGGCGACTTCGATATCCGCAAACCCGGGTTAGTGGCGGGAAACCCCCGAATTCATCCCAAGCTGGTCCAAGCCATCGGCCCGCAATGTTAACATAAAATTTCTGTCAAAATTTAGAGGAGAGACAACACCATGAAGGGAATGCCCGCCGCAAAAGCCATACTCACTCTTTTAACCTTCCTGCCGGTGGCGATTCTTCCCGCCTCCGGGAGGTCCGCCCTGCTGTCTTCTCAGACTTCACTTTTACCCGCAAGGGAAACCGCTGCAATTTCGGAAAATGAGGGTACCGCGCCGGACCACATCAGAAAGATGATGAAATTTCTCACCCCCTCAGAGATCGACCGGTTGGGGCGAAATGCATTCATGCTCTGCCGGGGAGGAAGCACATCATCGCCCCTGGAGGCCAACGAGACGGTGGCCGTCATTCTCACCCTCATCATGATCGGCACCATGGTCCTGTTCGTCGAGCAGAACCGGTGAGTCCGGATCACCGCCCTGACCTTACATTCCGGAAGGCCAGGTCCTCCAGGGTCAGCTTATCGTTCTCATACCATTTCCGGGATCGATCCCGGTAATCCAGAACATGCCAGATTTTCATCGGCGACTGCAGCAGGGAAAGAATCCTGACATAGTGAGATTCACCCAGGTATCCCCGGCCCAGCGGAAGGCGCCTCCTCAGGGGACGGAAAAGGAAATTGTGCCAGCTGATCTGGTGGAGATTGCGGCCGATGGCCCGGATGATATTTTTCGCCGACCGCAGATCCCCCCCGGAGTTCATCACCGTGGTGCCGATATCCAGGCAGAAAGGAATCTCATGCAGGCGGGAAATGACCCGATGGACTTCCACGGGCTCCTGAAGGCAGTTTCCCTTCCCTCCGACTTTCAAGCCCAGGCGGAGGGAGGGAAATTTATCCCGCAGGCGGCGGTAGCCGTCGATCATCCAGTCGATGGCACGTCGGTCGTCCCGCCGGCAGCTGCCGGGGTGAAGGATGACATATTGCGGCCTTAAATTGCTTTCGAAGAACTTGAGAATCTGGTGGAGACGCTTGATCCCCTCGTCCCGGTCGCTGATCCGGTGAGATCCCAGCGATGCTTTGAAGGGTTCGGTGGAGACATGAAACTTTAAACCCCGTTCTCCCGCCCGGGTGAGCGTGCCCAGTATTTTCCGATCAAAGACCCGGCTCAGCCCTTTTTCCAGCATCCGGAAATCGACCGTGAACTCCAGGGCTTTAAATCCTCGGTTGACCGCGAAATTGCTCCAGTCCCCCACCCTCCAATCATTGATGAAAATCCCCCAGTGAGGATTTATCCCGAAGTTCAAATCTCTTAATCCTCCGGCGACGGCCCCGTTTCCTTCCCTTCCAGCCGGCCTTTCCTCGCGAGAAGATGGTCGATATACAGGGCTGCTTCCCCGCCCATTTTTTCCCGCGACCGCTTCAGGGCTTCCTCCACTTCCGGCAGGGACATCTGGTTTATCTTCTTTTTCTTCCCCGCTTTCTCTTCCGCAGGCGGCACCGCCGCTTCGGCCGGCGTTGTCTCCGCTTCCGTTTCGGCCGCCTTCGCCTCTACCTTTTCATCACCGGACGGCGGCTCGGATGCTTCGGCCGGGGGCGCCTCAGCCTCCGGTTCGGTCTCCTTCGCCTCTACTTTTTCATCACCGGACGGCGCTTCGGATGCTCCGGCCGGGGGCGCCTCCGCTTCCGCTTCGGCCTCTTCCGGGACGGTTTTTTCACCGGCTTCCGGCGGAGCGGGCGCTTTTTCCTCTACGGTTTCCGCCGGGGGTTCCTCCGGTGGCGATGACGCCGCGGGGTCGGTGGTTTTTTCCTCCTCCGGAGCCGAAATATCTTCCTCTCGGGACTTGTCTTCTTCGCGGGCGGTTTCCGCTTGCTCGCTTCGGTCGACGCTTTGCTCCTGTCCGTCTCCGCTATCCTGGGGCATCTCTTCCTTTTTCTCCATAATTCAATCTCCTTTAGTTTCTGATGAACACGATTCTTGGATACAAGGTAAGTTCAGGTCGATTAAATCAGAATAGAACGCAATTTTAAAGATTAATTTGACTGTCTATTGAAAGAAAAGGCCAAAAAGGCGCAGCCGCGCGCGCCGGTCCTCCGACTGGTACGACGAAGCTTAAGCGGAGTCGGAAGGCTTGACTGAAGCGGAAGGCGGATTTATAGTCAACAAAATGCAGACGATCGTCTCAAGATTGTTGACTACTATTTTTAATTCCTGGCAGGAGGCGGGGGGCTTGATTTTCCATTCCCGGCATTCGAAGGGCAGGCTGAGCAGCGGGATCGCCGCCGAGGGTTCTTCGGGCTCCTGCCCCCTCTTCGACTTCCAGGAACTCCTTCAGCATATTAATGTTCTCCCACGCCTTCTCCCGCTTCTCCGGGGTGTAGGTTTTGAAAAATCAATTTTTCCGGTTAAATATTTGCCTTCCCGAAGAAATTGCTATAGAATTGATCCTTTTTGGTAAAAGCCAAAAACTGTGTTCTGATAGAGAATCCAGGCAAAACCATCAGCTAATAAAGGAGCCAAGATGAAGGAGACGCGCATCGGAATCGTGGGTACCGGTTTTTATGTTCCGGAAAAAATACTGACCAACGCCGATCTGGAGAAGATGGTCGATACCTCCAACCAGTGGATCATCGAGCGGACCGGGATCAGGGAGCGGAGGATCGCCGGACCGGAGGAGACGGTTTCTTCGATGGCGGAAAACGCCTCCCGCCAGGCTCTGGAAGCGGCCGGGGTGAAGCCGGATGAGCTGGATCTGATCATCATGGGAACTTTTACTCCGGATAATCCCCTGCCCGCCGCCGCCTGCCTGCTGGGGGCGAGACTGGGAAACAAGCGGGCGGCCAGCTTCGACCTCTCCGCCGCCTGCTCGGCCTTCATCTACGGCCTGGAGCTCGGCCACAAGCTCCTGCTGGGAGGGGAATACCGGACCGCCCTGATCGTGGTTTCGGAGAAGCTCTCGATCGTGACGAACTGGGAGGACCGGGACACCTGCGTCCTCTTCGGAGACGGGGCGGGGGCGGCGGTGATCCGGAAGGACGCGGCGCGCGGGCAGATTCTCGACTGCTACCTGGGGGCCGACGGGAGCAAATCCTACCTGCTGGAAATTCCGGCGGGAGGTTCGGCCCGGCCGGTCACTCACGAAGTTCTCGATCAGAAACTGAACTGCATCAAGATGGAGGGGAGGGAAACCTTCAAGCTGGCGGTTTCTTCCATGGTCTCGGCGTCCCGCCTGATTCTGGAAAGAAACGGTCTTTCCTCCGGCGACGTGACCTGGCTTCTTCCCCACCAGGCCAACCTGAGGATCATGAAGGCGGTGGCGCGGGGATTGAAGATTCCGGTCGAGCAGGTTTACGTGAACGTGGACCGCTACGGGAACATGTCCGGTGCCACCGTTCCCATCGGACTGGCCGAGATGGATCACAACAAAATTTTGAAAAAAGGAGACCTGGTCCTGCTGGTTGCCTTCGGGGGGGGGCTCACCTGGGCTTCCTCGCTGATCCGCTGGTGAGATTTGGCTGGCCGCCAATATTCACCCTCGGAAGCGCGAACTGATATATTTTCGCCGCGGATGAAGACTACAACTGATTATAATATTCATGGATATCTGGATAACCGGGATATCAGGAGGATAGGATACCGGGGCATCGGGATACCGGGTCGCCTGATAGCCTGATAGCCTGATACCCTGTCCT